>ERZ1034361.1696-NODE-1696-length-11274-cov-2.885594_pt1 | contig 11274 bp, 8 predicted proteins | sample MGYA00520617_ERZ1034361 | MGnify/ENA primary metagenome ERZ1034361 (study PRJEB33736, sample SAMEA104284507) | Azolla filiculoides | biome: Urban; feature: Water surface; material: Ditch water | place: Netherlands | collected 2015-10-28 | depth 0-0.1 m ... | reverse complement strand
CCGGCCGACTCCACCGCTCAGGCCGTGGACGTGTTCAAGAAGCTCTACCAGTGCTACATGGACACCGACGCTTCGCTGGTTGAAATCAACCCGCTGAACCGTGACAGCAAGGGCAATGTGACGGCGCTGGACGCGAAGTTCAACTTCGATGCCAACGCGCTGTTCCGCCACCCCGAGATCGTCGCCTACCGCGACCTCGACGAGGAAGATCCGGCTGAAGTCGAGGCTTCCAAGTTCGACCTGGCCTACATCAGCCTGGACGGCAACATCGGCTGCCTGGTCAACGGCGCCGGTCTGGCCATGGCCACCATGGACACCATCAAGCTGTTCGGCGGCGAGCCGGCCAACTTCCTGGACGTCGGCGGCGGCGCGACCCCCGAGAAGGTCACCGAAGCCTTCAAGATCATGCTCAAGAACCCCAAGGTCGAGGGCATCCTGGTCAACATCTTCGGCGGCATCATGAAGTGCGACACCATCGCCACCGGCGTCATCACCGCCTGCAAGGCCGTGAACCTCAGCGTGCCGCTGGTCGTGCGCATGAAGGGCACCAACGAAGAGCTCGGCAAGAAGATGCTGGCCGAGTCGGGTCTGCCGATCATCGCTGCCGACACCATGGCCGAAGCCGCGACCAAGATCGTTGCCGCTGTTAAGTAATGACCTTGGGGACAGACCGCAGCCCGCAAGGCGGGCAAGCTCTGTCCTCAACTGACTAGCCACTGACTAGCACCTGATTCGAATGACCTTGGGGACAGATCTCTAGCTCTGTCCCCAACTGACTAGGACAAGCATAATGTCGATCTATATCAACAAAGACACCCGGGTCATCACCCAGGGCATCACCGGCAAGACCGGTCAGTTCCACACCGAGAAGTGCATCGAGTATGCCAACGGCAAGAACTGCTTCGTCGCTGGCGTGAACCCGAAGAAGGCCGGCGAGAAGATCCTCGACGTGCCGATCTACGGCACCGTCAAGGAAGCCGCCGCCGAGACCGGCGCGACCGTGTCCGTGATCTACGTGCCGCCGGCTGGTGCTGCCGCCGCGATCTGGGAAGCCGTCGAAGCCGACCTGGACCTGGCGATCTGCATCACCGAAGGCATTCCGGTCAAGGACATGCTCGAAGTGCGCAACCGCATGAAGGCCAAGGAAGCCGCCGGTGGCAAGCGCACCCTGCTGCTGGGCCCCAACTGCCCCGGCCTGATCACCCCCGACGAGATCAAGATCGGCATCATGCCGGGTCACATCCACCGCAAGGGACGCATCGGCGTCGTCTCGCGCTCCGGCACCCTGACCTATGAAGCCGTTGCCATGCTGACCGAAGTCGGCCTGGGCCAGTCCTCGGCCGTCGGCATCGGTGGCGACCCGATCAACGGTCTCAAGCACATCGACGTGATGCGCGCCTTCAATGAAGATCCGGACACCGATGCCGTCATCATGATCGGCGAGATCGGTGGCCCGGACGAAGCCGAAGCCGCGATGTGGTGCAAGGCCAACATGAAGAAGCCGATCGTCGGCTTCATCGCTGGCGTGACCGCGCCTCCCGGCAAGCGCATGGGCCACGCCGGCGCGCTGATCTCGGGCGGTGCCGACACCGCTGACGCCAAGCTCGCCATCATGGAAGAGTGCGGCTTCACCGTGACGCGCAACCCGTCCGAGCTGGGCCACCTGCTCAAGAGCCTGCTGAAGTAAGCCTTCGGCCCCTGCCCCGTTCGCCGGGGCAGAAAAAAAACCGCAGCTCACGCGAGACTGCGGGTTTTTTATTGCCTGGCGCCGCCGCTGGGCGACGCCGGTCAGGCCATCAGCTCAGCTTGCCGTGGCAGGCCTTGTACTTGAGGCCGCTGCCGCAGGGGCAGGGATCGTTGCGGCCCACGCGCGGCACCTGCTGCTCCGGCGGGGTCAGCAGACCGGCATCGGCCAGGGTCTCGGGCTCGCCGGTCTCGGTCGGCGCGGTGTAGGTGACATGGCTGAGGTGCTCGGCCTGGGTCTCGAGCTGCTCGGCGGCCTGGCTGACCTGCTCGGGCGACTGGATCTTGACGTTCATCAGCAGGCGCGTGACCTCGTTGCGCACGGTGTCGAGCAGCATGCCGAACAGCTGGAACGCCTCGCGCTTGTATTCCTGCTTGGGCTGCTTCTGCGCATAGCCGCGCAGGTGGATGCCCTGGCGCAGGTAGTCGAGCGCGCTGAGGTGGTCGCGCCAGTTCGAGTCGATATGCTGCAGCAGCACGACGCGCTCGAATCCGCCCATCTGCTCGCGCCCGACCAGCGCCACCTTGACTTCGTAGGCCGCGTTGGCGGCTTGCAGCACATGGGCCAGCAGCTCGGCATCGGTGATCTCGGTGGCGGCCGACACCAGGGCGGCCAGGTCGAGCGGCAAGTGCCACTCATCGGCCAGCACCTGCTGCAGCCCGGCCAGGTCCCACTGCTCCTCGACGCTCTCGGCCGGCACGAAGGCGCGCACGACCTCGGTCATGCAGCCCTCGCGCAGCGAGGCGATCTGCGCGCTGAGGTCCAGCGCGTCGATGATGTCGTTGCGCTGCTGGTAGATCACCTTGCGCTGGTCGTTGGACACATCGTCGTACTCGAGCAGCTGCTTGCGGACATCGAAGTTGCGGCCCTCGACCTTGCGCTGTGCGCTCTCGATGCTGCGCGTCACGATGCCGGCCTCGATCGCCTCGCCCTCGGGCATCTTGAGCTTGTCCATGATCGCGCGCACCCGGTCGCCCGCGAAGATGCGCATCAGCGAATCGTCCAGGCTCAGGTAGAAGCGGCTCGAGCCCGGGTCGCCCTGGCGGCCGGCACGGCCGCGCAACTGGTTGTCGATGCGGCGGCTCTCGTGGCGCTCGGTCGCGATGATGCGCAGACCGCCGAGCTGCTTGACCTGCTCGTGGTCGAGCTTCCACTGCGCGCGCGCGGCCTCGACCGCCTGGGCACGAGCAGCCTCGTCCAGGCTGGCATCGGCCTCGATCGCGGCCAGGATCTTCTCGAGGTTGCCGCCGAGCACGATGTCGGTGCCGCGGCCCGCCATATTGGTCGCGATCGTGATCGCGCCGGGGCGGCCGGCCTGCAGGATGATGTCGGCCTCGCGCGCATGCTGCTTGGCGTTGAGCACTTCGTGCGGCAGGCCTTCTTGCTGCAGCAGCGCCGCGATGATCTCGGAGTTCTCGATCGACGAGGTGCCGACCAGCACCGGCTGGCCGCGGCCGTGGCATTCACGGATGTCGGCGATCGCGGCGACATATTTCTCCTGCGTCGTCTTGTAGACGCGGTCGAGCTCGTCCTTGCGCTGGCTCGGGCGGTTCGGCGGGATCACCACGGTCTCGAGGCCGTAGATCTCGTTGAACTCGTAGGCCTCGGTATCGGCGGTGCCGGTCATGCCCGACAGCTTGCCGTAGAGGCGGAAGTAGTTCTGGAAGGTGATCGAGGCCAGGGTCTGGTTCTCGGGCTGGATCCGCACGCCTTCCTTGGCCTCGACCGCCTGGTGCAGGCCGTCGCTCCAGCGCCGGCCCGTCATCAGGCGGCCGGTGAATTCGTCGACGATCACGATCTCGCCGTCCTGCACCACGTAATGCTGGTCGCGGTGATAGAGATGCTGGGCCTTGAGCGCGGTCACCAGGTTGTGCATCAGCACGATGTTGGACGGGTCGTAGAGCGAGGCGCCCTCGGGCAACAGGCCAGCCTGGGCCAGGATGCGCTCGGCATTCTCGTGACCCTGCTCGGTCAGGTGGATCTGATGCGACTTCTCGTCGACCGTGAAGTCGCCCGGCTTGGTCACGCCTTCGCCGGTGCGCGGGTCTTCCTCGCCCTCCTGGCGCACCAGCTGCGGCACCAGCTGGTTGATCGCGAGGTAGGCCGAGGTCTGGTCCTCGGCCTGGCCGCTGATGATCAGCGGCGTGCGCGCCTCGTCGATCAGGATCGAATCGACCTCGTCGACGATCGCGTAGTTCAGCTTGCGCTGGACCCGGTCGGCCGCCTCGTAGACCATGTTGTCGCGCAGGTAGTCGAAACCGTACTCGTTGTTGGTGCCGTAGGTGATGTCGGCCAGGTAGGCCAGTTGCTTGTCCTCGCGCGGCATCTGCGGCAGGTTGACCCCGACCGACAGGCCCAGCCAGTGGTAGAGCTTGCCCATGGTCTGGGCATCGCGCCCGGCCAGGTAATCGTTGACCGTGACCACATGCACGCCCTGGCCGGTCAGGGCATTGAGGTAGACCGCCAGGGTCGCGGTCAGCGTCTTGCCCTCGCCGGTGCGCATCTCGGCGATCTTGCCGTCATGGAGCGCGAGGCCGCCGACCAGCTGGACATCGAAGTGGCGCATCTTCATGACGCGCTTGCTGGCCTCGCGCACGGTCGCAAAGGCTTCGGGCAGCAGCGCATCAAGCGCCTCGCCCTGCGCCAGGCGCTGGCGGAACTCGGCCGTCTTGCCCTGCAATTCGGCGTCGCTCAGTTGTTCGAACTGCGACTCCAGGCCGTTGATGCGCGCCACCGTCTTGCGGTAGGTTTTGAGCAGGCGGTCATTGCGGCTGCCGAAGATTTTGGTCAGGAACTGGATGGGCATACGAGCATCGCTCCTCGCAGCAGACAGAAGTCCTGGCGAGGGCTGGTTGGGAATCGGGTTCGCCTGGAAACGCACCAGGCTGCGGTCGGATGGTTACCGTGTGGCTGCATTTTAGCGGGCCAATAAGGCACAGCCCTGAGCCGGACGGCTGCTGCCGGATAATGACGGCACATGGCCCCCCCCTCCCGTCTCTTCAGCCTGCAACAGGCCTTCCAGGCCAACCCCGAACTGGCCAAGGTGGCCGTGCGCATCCGCCAGTCTCAGCAGATGCTGGCCTTGATCCGCCCCCTGCTGCAGCCCGGGCTGCGGGCCCAGATCCAGGCCGGCCCCGTCGACGAGGAATCCTGGTGCCTGCTGGTCAGCAACCCGGCCGTCGGCAGCAAGCTCAGGCAGCTGGCGCCGGCGCTGCTGGCGGCCTTGCGCAGCGGCGGCTTCGAGGTGCAGCGGCTGCGCTTCAAGGTCCGGGTGCGCTGAAGGCCGTTCAGCGCTCGCCCAGTGATTCGCTCAGCGTCTTGGTGATGGGCTTGGTCAGGTATTGCAGCACGGTGCGCTGACCGGTCTTGATCTCGACCGTCGCCGTCATGCCGGGCTGAATCCCGATGTCAGCATCGGGCCGGGCACTGAAGCGCCGGCCCTCGGTACGCACCTGCACCCGGTAGTAGGGTTCCTCGCCCTGGCGCAGGTTTTCGCTCAGCGTGTCGGCGCTGATATAGATCAGCTTGCCGTTGAGGTCACCATAGATGGTGTAGTCGTAGGCATCGATCTTGACGCTGGCCGACAGGCCCGGCTTGAGGAAGGCGATGTCTGCGGACTTGACCCGGGCTTCCACCACCAGGTCATCCTCCAGCGGCACGATCTGCATCACCTCGTCGCCCGGACGCAACACCCCGCCAATGGTCGTGATGCGCACGTTCTTCACCACACCCTTGAGCGGGGCGTTGAGCGAAGTCTGCTCCAGCGCGGCCTTGCGCTGTGCCAGGTTCTGCGAGATGCCCGCCAGATCCTCCTCGGCCTTGGCCAGCTCGGCCTGCGTGTCCTGCAGGTACTTGTTGCGCTTGTTGCTGATCTGCGCCTTCAGGTCGGCGGCCTGGCGCTGCAGGCGCAGCACGTCGGTCTGGCTCACGTCCCCACTCTTGAGCAGCGGCTGCGTGATGTCGAGCTCCTTCTGGGCATAGACCAGCATGCCCTGCAACGCCGAGATCTCCTCGTTGATCGCAGAGCGGCGCTTGCGCAGCAGCAGCAACTGGTTCTCGCGGAACTCGGGGTAATACTTGAGCTCGGGCTTGAAGACCGGCTCGCGGTCGCCGAGCTCGGCATGCAGCCGCGCCACTGCCGCCCCGAGACCGGCCGCCTTGGCCCTGGCCTCCAAGTAGGCGGTCTCGGCCTTGGTGCGGTCGAGCTGCACCAACAGTTGCCCCGCCTCGACGACATCACCTTCCTTGACCCGCATCTCCTGGACCGTACCGCCTTCCTGGGACTGGATGATCTGCGTGCGCGAGCTCGAGATCACCGATCCCGGTGCACGCGTGATCTGGTCGAGCACCGCCCAGTTGGCCCACCAGCCGAATACCAGCAAGGCCACCAGGGTGGTCCAGATCACCCAGCGGGTGGACCCGCCCGCGTCAGCACCCGGCCGGTCGGCCGAGGACTGGAAAAACCAGAACAATTTCATCGCTCAATTCACCTGCTCGGCGGCCATCGGGAGAGGGGTAGGGGAAACCGGCGGCACAGCGGTCGCCGGTCTGGACTGCTGCGCGGCGCCGGAACGCAACCGCGCGAGCACGGCGTCACGCGGCCCGTCGAGCACGACACGCCCTCGGTCGACCACGATCACCCGGTTGACCAGCGGCAGGATCGCCGGCTTGTGCGTCACGATCACCAGCAGCGAGTCCGCCGGCATTTCCTGGAACAGGTGCTGCATGACCTTGGCCTCGAGCTGGGCATCCATCGAGGCGGTCGGCTCGTCAAGCAGCATCACCCGAGGCCGCGCCAGCAGCAAGCGGGTCAGGCCTACCAGTTGCCGCTGCCCGCCTGACAGGCCCTTGCCGCCCTCGGTGATCTCAAGCTCAAGCCCCTTCGGATGCGCCTGAATCACCTGGTCCAGGCCGGTCAGCGCCGCGGCACGCAGCAGCTCGCTGTCGCTCGGCGCGGGCAGACCCAGCGTCAGGTTGTCGCGCAAAGTCCCCTGGAACAGCCGCACATCCTGCGGCAAATAGCCGACATGCTCACGCACGAATTCCGGCGCCAGGTGGGTGATGTCAATGTCATCGAGAAAGGCCGTCCCGGCAGCAGGCTTGAACAGGCCGGACAGCAGCTTGACCAGCGTCGTCTTGCCCGAGCCGACCGCACCGACCAGGGCCACACGCTCGCCGGGCCGGAACACCAGTTGCGGCACCTGCAGCGCCGGCAGCTCCTTCAGATAGGCAAACTCCACCTTGTCGAGACGCAGCTCGCCCCGGCACTGGGCCGGCACCAGCAGCCGCCGATCCGGCTCCCGGTCACCCGGCATGGCCATGATGCCATCGAGCGCCTGCAGTGCGATACGCGCCTGCTTCCACTGCACGATCAGGCTCGGAATCTGCGCCAGCGGGCCCAGGGCCCGACCGCTGATGATGGTGCAGGCGATCAGTCCGCCCATGGTCAAATGCCCCTCGACGATCGCCAGCACCCCGGCCACGACCAAGCCGACATAGCTCAGTTGCTGGATGGTCTGGGACAGATGGCTCGACAGGCTGGTCAGGCCACGCAGGCGCAACTCACTCTCGGCGATGGTCGCCGTGAGCGTGCGCCAGCGGTCGAGCATCTTCCATTCGCCGCTGGCGGCCTTGATCGATTCGATGCCGTCGATCGCCTCGATCAGCAGGCCGTTCTTGCGGTTCGACTCGGCCATGTTGGCGCTGCTCAGGCGCTCGATCGGCTGACGAAAGGCCAGCCCCGCCAGCAGCGCAATCGGAATCATCACCAGCGGAACCAGCGCCACCGGGCCCGCGATCAAGCCGATCACGCCCACGAACAGCAGGGCGAACGGCGCATCCGCCAGGATGAACAGCGTCGACGAGGTCAGGAAGTTGCGCACCGACTCGAAATACCGGATCTGGTTGGCGAAACTGCCCACGGTGCGCGGCCGCGCGTCCATGCGGATATCGAGCGCCTTGCCGAAAAACACGCTCGACAGCTCCATGTCGATCGCCTTGCAGGCGCGGTCAACCGAATGCGTGCGCACATGCTTGAGCAAGAATTCGAGTCCGATCGAGACCAGCACGCCCACCGTCAAGACCCAGAGCGTCGAAAGTCCCTTGGTCGGGACCACGCGGTCATAGACCTGCATCGAATAGATCGAGGTCACCAGGCCGATCACGCTGACGACCAAGGTCGCCAGCACCGCCTCGGCAAACACGCCCCGGTAGCGCCGCAGCACCCAGGCAAACCACTCCGATGCCGTGCGCGATCCATGCCCCGCCTCACCGGGCGCGGCGGCCGTCACGACCAAGCGCAGCACCTGGCCCTGAGCCGCCTCCTCCAAGGTCAACTCGACCCGGTCGCCCTGGGCATCCTCAGCCAGCAGCGCGCGCGCGCCCTGCAGGCCACGCAACAGCAGCACCCTGTCGCCATGGCCCTCGCACCACAGGGCCGGCAAGTCGCCACGCTCCAGCTTGGCCATGCGATATTGCACCGCATCGGCGCCCGCGCGCTGGCTCCACCAGACCGCACCGCCACCCGCTGCGGCTACAAGGACAAGGGCCGCAATCCACACGCTTTTTTTCATGGGCCTATTGTAGAAACCAGCCCCCCGGTCGCGTGACCGAAGGGCTACACCCCTGTAAAGCTGGGGTAAATGACAGCGCTGGTGATCAGCCCTTGAGCAGGCCGCCCAGCATGCCCATCAAGTCGCCGCCATTACCCAGGCCCGCAGTGGGCACCTGACCGTCGGGTGTGAGCTTGTCGACCATGCCCGGCAACACGCTGGAAAGCTGCCCCGCCAGGTCGTTGGTGTTCACGCCCAACTGGCTGGCCAGCCCTTGCAAGGTGCCGTTGCCCAGCACACTGCTCAATTGCTCGGCAGAAATCGGCAGGTTCTCTCCCTTGCCCACCCAGGAATTCACCACATCACCGAGACCGCCCTGCTGAAACTTGGCAATCAGGCCCTGCAATCCACCGAACTGACCATCGCTGCCCAGCAGGCTGCTGGCGGCCTGCATCAATTGCGGCTGGTTGCCCAGCATGCCCATCAAACCCTGAAGACCTTCACCGCCCTGCGCCTGGTTTGATACAGCGCTCATTACCGAATCCAGTAAACCCATGGGATCTTCTCCTCGAAAAAAACGCAGTGTGACACAGGCTCGTGACAAGGCAACATTTCACGCACTTCTATTGGGCCTTCATCGCAGTGCACCGGCATTAACACTATCCGGATGCCATAAAACCGCCATACACACCCCGGGCGCATGCGTGCCGGACACCGCGCTCCCAGTATGGCGAGCCATTTGCACGTACAAGTGGCATCCAAATTGCATGCACCCAAGTCTTTGCTGAGGGGATTGGTTGCTGCTTATACTGGCGGGTTAGGGCCTCGCTTAGGCGAAAGCCCTATACCCAACTGCAAAAAAGTGGGTTAACTTCCACGCTGTGGAAAAATAATTCACAAACTTGTTCGAACCTAAATACTGGAGTTTTTATGCAATTCAGAGTGAAAAGCGCTTTGACCGTTTTGGCAGCAGCAACCTTGTTGGTAGCTTGTGGCAAAAAAGAGGAAGCCGCTGCTCCGGCCGCAGCCCCCGTCGCTGCCGCCGCATCCGATGTGGTGAAGATTGGTCACGTTGGCCCTACCAGCGGCGCGATTGCCCACTTGGGTAAGGACAATGAAAACGGCGCTCGCATGGCTATCGAAGAACTGAACGCTGCCGGCGTGATGATCGACGGTAAAAAAGTGACCCTCGAACTGATGGCAGAAGACGATGCTGGCGATCCGAAGCAAGGCACCGCAGTTGCCCAAAAATTGGTTGACGCAAAAGTTGCTGGTGTTATCGGCCACCTGAACTCCGGCACCACCATTCCCGCTTCCAAGCTGTACAGCGACGCTGGCATTCCCCAGATTTCGCCCTCCGCCACCAACCCCAAGTACACACGCCAAGGCTTCAAGACAGCTTTCCGTGTGGTGGCTGACGATACGCAACTGGGCGGAACGCTCGGCAAGTACGCAGTGGAAACACTGAAGGGCAAGTCCATCGCTGTGGTGGATGACCGCACAGCCTACGGTCAAGGCGTTGCAGAAGAGTTTGCCAAGGCTGTTGAAGCTGCCGGCGGCAAGGTTGTAGCCAAAGAGTTCACCACCGACAAAGCAACCGACTTCAATTCCATCCTGACCACCATCAAGGGCAAAAAGCCTGATGTGGTGTTCTTCGGTGGCATGGACGCCGTTGCCGGCCCGATGTTGAAGCAAATGAAATCCTTGGGTATCAAGGCCAAGTTCATGGGCGGCGACGGCATCTGCTCCACCGAACTCGTCAAGCTGGGCGGTGACGCCATTGCGGACGACCAGGTGTTTTGCGCTGAAGCCGGTGGCGTCGAAGGCGAAGGCAAGGCTGGCATGGAAGACTTCAAGACGAAGTTCAAGGCCAAGTTCGGCACCGAAGTGCAAGTTTACGCACCCTACGTGTACGACAGCCTGAAGCTGATGGTTGCTGCCATGGTCAAGGCCAATTCGTCTGACCCGGTCAAGTACCTGCCCTTGCTGGCTGCAACAGCCGACTACAAGGGCGTGACTGGCCCCATCAGCTTTGATGAAAAAGGCGACATCAAGAATGGTGCCCTGACATTGAAGACGGTTCGCGGTGGCAAGCTGGAAACACTGGCTGTTATTCGCTAATTCAACGCTTAAACCCGTTATGAAAAGCGCGCTCCTTCGGGGTGCGCTTTTTTTTGCCTATCTTCAGCCAATTGGCCATACTGGTATTTTGGATAAGCAGCTTTCAGGTACCAACCATGCGCCACCAACCACTCCACCATCGCTTCGCCTTTTTGCTGGGTTTGTTGCTTTGCTCCTGCGCGCAATTGCCGCAATCGATCAAGGAACTGGATTGGAAGGACGCATCGGGCGACAGAGGCGAGCAGGTGCTCGCAAGAGACTACGCCATGTGCGAACAACTGGTAGAACAAAGGCGCGGCTTGCTGTCGGCCTGCATGGCCAACCGCGGCTGGTCCTGGGCTGACGACAAATAGCTGGCACGGGCTGCTGGCACAGCACCAAAAAAAATGCCCTCAGCCTCGGAGGCTTGAGAGCATTGAATCACTTTAGTCGCGCCATGATCCTAACTGCGATGGGGCTCCATTTCCAGTAGGCATTACCCACACTTCAATAATTTTTTTGTCCGGCCTGCAGGGTACAAAACGCAGGTGAAAAACGGCTCAAGCGCGCGTGTATGGCGACCTCGTGGCGCTGCCACCAAACACCCAGTGCGACAAAGCCCAGGCCCAGCAGCGTGAGTGCAAACGGAAACAGCAAGCTGTCCTGAAAAACCCGGTGCGCCAGGTAGCCCAGGTAACCGGCCACGCCCAGGGCACCGAGCACGGTAAACACGCGTCGGCCAATCACGGCGCCGCCAAAGACCAGTGCCACATTGATCAGGCAGTAGGCGAACTTGCCCCATTCGTTGTTGGATTCGCGCAGGCTCAAGCCAGCCCAGAACATGATGGCGCCAAACTGGTAAAGCCAGAAGGCAAAGTC
>ERZ1034361.1695-NODE-1695-length-11281-cov-3.330239_pt1 | contig 11281 bp, 9 predicted proteins | sample MGYA00520617_ERZ1034361 | MGnify/ENA primary metagenome ERZ1034361 (study PRJEB33736, sample SAMEA104284507) | Azolla filiculoides | biome: Urban; feature: Water surface; material: Ditch water | place: Netherlands | collected 2015-10-28 | depth 0-0.1 m ... | reverse complement strand
AGTTCTGAAGCCGTAGATTTTGCCTTATTAAAAGATGGAAAACTAATTGAATTACACAAAGAACAAGAAACAAGCAATTTTCAAGTAGGTGATATTTTTATCGCCAAAATACGAAAACCAGTTGCGGGTCTTAATGCTGCTTTTGTAAATGTTGGCTTCGAAAAAGATGCTTTTTTACATTACCACGATTTAGGTCCAAACCTTGCTTCCCAACTGAAATTCATAAAACTTGTAAGCACAGGTAAAATAAAAGATTTCTCCCTAAAAAACTTTCAGTTTGAAAAAGAGATTGATAAAGATGGAACAATTACGGATGTAATAAGTGCCAATCAATCTGTTTTAGTACAAGTCGTTAAAGAACCAATATCTACCAAAGGACCAAGAATTAGCGCTGAGCTTTCTCTTGCTGGACGGTTTATTGTTTTAGTTCCTTTTTCTGATCGTGTTTCTATTTCTCAAAAAATAGAGGACAAAAAAGAAAAGGATCGTTTGAAGCGATTGGTACAGTCTGTCAAACCAAAAGGATTTGGTGTTATTGTTCGTACAGTAGCCGAAGGCAAAAATACAGCCGAATTAGAAAAAGATTTGCAGAACCTGCTAGAGCGATGGACTGCAATGTGTAAAAAATTACCAACTGCTCATCATCCGTCAAAAGTATTAGGAGAACTCAACAGAGCCTCTTCGATATTAAGAGACGTTTTTAATGATACCTTCAGTGGTATTCAGATTGATGATGAAGAGTTGTACAACCAAACGAAGGATTATTTGCAAGAAATTGCACCTTCAAAACAATCTATTGTTAAGTTTTATCAATCAAACGACACGCCAATTTTTGAGAAATACAATATAGAGAGACAAATCAAGACTTCCTTTGGGAAAACAGTGTCTATGAGTAAAGGAGCTTATCTTATTATTGAACATACAGAAGCCTTACACGTTATAGACGTGAACAGCGGAAACCGTTCTAATAAAGCTACCAATCAAGAGGACACCGCTATGGAAGTAAACATGATTGCTGCTGCCGAAATCGCAAGACAATTACGTCTTCGAGATATGGGAGGAATAATCGTAGTTGATTTTATCGACATGTCAAATCCCGAAAATCGTAAAGTTTTGTTCGACTTCTTGAGAGAAGAAATGAGCGATGATAAAGCGAAACACAAAATCTTACCTCCGAGTAAATTTGGATTAGTTCAAATTACAAGACAAAGAGTAAGACCGGAAGTGAATATCAAAACTAGAGAAGAAGATCCTAATAATGAAAATGCAGAGATTGAAGCTCCAATTTTAATCATTGACAGAATCGCTTCCGATTTAGAAAGAATTCTAAAAGCCCACTCTGATGTTGTACTTAACGTACATCCATTTGTGGCAGCATACCTTACAAAAGGTTTTCCATCAATACGTTCAAAGTGGTTCTTTGAACATAAAAAATGGGTGAAAATCATACCTCGTGATGCTTACACGTATTTAGAATATCATTTCTTTGACAAAAAAGGGAATGCTATTAAAGAATAAATAAAAACCGCCTTTCGTGAGATTGGCGGTTTTTTTATGCAAATTTTTGACTGAGAAAGACAGTTCCCCTTAATATTTGGTTTACAATTTGATTTTGTTTTTATAATCCTTCATTTTTATTAAAAACATAATTAGCTGGTAATTTTGCGAATAACAAAATTTTGTAAAATGAATACAGTTTTCAATATTGTATATAAAAATAGTCTCTTTTATAAGAACGGTTTGTTGTTAATGGGGATTATTGGTTTTTTTTTATGTTGTTTTTCAAAATCAGAAGGGTTTGTCTTTTTGAATAGTTTTCACACTAAAACTTTAACTGTTTTTTTTCAAAATATTACTTTTTTAGGAGATGGTGTTTTCACTCTTTTTGTTGGCGTAATCATTCTTGTTTTTTTTAAAAAACATAGAAAATTAGCGTTTCTTTTGGTATTAGCATATTTAGTTTCAGGCGTTTTTGCTCAGATTTTCAAATCATTGATTAGTTCACCACGTCCAAGTGTTTATTTTGAGATGCATCATTACAAATACTATTTAGATACTTTTATAAATAGTAGAGTTGGGTTTAGAAGTTTTCCTTCGGGACATTCGGCTTCTGCTTTTGCAATGGCGACGATTTTTTCAATTTATGTCAATAGAAAATATGTTTGTATTTTTTCATTGGTCTTTGGAATTTTGGTAGGATATTCCAGAATTTATTTAGCGCATCATTTTTTAATTGATGTTTTTGGAGGTGTTTTTATAGGTATTGTGTCAGGATCTTTATCGGTAATTTGGTATGATGCAGTTCGAATAAAAATTATTAAAATAGTTAAAAAGAACTCTTTTGAACCCAACTCTTGGGGAAATACTTTTCCTAATTCTTCTTTAAGCAATAGATAGATGGATTTTATTCGATTTATAAAATTTGGTATGGTTGGTTTCTCGGGACTTGTGATTGATTTCTTTATCACTTGGCTTTTTAAAGAAAAAATTGGCTTAAATAAATATCTTTCAAATGGATTGGGTTTTTTATTTGGTGTTGTGAATAATTATTTTCTCAATAAATATTTTACTTTTCAAAATAATGACAGCCATCTTGCTTCACAATTTTTTAGTTTTTTAATAATTTCTATCATAGGTTTTTCACTGAATACAATCTTCTTATATCTACTTCAAAAAAATACTAAAATTAATTTTTATGTCTGTAAAGTAATTGTAACTGTTTTGGTTTTCTTTTGGAATTTTAGTGCTAATACCTTGTATACTTTTAAAACACAATGATAGAAAAATATAAAATACTTATATTAATAAGTATTGCAACTTTAATTCGATGTGTTATTGCAGCGGAAATAGGACTTGGCAACGATGAGGTTTATTATGTTACTTATGCCCAACATTTGCAATGGAATTATTTTGATCATCCTCCAATGGTTGCCTTGCTTATTCGTTTGTCTACATTTAATTTACTTTTTACAAATGCGTTTTTCATTCGGTTGGGGCCTATTCTTTTAGCGGCAATTAACACGTATTTGATTTATGATATTTGTAGTAAAATAAAGAATGAAAATGCTGGTTTTTTGGCCGCTTTGTTATTTTCGTGTTCGTTTTATTCGAGTATAATTGCTGGTGTGTTTATTTTGCCAGATGCCCCACAATTATTTTTTTGGATTTTTAGTATTTCTTTATTAATTAAAATAGTCTCAGCGATTGAGTCAGATAAAAATTTCAATTATAACATTTTGCTGTTTGGCGTTGTTGCCGGTTTGTGTATTATGAGTAAAGTACACGGTGTCTTTTTATGGATAGGTTTTGGTTTGTATATATTGTTTTATAAAAGAAGTTTGCTTTCAAATGGATATCTGTATCTATCTGTATTGATTTCATTAGTAATTATTTCTCCCATATTGATTTGGAATATTGAGAATCATTTTATTACATATACTTTTCATAGTAATAGAGTTACTTTAAATAGAGGTATGAATCCGAATAGTTTTTTTAGAGAATTTCTAGGCGGTATTTTTTATAATAATCCTATTAATTATTTTTTGATTATTACAGCATTAATTGCTGTTTGGAAAAACAAAATCAATATTTCTTTGCCTTTAAAGCGGCTATTACTTTTATTAAGTCTGCCATTAATTGTCTTGCTGCTTTTTATTTCACTATTTCGTGATACTTTACCCCATTGGTCAGGGCCTGCATTCGTAGCATTAATTATACTTACGGCTTGTTATCTTGCAGATACTGTTCAAGATTTAAATGTTAATTTCAAATTACCCAAATTAGTAGTTATTTCTTGTGTTTTTATAATTATAATTTCATTCACGGGAATTGGATTAATCAATTATTATCCTGGAACAATAGGAAATAATAAAGAAGAATTGCTGGGTAAAGGAGATGTTACATTAGATATGTATGATTGGGATTTTTTTAAGAATGAGTTTGAAAAAATACATGATAAAGACGTACAATCCAGAAAAACCAAGACTACTTTTATTATTAATAACAAATGGTTTCCTGGTGCCCACATTGATAATTATATTGCACAACCGCTACATTTAGATTTTATCGCAATGGGTAAACTGGAAGATATTCATACTTACGAATGGCTTAATAAGTATAGAAAAAAAATTAAAATTGGTGATGACGCTTATTTTATTACCGTTTCTACTAATTATATGGATCCTAAGGAGCAGTATAATATGTTTTTTGAGAAAATTAATCCTCCCGTAATTATAAAACAGTTCCGGAATAAAAAGCCAGTGAGAAATATGCTTGTTTATCTGCTTGAAGGGTATAAAGGCGAATAAAATTTAAAACAAGGTGATATCGAAAATTACTTTCTTCTTTCAGCAAAAAATCGTTTCATCAATTCCGAAGCTTCATTGGCCAAAACTCCACGAACAACTGTAGTTTTAGGATGCAATTGTGTACCCATTTTCTCAAAACCTCTATTTTCGTCACTCGCACCAAAAACAATTTTCGAAATCTGACTCCAATACAAAGCGCCAGCACACATCTGGCAAGGTTCTAAAGTGACATACAAAGTACAACCTGTCAAATATTTTCCGCCAAGGAAATTAGCGGCAGCAGTTATAGCCTGCATTTCGGCATGAGCCGTAACATCAACCAGCATTTCGGTAAGATTATGACCTCGGGCAATGACTTTATTGTCAATAACGATAATGGCTCCAACAGGAATTTCGCCTTTTTCAAAAGCCATTTCAGCTTCCTGCAAAGCTTTTTTCATAAAATATTCGTCGGTGAAAGGATTTTCCATAATTACAAAAATAAGAATTCAATTCGTACATTTGCTTTATGTCTATTAATTTACTTTCAAACATCAACAATCCAACTGATTTGCGCCTGCTCGATGAAGCCCAACTTCCTCAAGTAGCACAAGAATTGCGTGATTTTATTATCGATATTGTTTCGGTAAAAGAAGGACATCTCGGTGCCAGCCTTGGCGTTGTAGAACTGACCATTGCGTTGCATTATGTATTTGATACGCCAAATGATTTATTGGTTTGGGATGTAGGTCATCAAGCTTATGGGCATAAAATTTTGACCGGAAGAAAAAATGTTTTTCATACGAACAGGCAACTTCACGGTATTTCGGGTTTTCCCAAAAGGAGTGAAAGTGAATACGATGCTTTTGGCGTAGGCCATTCTTCCACTTCAATTTCGGCAGCTTTAGGAATGGCGATTGCCTCTAACTTGAAAGGGGATTACAATAAACAACACATTGCTGTTATTGGCGATGCTTCTATCGCATCAGGAATGGCTTTTGAGGGACTAAATCACGCCGGAGTTACCGATGCTAATTTGTTGGTTATTCTCAATGATAATGCTATTGGGATTGATCCAAGTGTGGGCGCTTTGAAAAAGTATCTCACTGCCGTAAAAGAAGGAAAAAATCCGAGGCAGAATAATATGATTAAGTCTTTAAATTTCAATTATTCCGGACCGATAGACGGACATGATATTGTTGCAGTTATTAAAGAATTGAAGCGTTTGCAAAAAGTAAAAGGACCTAAATTTTTGCACGTTATCACCACAAAAGGAAAAGGCTTACAACAAGCCGAACAAAATCAGGTGCAATACCACGCACCCGGAAAATTTGATGCCAGCACAGGTGAACTGCTTCCAAAATCGGAAGAAAATTTACCGCCAAAATACCAAGATGTTTTTGGGTTGACGGTATTGGATTTGGCAAGAAAAAACGAAAAAATTATTGGAATAACGCCTGCAATGCCTTCTGGTAGCTCGCTGAAATTTATGATGGATGTACTTCCCAAACGCGCTTTTGATGTGGGAATTGCAGAACAACATGCAGTAACTTTAGCCGCAGGAATGGCGACGCAAGGAATGGTAGTTTTTTGCAATATTTATTCGACTTTTTTACAAAGAGCCTATGATCAAGTGATTCATGATGTGGCTTTACAGAATTTGCCCGTTATTTTCTGTTTAGACCGAGCTGGTTTGGTGGGAGAAGACGGCGCGACGCATCACGGTATTTTTGATTTGGCTTATTTGCGTTGTATTCCTAACATGATTATTTATGCGCCAATCAATGAACTTGAATTGCAACATATTTTATATACGGCTCAATTGGGATTAAATTATCCTGTCGCCATTCGTTATCCTCGTGGTCGTGGCATTCATGTTGATTGGAAAACGAACTATGAAAAGATCGAAATTGGTCGGGCAAAATGCCTTAAAAAAGGAACTGAAGTTGCTGTTTTATCTAATGGAACGATAGGCAACAATGTTATCGAGGCTTTAGTAAATATAAAAAATCCAGATGCTGTTGCCCATTATGATTTTGCTTTTGTAAAACCATTAGACGAAAACAGTTTGCATGCTGTTTTTGCTGTGTTCAAAACTATAATAACTATTGAAGACGGTGTGGTTAATGGAGGTTTAGGAAGTGCAATTCTTGAGTTTGCAGCTTTGCATCAATATTCTTCAAAAATACAAATTTTGGGTATTCCGGATGAATTTATTGAACAAGGAACCGTTACCGAATTACAACAATATTGCAAAATTGACGTTAAAAGTCTTGAAATACTTTTTTCAACGTATTGAAAATAATAATTTTGTATCTCCTAAATCAAAAAAGTTTATAATGAAATCACTTTCTTTTTTATCTCTTTTACTTTTATTGACCATTTCTACAAGTGGTTTTTCACAAGAAGTTGTGAATCCCAAAACACCTGATACCGTTTCTTCATGGACCAAAAAAAATCAACTGGGTTTTGATATCTCAGAAATCGCTTTTGTCAACTGGAGTGCTGGGGGAACAAGTTCAGTTTCGGGCTTGTTTAAAGGTGATTTTACCAGAGTGTATGCCAAAAAAAATCGAAAATGGGTGAATGAACTTATTATTCGATATGGTTTAAATAAACAAGACGGAATTGAAATGCGAAAAACAGATGATGCGATTCATTTTAACTCGACTTTTGGATATAGAAAAGATACAATAACCAATTGGTATCATTCTGCAAAATTAAATTTTAATACTCAGTTTACAAATGGGTATGCGTATCCAAATAAAGAAATTGCTATTTCAAAACCTTTTGCTCCGGCTTATCTTTTTATGGGTGTAGGAGCTGAGAATGCAGATAAAGCAAAGAAAAGAGTTTTCTATTTTTCTCCATTTACTTTCAAAACTACATTAGTTTTAGATCAAAGGTTAGCCAATCAAGGTGCTTTTGGGGTAAAAAAAGCAGAATATGATTTGGACGGAAATTTAATTTTGGAAGGAGAAAAATCAAAAATGGAATTGGGTTTATTAGTAACAGGTTATTACAAAAAAGAAGTATTCAAAAACATAAATTTTGTAAACCGTGTAACCTTTTATTCGGATTATATTAACAGGTTTGGGAACATCGATGTGGATTGCGATTTGTTGTTAGACTTAGTGGTGAATCAATATGTAAAAGCAAATATTGGTACTCGTATCGTTTATGATGATGACATAAAATCGAAACAGGAAATAGCGGGAGAGCAAGTTACTTTAGGTCCAAAAACGCAATTAAAACAAGTTTTGGGAGTAGGAATTGTGTATGCTTTTCAATAAACACATTTCGTGATTATAGAACCATTAAATTACACCCTCGAATATCCGAATTATCAAAACGTCCCAGTACTTCAAAAGTAGTATTGGGATTTTTTTTGCCTAAATCCTGAGTGGCGATAAACGAACAAGAATTAATATTAGCCAAATCAATTACGTTGATTCCGCCTGTTTTACCCTCTTTTACATAGCTTAAAGCATCTTCGGTATCTCGAACGAGGATTTGCATCCAAGAAGGGCATTCAAATACGCCTTCTCCAAGGGAATAGGCTTGAGAGAGTAACTCGGTCATTCCATATTCAGAATGAATGGAGGAAACCCCAAAACCGGCACAGAGTTGTTCGTGTAATTCTTCTCGAATCATTTCTTTACGTCTGCCTTTCATTCCTCCAGTTTCCATAATAATGGTGTTTTGCAGCTGAAATTGTTGCTTTTCGGTCAAATCTAATAAGGCATAAGTAACACCAATTAGAATTACATTTTGTCCGGATTGGTCTAATTCGATTAGTTTTTTAATCAGTTCTTCGTGATTATTAAGGTAAAATCCACTTTCGGGATGGTTGGTTAATTGAATCAAATCTTCGACCATATAAATCAAGGAAGAACCGTCTCTTTCGAGATAGGATGGCAGCAAAGCCAAAACTACATAATCTTCTATGTTTCCATAAAACTGGGAAAATCCCTTGCGGTAACTTTCTTCATAAATAGAAACATCGGTTACCAAATGTTTGCTGGTGCTCATTCCTGTTGTTCCGCTACTTGTAAAGGTGGCTTGAATTGCATTTGAATTTGAAACGACGGAATGGCTTTTGAAAAATTGTATGGGCAAAAACGGAATTTGATGAATTGATTTTACCTTTTGGACTTCGATTTTTAAAAAATCACAAAACTCCCGATACACGGCGTTATTTTCATGTTGGAAACGAAACACTTTTAAGGCTATTTTTTCAAATTGCTTTTGGTTCGTGATGGTAAAAATATCGGTTGTTGTAATCAAGGAATTTTTTTTACAAAAGTAATTAAAAATTAAATGGAAAAATTGGCAAGAAGGATTTTGAAAATGGAAGTTTTTTGCAATATAAAGGCATAAAAAAAGCTCCAAATGAATTTAGAGCTTTAAGTTATTTTTATTAAATATTATCTTATAATGAGTTTTCTGGTGCTTGAAGCTTCGTTTTCTTTGATCTTGATGATGTAAACTCCTGGCGAAAGATTGGAAACATTCAGTTCTTTTGAACTCAGCATAGTTTGAAGCACTTTTTTGCCTAAAACATCGAATATTTGTACTTCTTTATCGTAATCATTTTTTGAAGTAATGTAGACTTTGCCATTACTCACAGGGTTCGGATACAAGTTAAGCCCTTCTATCGAAGTGTTTTCTTGTGGTCTTGGTTGTTGCTTAGTTTCTTGAGCCGAAAGACTAAGAGAAAACAAAAAAACCAATAAGATTGAAGTATAAAAGTAATTTTTTGTCATTAGCTAATCATTTATAGTAGTAAAGATAAATAAAATATTTCAAATACTGTACCAAAAAAAACATCCTGAATGAATCAGGATGTTTAGGTATTGTATTTATGGTTCTGTTTATTACAAACCAGCAGTCCAGTTAGCCGCCCATGTTGGAGCAGCAGCACCGTTACCAGCACCAGTATTGTTTCCTATTGTCAAATAAGTTGTGTTTGAACCTGTATATTCAGAATTTATAAAATCAACTGCAGTATTTGCGAATTGGATAGGGTTAAATGTAATTGTACCAGCTGTAACACTTGCAATTGCAGGAGCGTCAGTAGAAGAGATTTTAATTCCTTTTGTAAAAGCTCCGTCAATATGGATGTTAGTAGCATTCCATTTACCAGCACCTTCTTTAAGGTATATTGCGTGTTCAGAATTTGCTAAAGTTCCTTTTACGATAGAGATGTTTTTCAAAGTAGCGTTTGTCATTGGTGTAGCAGCACCGTTTTGACCATTGTTAGATCCTTCGATACCAGCTTTAGCAGTATTTTTGATATACCAATATTCACCAGTTCCAGCCCAACCGTCAGCAAAGTCAATTGAATCATCATCGCTATCAGTTGAAACTAAATATTTACCATTTACAGCTCCACCAAAGAATTCGATTCCATCATCTCCATTATGATTTGCTTGAACATATTCAAGTGTTGTTCCAGAACCTACACCAAATAATGATAAACCATTAAATTCTTTTGTAGCGCTGTAAGCATAACCTGTATATTCAATTCTTAGGTATTTTATTATTCCAGAATTATCTGCACTGTTTGAACCACCATATGTTAAATCAGAAACCTCAGCAGAAGCAGTTCCACCCACAGTAGCTGATGTATTGATAGGTGCTTTTCCACAAATTACTAAACCACCCCAGTCACTTTTAGCAGGAGTTGCTTTTGCAGATGTCATAACAACAGGATTTGTTGCAGTACCATTGATAAAAATTTGTGCTCCTTGAGATACAGCAATGTATCGAACTACACCATCAGTGTTTTCAGTTGCTTTGATTACAGTTCCAGCAGGAATAGTAAGTTTTGCTCCGTCTTTTACAATAAATGAACCTGTTAAATAATAGACTTTAGAAGCGTCTAATGTAGCTTCTTTTCCGCTTTCTAATGTTCCTTTAAAGTTTGTTGCATCAATAGCTACTTCATTAGGATTTACTACTGGAGAATCGTCACTACTACTACAAGATGTTAATGTAAGTGTTGCGATTGCAAGCATTGATAAGATTATTTTTTTCATTTTGTTTTTTTGTTTTTTTTGTTATTATTTGAAGCAAATTTATCACTGTAATATTTGATTTACCTATCTAAATCTTTATCAATTCGTTAAGTAAATGTTAACTTGATTTTAGAATTTATAGGTTACTGAGAACTTGAAATTAGTTCCTTTTTTATAGGATTCAACAAGTACGTTTTGTTTATCTTGAATCCTCTCTATCGTTGGGTCTAATATGTTTTTTACGGTTAATCCAAGTCCGATATTTTTAGTTATTTTAGATCTTAAGATAAAATCTAAAGTTCCAACGGCTTTGTCAACAAGATTCCCTCTTTCACTAGTTCCCAAGGCATAAATCCTGTCTGAAAAATAGTTGTATGTTAAGGTTGCCAATAGATTTCTTTCTTTTGAAAATTCTTTGAAATAACTGATGTCACTGTTCAATAATAAGTCTGATGCTCCGGTTAGCTTTCCTTCTTTATTGGAAAAAAATACACTTAAGTTCGTTTCATCGGTTACTTTTTGTCCGTCAAAATCTTGATTGTTGTACATGTATGAAGCATTGAAACCGGCAGTTAAGTTTTCTTTGTTGTCAGAGTCAATTTCAAATATATTTTTTCTGATTTCAAATTCTCCTCCAATTGCAATTGCTTTTTCACCTGTATTTACATAAGAAATATCATTTGTAGCAGAGGCAACCGTAATTTCGTTAATTGGATTCTGAATTAATTTACCAAATGCTGTTACCGAAATAACTTCGTTCGATTTAGGGAAAAATTCCCATTTGATATCGGCATTATAATCTGTTGAAAGGTATAAATCTGGATTTCCAAAAGTCGTTTCTGTAGCATCTTCGAATTGAAAAGGAGCTCTTTCTTTAAATTGTGGCAATGTGTATGTTTTACTTGCAGCAAATTTTATATTTTGTCTGTCTGACAATTCATATTTTATTTTTGTGGAAGGCGATATTTCAAGTTT
>ERZ1034361.1694-NODE-1694-length-11292-cov-2.897013_pt1 | contig 11292 bp, 6 predicted proteins | sample MGYA00520617_ERZ1034361 | MGnify/ENA primary metagenome ERZ1034361 (study PRJEB33736, sample SAMEA104284507) | Azolla filiculoides | biome: Urban; feature: Water surface; material: Ditch water | place: Netherlands | collected 2015-10-28 | depth 0-0.1 m ... | reverse complement strand
TGGTAAAATCACACCGATGAATAGTTTAACTACATTCAGTGGGTATCCATGGAAATGGTGGTCTGATAATCACGCATATTCAGTAACCGATATCGTTATACACAACCAAGGTACTAATTATGATAGACCACCTACTGTTGAAATAACAGGTTCTGGTACTGGTGCGACCGCAAAAGCCTATATTGCTAGTGGCAAAGTAACTAAGATTATAGTTACATCACCCGGTTTTGGTTACTTGGAAGCACCAAAAGTTACTCTAACAGGTGGCAATCCATCTGATTCTATTCAAGCAACTGCAATTGCCTTTATTGGTGACAGTAAAGCAAGAATGTTCGACTTGACTATGAAGTTCGATAGAATTTCAAAAACAGGTTTAACGCAAGATTTCTCATATACTGATACATTCCAAGCAGTTGGTAAAGAATCATCTTTTAGATTAACATATCCTGCTAACGAACAGAAATCCAAAATCAAATTAACCAAAAATGGTCATATTGTTTTAGGTGATGCGTATACTGTAATATCCACGGTCGTCAATGATCTTTTAGTTAGTGATTTGGTATTTGATTCAATCCCAGCCGAAAATGACCATATCGTAATAACTTACGAGAAAAATGATTCAATATTGGACGCAGTTGATAGAGTTGAAAAATACTACAATCCAACTTCTGGTATGAAAGGTAAACAATTATCCCAACTGATAACTGGTATTGATTTCGGTGGTGTGCAGGTTCAAGGTGCAACATTTGATGTTACCGGTGGTTGGGATGCAATGCCTTGGGGTGAAGATACTTGGGATAGTATTGAATCTGATAACGCACATTATCATTATTGCTTATCTACTGATACATCTCGTACTTTGGTAATAACATTACCATATACACCTGCCAATGGTCAACAAATCAATGTGTATATTAAGCCGGTAAATCCATCAAGAATTGTTAAAATGCAACCTTATGGATTGAAAGCATCACCGTATTCGACTACACCCGAGTGGATACGTATTGATGATATTGCTTATACATCACAGTGGGATTCAGCCAGTATGGTAAATCCATACGCAGTCATGCCAACATTTGTTGGTAATGGCACCACTAACGTAGTTGCTATCGGTGCACATATCGAAACATTCGAAGGTGATATAATTGTATTGCGAATTTCTGATACCGATGGTTCAGTTGCGGTAAATGACCCAAGTATTATCGATACCAATATTCAAGGCGGTTCATTGGCATATGCCAATGGTGCATATTCAACTGCAACCGGTTTGACAGCAGAAGAAATGGCAATCGATGGTGGTAAGTTTATCAGCAAAGCGCATGTACCTGCAACGGAGGAAAATGTTCCCGGTCAGGTATTAGATAGTTTCAGTATTCGAGTATTTGATGAATCTGATAATAGTGCAGCACCATTACATAGCAGATATGCGTATGGCGATTCGATAACGACAACGTATGACATTGGTCTTGCTATTATCGATGCAGCTTCGGTTATTGTAACGGTTGATAACGTCAAAAAGACATTAGCAACCGATTACTTGGTTGATCTTTCTACAAATACGATTGTATTCAACACGGCACCTGCTACTGGTAAATTGATTTCTATTGTTTCTATTGGTGTTGGTGGCTCTAGTATATTAGCATATAACACATTTGTTGCTGATGGAAAAGTTGCAAAATTCACAACAACAGCGGCTTATAAAGAAACAACGTCGGCTTATGTTACCGTTAATGGTATTGCTGTTGAAGCAAGTATTGGTGGTACTGGTTCAAATAAAACTAGTGGTAAAACAGTAGTTCAATTAACGAATAAACCAGTCAATGGGTCAGTTGTTAACGTAGTTTGTTTCAAAGGAACAAACCCAAATTTCAACACTTCAATAGTTCAGTTGAAAGGACAAACCGTAACTTATACGGGAAATGCAACTATTGCAGTTCAAATGTTTGATGTAGTTCCATCAACCGACGCACCAATTCCAGCTATTATTCAGGTAAATGGTTCATTGCTTACTGGAGTTGATTCAACATATGCAGTATATGATGGTTTCGTTAATACATTTGCACTTGAAATCAAATCAGTTGCCCATGTACCAGATAACATCAAAGTTTATGTTAATAATAGTACTATTTCATTCATCAATGATTATACGTTTAGTGCTGATATGAGTACATTGACTATTCGTAAAACATTAAATGCTGGAGACATTATCTTAATCACGAATAATGTTGATGCACAGTATACTATTACTGGAAATCAAATCACATTGGATACCGCAAAAGTCACATTAACGAATGGCGATTTGATCGATGTTTCTTGGTTTACTAATTACGATAGCATGCAACTGGTTGTTGATGAAACCATTGGCGGTAAACAACGGTATTATTTACCATTTAGACCAATATCTTCGAGTTATCTATGGGTATACGTGAATGGTATTAGAATGATCGCGGTTAAACATTATTCGGTAACTAACAATTTCATGCAGTTTGAAATCGACACCAACCCAACTGATATAGTTAAAATCGTCATTTTTGGTGCGAATCTAAGACGCGAAGCCTGTGCATTTGAAATATCAAAAGATATGTTTAACGTTAACGGATTTGCTAGATTCTCAATGAATGCAGTTAAATTGGCAACTGAATTGCAATACTATGCGACTTCTATCCAAGTAACTGATGCGAGTAACCTTTATAAACCAACCATCGAAAACAATGCACCTGGTATGATTTATATCAATGGTGAACGAATTGAATATTTCAAAATAGTTGGTAATGTAATATCGCAATTACGCCGTGGTGTAAATGGTACATCTATTCCTGAAACACATGCAAAAGATAGTTTTGTGGTTGACGTTAGCGTAAGCGAAAGATTGCCTTATATCGACACAGAACACCGCATCGATGTTATTTCAGATGGCTCTACCGAAGAAATCCCAGTTGATTTTATACCAGTTAAATCGTCCAGAAGCAACTGGGAACACGGTACTATCCCAACTAATTACGGACCATGCGATCACATTGAAGTGTTTGTTGCTGGAAGAAGATTGCATAAAAATCCAATGATGATGTTCAACTCCGCATTGGGAGCAACCAGCCCAGCCGGAGATGTAATGGTTGATGCTGAGTTCTCGGTAGATGGTATCAATCCAGTTGTAAGATTAACACAACCAGCACCAGTAGGTACACGAGTTACAATCTTCCGAAAAGTTGGAAAACTTTGGTATGATCAAGGTAATAATACAGCAAGTGCTGGTACGACATTACTCGAAAATTCAACCTCAGTTGCTAAGTTTATTGCTCAAAAAACGTCGTTGGTTCCTGACTAAATATAGGATATAACTAACTTTTAAGGGCTACCCATGGCAGAAATTGATAATTCTACCGGTGAACAACCGGTAGAAAAACCAGATGAAACTGGTGGCTTTCACTACGAAAGCCACGTCAAGATTTTCGATCCAGAAACGGAAGAAGTTTTCGTTTCAACCAGAGCCTAACTCTACTACCGGTATAATAGATGCAATTAAATTACAAAATCACTGGTCATATTAAGATATTTGACCCAATCACATCCGAAGTCTTTGAAGACAAAGACAATGCCATTCATTATGAAAATATGAGTGTTGCATTGGCTAATAGTCTAACTAATACTGGTCTTGGTATTAATACCATGGCATTTGGAACAGGTGGTACTCTAGTAGATCCAACTGGTTTGATTTCTTACTTAACACCAAATACAGTGGGTGTTAACTGTAGCTTATACAATCAAACCTTTGCTAAAAGTGTAACCGACGATATTCACAACGCAGACCCAGTTCGTAATAAGATGGAAGTTCGCCACGTCAGTGGTGCAACTTTTAGTGATATTTTAGTATCTTGTTTACTTGATTACGGCGAACCAACCGGTCAAGAAGCATTCGATAACAGTGTTGATATGAATGGTAACTTTGTATTCGATGAATTGGGTTTGTTGACAGTTAATCCTGATGGTAGTACTCGATTGCTAACACACGTTGTTTTTCACCCAGTACAAAAATCACTGAATAGATTGCTTCAAATCGATTATACAATTCGTATTCAAAGTTTAACTGGATTTAACGAGGTGAGTGCGTAATGACTTATAACATCAAACATGCAAATACATCAATTCCTGATTATACAGTATATGATAACACAACAAATACCGATACCAGTTTAAAATTCCCTGGTAGATTCGTTGCCGGTTATGGTAAAACCATTGCAGAAAACTTCTTACATCTACTCGAGAATTTCGCGAGCGACAGCGAGCCTAGTAGCCCACAAATTGGACAACTTTGGTATGACACTGCTAGTGGATATTTACGAGTCCATAGCGGAACTGGTTCAACTGTTGCGGCTAGATGGAAAGCAGCAAGTGGAATTGAATATAATTCTGAAAATCCGGGAACGGCAGTAGCAGGTCAGCTTTGGGTTGATACCTCAAATAGACAACTTAATATCTATACTGGTTCTAGTTGGATGGTTGTTGGTCCAACAATCAGTACAAGAGATGGTCTTAAAAATGGAGCAATGGTAGAAGATGTCATTGATACTTCTAATACATTGCGTTCTGTTTTAACCATTTATATTGCCGACGTTCCAGTTGCAATTATCAGTAAAGATTCATTCCAACCAAAAGCTGGTATTGCTGGTTATGGTAAAATCAATTCAGGTGTTAACCTGAATAATCCAGTAACCGTATTAGATAAAGGCAAGTTTTATGGTGGATATCCGCAGTTTACTGGAACTGCAACCGCTGCAACACAATTGATAGTTGGTAATGCACCAGTAGATGCAAATAAGTTTCTAAGAACTGACACGATTAACAATACCGAACACGCAATCAATATCAAACATAACGATGGTCTTGCCATTGGTACTGATAGAAATTTAATCATCTCTTATAATTCAACATCCAAAGCAGCTAAGATATATAACAGCACAGTAGGCAGTGTTGAACTACAAACCAGTATTGATCAAATACCAACTACAATTTTAAAAGTAACTGGTACAACGGTTGGTATCAATACCGCACATCCAGCAGCTGAATTGGACGTAACTGGTAATACCAAAGTAAGTGGAAAAATCACAATTTCTGGTACAAATGGTATTGCCCTAGATATCACTGGAAAAGTATCTAAAGGTTTAATAGTAGACCAAACACAGCAAAACAGTGTACTACCAACTGATCAAATTCTTCTTTACCGTGATGGTGACTATTTAAGCAAAACGACAGTCGCTAATCTTTTAGCTGGTGTTCAACCGCAGCAGAATACATCATCTGTTGGTTTATCAAGTAGAAAAACGTTACAACAAACAACGTCTAGTTTGGAAGCGGGTGAATCGATTATATTGACACTTCCGGGGGGATATAAAGGATATGCACTATATGCTATTACTGTATCATCAACTGCGTGGGTTAGAGTTTATACTTCAAATGCGGCTGCTGTTGCCTTTGCAGAAGCAAGTAGAACTGAGGGAACTGCAGCTGCAGCCAATGCTGGTGTAATTGCAGAAGTTTCAACTACTACCGCTGATCAAGTGGTAAGGTTCACACCTGCGTTAATTGGATTTAATTCTGAAAGCACACCAAATACTGACATAGTTGTTAAAGTAAAAAACAAAGGCGTATCAGCAACGACTATCACTGTTAAATTAACTATTTTACAGTTGGAGGCATAAGACATGGCATATTCGATTAATGTAGCAGAAAACATAGTTTTAGTACAAGATGGTACTGTTGACCAAGATGCAACTGACTTAACCCTAATTGGTAAAAACTACACTGGTTTTGGTCAAGCATTGAATGAAAACTTTGTTAAGTTACTAGAAAACTTCTCAACTTCATTGTCTGCACCAACACAACCAATCACTGGTCAACTTTGGTATAGCACACAAGCGGCTAAATTGATGGTATATAGCGGAACAGCATTTGTTCCAGTTAGTTCAACGACCGTTGCTGCAACCCAACCACTTAACATGGGTGTTGGTGATATGTGGTATAACACAACAACCAAACAGTTAAACTTCTGGGATGGTAGTTCGGTTATTCTTTTAGGACCAACCTATACCGCATCTCAACAAAAAAGTGGATTTTCGGTTTATACAGTATACGATACCTTAAATCAAACGCACGTAATCACCTGTATCTACAACAATGGATTATTAGCTGGTCTGTTCGCAAACGAAGCCTTTACATTAAGAGACCCAACCTCAATTGCTGGTTATTCACCAGACGGTGTAATTCGAGTTGGATTTAATCAAGGAACGATTCCTAATTTCCAATTTAACATCAATGCACTGGATTCGCAAAGTTTAGATGGCCATCCAGCAGTTGATTATTTTAGAACTGGTAAAGAAAACTACACCGATCATAAAATATACATCGATAGCAATGATGGGTTGTCTGTCAAAATAGGCAGTTTGAAAATAGATTCAAATTCAGTTGTGTTGGAAAACACATTAGCTGATCAACCACTAAAATTACGTGCTAAACACGGAAGTACTACGGATACTGTACTAGATATTCAACCAGGTAGCAGAACAGTTTATGTTGGTAGTTCAGATGTGCCTTATCAGTTGAATTTATACCAAACACCAACGATTAACAGTAGTGTTACCAATAAAGGGTATGTCGATAGTGAAATTCTGAAAAGAACAATGATGCTAAGTATCATCATTGATAATACCACAACCGATGCACAGCTGTTGAATATTGTCACTGCAATGGCTCCACTTGATAATCATTACCCAGAAAATACTGCATTTAGACTCCTTTGCTCTCCAGCAAATCCAAGTGCACAAAAAACAATTCGAGTATATCGTATAAACAGTTCTGGTAGTTGGGAATTCCGCCCACTAGAAAATGTAACAGTATAGGAAGTAATCTAAATGTCTTATCCAATTAATAAATCAAATGGCCAATTGCTTGTTTCACTAGAAGATGGTCAACTTAATACAGATACTAGTATCGGCTTAGTTGGTCGTAATTATGTAGGCTATGGCGAAATTCAAAATGAAAACTTCTTACACTTACTAGAAAACTTTGCAAGTAGTGGACCACCAGCAAGACCAATTGCAGGTCAACTTTGGTTTAATACGACAACAAAGATTCTAAATGTATACGATGAAGCGGTTAAGTTTTGGAATCCAGTTGGTTCGGCTTCTGTATCCCAGTCAACACCAACCTTGCCTATTACTGGGCAAATGTGGTTAGATTCGACCAGTAACCAATTGAAAGTATACACGGGAACTGTATGGGTAGTTGTTGGCCCAGAGTCCGTTGCGACTTTTGGTGAAACTAAAGCCAAATCTACTGCATTACTGGATACCAATAATACAAATAGACCAGTGGTTGAATTGGTAGTTAATAATAAAGTTGTTGCAATCGTTGCAACCGATACGTTTAAGATTAATGCATCAAATTCTGTAACTGGATTTGATAGTATTGTTCCAGGTATTAACTTATCATCTACTATGGAATTTACTGGTACCCTTAACGGTACTGCTGATTATGCAAATAGATTAACCAGAGCATCCAAAATAAATGGAATTAGTTTTGATGGTGCGTCTGATATTACAATCAAATCTAGTACTACTAAAACTCTAAAGAAAGGCAATTATCTTTTAGGTAGTGATTTCGATGGTTCTGCCGAGGTAACGTTATCAGTAAATGCAGATATAGCAAACACGCCAAACACGGTAGTTGCACGTGACGCATCTGGTAATATCGTTGCGAACGAAATAACCGGTACACTAAAAGGTCAAGTAAATGCACCGGCTGGTACGAGTACATTCGATAATATCACATTTAATTCTATTACCGGAACGGCTGTCATTCAAGGAACAACTGCTGCGGCTAATAGATTAAATCCAGGTGCAAAGATCAATGGTGTTTTGTTTGATGGTAGTGCTGATAAAACAATACCGGCGGATGCAAATACATTAACTGGTACAAATATAAATGCAACAGTTGTGGATTCTAGTTTAAGAACAGTTGGTGTATTGCAGTACTTGAATGTAGGTGATGCTACAAATAAACTAACTGCAAAATTAGAATCAACAGTTCCAACCTTGAGCACTACTACTGGAAAACTAACAGTAACTGCCGGAACTGCGGGTGCATCGCTTACCTTTTTAAACTTAGCGCAATCAACGGCTCTTAGTTTAACAAAAGCATCAATTCTACCATCTGCAGATACTAACTTGGGTTCTTCCTCTGTTAAATTCAATGAAATTTATGCCACCGAGTTTAAAGGTGTTGCATCGTCTGCTTACTACGCTGACTTAGCAGAAAACTATGTAGCGGATGAATCATACGAACCCGGAACTGTAGTTCAATTTGGTGGTGATTACGAAGTGACTATTGCTAGTAATAAAACTCCAAGAGTTGCAGGTGTGGTATCTACCAATCCAGCATATTTAATGAATTCATTACAAGATGGCGAGTACGTTGTTGCCGTTGCGTTGCAGGGTAAAGTGCCATGTAAAGTTGCTGGTTTTGTATCTAAAGGTGATCTAATGGTTAGTGGTGGGCACGGTTATGCAATTTCATGTGATCATCCTAAAATTGGCACCGTTATTGGTAAAGCATTAGAAGATTTTCATGGTGAATATGGCCTAATTAACATTGTTGTTGGTCGAGTTTAGACCCTAAATACTACTAAATATATTCCCACGGAGTCCAAGTAATGGCATACATAGTAAACAAATACAATGGAGTTGCAATCGCAACAGTACAAGATGGTACTGTCGATCATACAACCGATTTAACTTTTATCGGCAAGAATTATGCAGGTTATGGTGAAGTTCAAAATGAAAACTTCTTACATCTACTTGAAAACTTTGCCAATACAACTGAACCACCAAGACCAGTCGAAGGTCAAATTTGGTATGATAAAACTGCTAGAGTTTTAAAATTCCACGATGGCTTTCGTTTCAAAGCCGCTGCGGTTGAATACGGTTCAACTATACCAACAAATCCATCACTTGGCGATTTGTGGTGGGATTCTACATTAAACAAATTATATTCATTTTCTGGTTCTGGCGAACGAAGTGGTTTCCAACTAGTTGGTCCAGATAATAACACTAGCCATATTTCAGTTCAAGTAAGAACTGTTAGAGATTCAACCAGCGTGGATTCAGTCCATAACGTAGTTGAAATTATAGCACGCGACAAAGTGGTTGCGATCTTCAACTACGATGATGAATTTAATGTGCTCGAAACAGACCCAATTGATGCAACGGATCCAGATGCATTTAGATCAATCAAACAAGGTATCACATTAAGACATACATTAAATGATACAGCACATGCTGGCGTTAGTTATTCTGGTAGTTCCAATTGGCAAATCTGGGGAACTGCGTCAGATGCTAGAAAATTAGGTGGTGTTGCTGCTGATATTTACGCGTTAACTACTGGTGATACGTTTACTGGTGTTGCTAACTTCGATGCTGGGTTGACGGTAAAACTATTAACTGTTTCAGAAGATTCTAATAATAATACGTTAATTACTAAAACAGGAACAACACCGGTTAAGTTTTCAGTAAATGGTTCAACTAATTTAGTAATAAATGCTACTTCGGTCGCACCTGACACCAATGCAACCCTGAATACAGGTACTATAGATCTAGGTACTTCAACTGCCAAATGGAAAGATATTTGGGCTAGTGGAACCGTAACAGCGAATGCATTTACTGGTGTATTAACCGGTAATGTAAAAGATTCAACGGGTGCTGTATTGTTGGATAACACAGCAAAAACATTTAAAGGTAGTATCAAAGCATCTGATGATGTTACATTATTAGATAATACAACAAAAACATTAAAGGGTAATCTCAAAGCTGCTGATGATTCGGCTGCTTATGATTCAACATCAAAAACCTTCACTGGTTCATTGACTGGTACTGCAACAAATTCGAGTGCATTAAAACCACCAACAACTGAAGCTGCTGGTAGCACTACTAATTACCCACCTGCAATTACTGCACTAAACTACACTGCGGTTGTTCGTGATGGCAACGGTAAAATTTATGCTAGTTCAATTGACGGGAACGCCAAAGGTGCTGATAAGTTATTTGTTTCTACCTATGCACCGGCTGGTAGTGACCAATATAGACCTGCTGACATTGCTGGAATTGCGAACACTATCGCAGCAAGAGATGGTTCTGGTAACTTAACAGCAGTTGAATTTAAAGGTACTGCGTCAGCTGCATACTACGCTGACTTAGCAGAAAAATACGTGGCAGATGCAGAATATGAAACAGGTACAGTGGTCGTTGTCGGTGGTACCGAAGAAGTAACTGCATGTTCAATCGGTGGATTTGCAATTGGTGTTGTTAGTAAAAACCCAGCATATATGATGAACAGTGGATTGGTAAACGGAACTTATATTGCACTAAAAGGACGAGTTCCAACTAAAGTGGTTGGTGCTGTTAATAAAGGTGATAGATTGATTGCAGCAGCCGATGGTTGTGCAACCGCTAACAATAGCACAGCGAATCATTGTTTTGGTATTGCATTAGAAAGTAACTCGGATATCGCAGTTAAATTAGTTGAAGTTTTGGTATTATAGGATATTAGTATGTCAACAAAAATTACAATTGATAGATATAACACTATCCAATCAGCGATTAATGAAATTCTAGGAACTGGTGCTACTGGTTATGGCCAAGTGTTAAAAAGTTCACAGTTATCTATCCCAAGCGGTACTAGACGATTGATTTATGCACAAGACGTCAATAATTTAGTTGCTGATTTGCGTAGAATTTTGCAACACCAAGATGGTGTTGATTATTCTACTAATATCCCAACAGTTACTGCGGGTACAACAAAAGCAACCAATGCGACATATACCAATTTAGAAACTTATTTGGCGCAGGCAACAGCAAATCGTTGGAAAATGTCAAACGACGCGTCACAATCAGCAACCGTAAATGGCGTTAGCTCATTAAGATCAACAGCATGGAACAGTGAAATATATCATGAAGCAGTTGCAAATTTTGGTTCAGCATTAAACGCAAAATATTTCTTCAATGCCGGTGGTGAGTTGATCATCTCAACTTCCATGACTGGTCAAACCGGAGATAAAAGTAACGCATGGGCTCAGTTACTTAATGCGTCTATAACCGTGACTATGAATTATACCACTTCAAAAACGGAGACTAGTGAATCACAAATCGGATTTAATGATTTAACCGCAGAGTATCAGCGACTTGTTTTTATTTCATGCACTTCACCATTTGCGGATAACAATTATACAATATCAGCGAAAAAAGA
>ERZ1034361.1693-NODE-1693-length-11306-cov-3.938374_pt1 | contig 11306 bp, 12 predicted proteins | sample MGYA00520617_ERZ1034361 | MGnify/ENA primary metagenome ERZ1034361 (study PRJEB33736, sample SAMEA104284507) | Azolla filiculoides | biome: Urban; feature: Water surface; material: Ditch water | place: Netherlands | collected 2015-10-28 | depth 0-0.1 m ... | reverse complement strand
CGTACCCTGCGGCGTCTCTATCGTGGCAGTTTTTTTGTGATCGGTGGCGTGGGCGCATTGATGGCGCATATTCCGATTCTGGGATTTTTTGCGGCTTCGTTTACGGCGCTGATGTTTGCAGTGGCTGCGATGGAGTTGTTGAGCCTGGTGCGAGGCCAGAGTGATGGTGCGGGCGAGGTTGTGGAAGGCGAAGTGATTGTGACGGGGAGTCGATTGCGATGAGCGAATTGAAAGTGCCCACCTTTGGCGCGGTGATTATTGGTGATGAGATCCTTTCCGGAAAAAGAACGGATAAACACTTCACCTGGTTAGCTGGGGTGATGGCGCAGCGCGGTTTGCGCCTCTCCTGGGTGGAATATCTGGGCGATGATCGCGCACGATTGGCGTCAGTCTTTCAACGGACGCGTGCAGCGGGGGATGTGGTCTTTTCTTTTGGCGGCATTGGCAACACACCGGATGACCACACGCGTCAGGCGGCGGCAGAAGCCTTTGGCGTAGGCTTGACGCTGCATCCGGATGCGGAACGCGAAATTCGAGCCCGCTTTGCGGCTGAAGAAGTGACGCCACAGCGTTTGTTGCTGGGGACCTTTCCGGCCTGCTCAGAAATTATTCCGAATCCGTTTAACCGCATTCCCGGTTTCATGATGCACCAGCATTATTTTGTGCCGGGTTTTCCGCAGATGGCCCATCCAATGCTTGAGTGGGTGCTCGATACGTATTACAGCGCTTATTTCAATCGGGAGCCGGATGTCGATCGGGCGATTCTGCTAACCGGTGATGGGGCTTACGAAAGCGCCTTGCTTGATTTGATGGAGCGGATTGTCGCCAGTTACCCGGATCTGCGTTTGTTTTCTCTGCCGTCGCTGACCAATGAGGGCGTACGCCGCCACCTGGAGTTAGGGGTCGCTGGTTCAGCGGCTCTCGTGGAGCAGGCGCTGCAGGAAATTGTCGCGGAAGTGGAGCGTCGGTCACTCACTTGGCGCTATCGAGACTAAGCGCGCACATTCGCTAGCTCTCGCGGCAGTTTATTTGCCTGGGCTAATAATAGCTTTGGCACGTCCTTCGGTATTCGTGCTGATCGTCGGCGCATTGGCGCTAGGCAAGGGTGCGTTGCTAGGTGCCGGTACCCAGCCCTCGGTTTTGGGTGCATGAGCTCCTGCTGCGGGTTGTGCCGGCAGTGGTTTGGCTATTTCGGGTATCGCTTGCCCTTTCGACAAGACCTGATAACGCTCCGTTAGGTTGTCATAAATAATGACTTCGCCTTGTGCTTCGTCATTGGTTGTTTTGATGCGCGCCTGGTCGTATAGATAAAATTTATCAGTACGATCATCGTACTCGATACGTTGTGCCCAGCCTTCCATCCAGCCCTTGTTCTGGCTCTCCCGCTGTTTGATATGAGCGAGCTTTTGCGGATTGCCGAAAGCCGTGTTTTGATGAAACCCTGCAGCATCTTGCTTGATAAGCAGTCGGTCTGCGGTCAGCACCCGCGTGCCTTGCGTCATATGGACGCTACCTAGATAGTCGTAGGTCTTTTTGTAATCATCTAGGGTGGCTCGTTCAGATTTCAGCTTCATGGGTTGCGTGCTGTCTTGCTTCTCAGCCATGGCGCAGGGGCTGCAGAATACAGCCGCGCAGATAGCAAGAGCTTGCCAGCGAGATTGCTTCATCAATGAATACCGCTATTCAGAAACGCGTCGAGTTTGTCTTGCGCCTGCAGGATATGTTCACAAACGGCCCGCACGGCACCTCGGCCACCGCCTTCAACGGTCACCAGATCCGCGGCCTGCTTTACAACGCCCACGGCGTTGGCGGGCGCGGCCGAGAAGGCACAGGCTTTCATGACCGCTAGATCAATCAGATCATCGCCCATAAAGCCCGCTTTGGAAAAATCCAGTCCAGCCTCTTTAAGCCAGGTGCCGAAGACTTTGTGTTTGTCGCTGACGCCTTGTGCCAGATGGGTAATGCCTAGATTCTTGGCGCGATGTTCGACGGCAGGCGATGAGCGCCCGGTGATCCAGCCCACGACGATGCCGGATTTCTGCAGCATGCGGATACCGGCGCCATCCAGGGTGTAGAAGGTTTTGGTTTCGCTGCCATCGGGTAGATAGGTCAGCGTGCCATCTGTCATAACACCATCGATGTCGAAGGCCATGAACTTTAGAGCTTTAAGCGCTTGCGACATCAGACCACCTTGGCCTTAAATAGGTCGTGCATATTGAGGGCACCAGCCAAAGCCCCCTGATCATCGACAACGATGAGCTGGTTGATGCGATGCTTTTCCATGAGCGCAACGGCTTCAACGGCAAGTTTGTCGGCGCGAATGGTTTTGGGTGCGGCCGTCATGACTTCGCTGACTTTAACCTGTTGCAGGTTCAGCTGTTTGCCAAAGGCGCGGCGCAAGTCGCCATCGGTAAAGATGCCAAGCACGCGGTCTTGCGGGTCGCAGATGACTGTCATGCCTAGGCTGCCGCGGGATATGGCCAGGACGGCATCGGCCAGCGAGCTATCGGGTCCAACGCAGGGTAGATCGGCTTTGGCGTGCATGACATCGCGCACATGGGTGAGCAGCCGTCGACCCAGCGCACCGCCGGGATGTGACAGTGCAAAATCTTCCGGGCTGAAGCCACGTGCTTCGAGGAGTGCCACGGCCAGAGCATCACCAAGCGCTAGTGCGGCTGTGGTGCTGGTGGTCGGTGCCAGGTTGTGCGGACAGGCCTCGCGCGCAACGCTACCGTCTAACGCTACGTCGGCTTCTTTGGCCAATGTGGACTGCGGGTTGCCGGTCAGGGCAATGATTTGCGTGCCGCGTCGGCGCAACACCGGAAGAATGCTCAGCAATTCTTCGGATTCGCCAGAGTAGGACAATGCCAGAAAGACATCGGCACCCGTAATCATGCCCAGATCACCATGGCTGGCTTCTGCCGGGTGAACAAAGTAGGCGGGGGTACCGGTCGAGGCAAACGTAGCCGCCATCTTGCGGGCAACGTGGCCTGATTTGCCCATGCCGGATACGATAACGCGCCCTTTGGTCGAAAGCATCAGCTGTACGGCGCAAACAAATGCGTTACCCAGACGGGGGGCCAACTCCAGCAATGCTTCGGCTTCGGTTTGCAATACGCCGCGCGCCAGATTCAGGATCCGGTCGGTATCGGGTTTGGCAAAATTATTTGCAGCGTCAGCGAGTGGTTGTGCAGACATGGGTTGTGGCAGAGGTATGATTGAGTTCGAGTATAACAAACCAGCGGTATTAGCCCGTTGCCCTTGATTTAGCGATAGCCATGTCCACCCTGTCTTTAGTCCTGATGCTGCTTGCCGCTTCGGTTTTCGGGGTGATTCTGGTGCGCCGGGTGAATATGCCGCCGATGTTCGGCTACCTGCTGGTAGGCCTGTTGATCGGCCCGCATGCGCTGTCGCTGCTTAAAAACGTAAAGGCTGCCAATACCTTAGCCGAATTTGGTGTGGTGTTCCTGATGTTCTCCATTGGCTTGGAGTTTTCGGTGGCGCGGCTGTTTACGATGCGCAAAACGGTATTTGGCTTTGGTATGGCGCAGGTGCTGGTGACGATGGCGGTGGTCACCGGTATAGCCATGCTGGCCGGGCTCTCCTGGCAGCCAGGCTTGGCACTAGGCGGTGCCGTAGCGATGTCATCGACGGCGGTGCTGTCTAAATTGCTGGTGGAACGTCGCGAATTGCAGGCGCCGCACGGCCGTGAAGTGATGGGTGTGTTGTTGGCGCAGGATCTGATTGTGGTGCCGCTGCTCATTGTGATTCCTGCATTGGGCCAACCGGCCGCCGATATGGCCATGGAAGTGGGTGTGGCCTTGCTGAAGGCTACTGTGGTTCTGGGCGTCGTGCTGTTTCTGGGTCAGAAATGGATGCGCCGCTGGTTCCATATTGTGGCGCGCGGTAAATCCTCCGAGCTATTTGTGCTCAATGTGCTGCTGGTGACCCTGGGGCTGGCGTACGTAACGGAAGAGGCAGGTCTGTCGCTGGCGCTGGGCGCCTTTGTGGCGGGGATGCTGATTTCCGAGACGGAATACCGGCATCAGGTGGAAGAAGACATCAAACCATTCCGTGATGTGCTGATGGGGCTATTCTTCGTGACGATCGGCATGATGCTGAATCCGACCGTGATCTGGAAACAATTCTGGCTGGTGTTATTGCTCATTGTGGGCGTCCTGCTGGTTAAGGCGCTGATTGTGTATGGCTTATCCCGTGCCTTTGGCGGCAGCCAGTCCACGGGGTTGCGTTCGGCACTCTGGTTGGCGGCGGGCGGTGAATTCGGTTTTGTGCTGCTGACAGAAATTGCCACGGCGCGTTTGGCACCGCGCCCGATTATTCAGGTGGTGCTGGCGGCTTTGCTGATTTCAATGATGCTGGCACCGATTATTGTGCACTGGTGTGACCGGATTGTGATCCGCTTCTCGGCGGGTGAGTGGCTGGCGCGCTCTATGCAGCTGACCCAGTTGGCAGCCGCATCGATTGCCACGCAGAAGCATGCCGTGCTGTGTGGTTTTGGCCGGAGTGGCCAGTCGCTCGCACGCATTCTGGCGCAGGAAAATATCAGTTATGTGGCGCTGGATCTCGATCCGGAGCGGGTGCGTGCCGCAGAAAAAGGCGGCGAGTCTGTCATGTTCGGTGACGCGGGTCGGCGTGAGAATCTTATTGCCGCCGGTGTTAAGCGCGCGAGTGTGGTGGTGATTACCTTTGCCGATACGCCATTGGCAGAGAAGGTGCTGCACTACTGTCGTGAGTTGCGCCCCGATCTGCCGGTGTTAGTGCGCACAGAAGATGAGCGTGAGCTGCCGCGGCTAGTGGCGGCAGGTGCAGCGGAAGTGGTGCCAGACGCACAGGAAGCCAGCCTCATGCTGGGTTCTCACGCGTTGCTTCTGATGGGTGTGCCACTGAATCGTGTAATGCGGCGCGCGCGTGATGCCCGGAATGCGCGTTACCGCTTGCTGCGGGGTTTCTTCAAGGGGATGTCCGATCAGCCCGAGGAAGCCGATGCCGAATCTGCGCGGATGTCTTCGGTGTTGATTGAAGCGGGCGCCTTTGGCATCGGGCAGAGCCTGGCCGATCTGGAATTGCGCGATGTGGAGGTCAGTGCCATCCGCCGTCACGGCATTCGTGGCCTGGAGCCGGGGCCCGAAACACGTTTGCAAGAAGGCGATGTGGTGGTGCTACTCGGCAGCCCGAATGCGATTGCGGCTGCCGAGGCGAAGCTACTACAAGGCGTTTAGTTGATGCCTTGCGTGGTCGGTTGCTGATCGCCACTCGGTAGTGGCGTTACCGTGCCCTGGGTTTTGGCGGCATCTTCCTTGGCGTTCTGATCCAGCGCCTGAGCCTGCGGTTCCTTGATGATGGTGATCAAAGAAGTCTTCACTACGCGCTGTACGCCTGCAGTGGTGCGGGTGATCTCAATTCCGCGCTCGAGTTCGCTCTGCGTGAGGATGCCTAATACATAGACCACACCATTTTCGGTGATGACCTTGAAGGCGTTGGCCAGTTCGGGGTTGTCGCCCAGCAAGCGGCTTTTAACCTTTGATGTGATGAAGCTGTCGTTGTTACGGACTTCCAGTGGCGCGACGGGGCCAATGACCAGCTGATTGTCGACGCCTTTGACGCCTGAAATGGCTTTCACTACATCGGTCGCCTTCTGCTTGTCGGCATCGGTAGCAACTTCGCCGGTCAGCAGGACGCGGCCATTAAATGCATTGGCAATAATGTGGGTGTCTTTCGTGGTGCCGATTTCGCCGAGCGGTGTTGCTGCCTGCACATCAATCCAGGCATCTTTGGAGTAAGTGGTGAAAGGGCGGCGATCCGATAGCACAATAGCGCTGGCGGCGACGGCGCCAATAATGGCAGTTTCGATACAGGCCGTGAGCTGGGTTGAAATACAGATGGCTGCTACGGCCATGACGATAGTCCGTTTGGCATTCAATTTCATGCCTCTTCTCCGAGGAGCGATACATCAATGCCATCGCACAGTGCGTGGATGATGGTCAGGTGTGTTTCCTGCGTGCGTGCTGTGCGGTCGGCGGGCGCGCAAAGGTGCACATCGCCGGCGCGCAGCATTTCACCGATCTGACCGCCACCTTTACCGGTGAGGGCGATGACCTTCATGTCGTGCTCGTGTGCTGACTTGATGGCTTCAATGACGTTCTTGGAATTGCCTGAGGTCGAAATCGCCAGCAGGATGTCTCCGGGGTGGCCGAGAGCACGTACCTGTTTGGAAAACACCACGTCATAGGCGTAGTCGTTGGCAATGGCGGTAAGAATGGAGGTGTCGGTCGTTAGCGCAATAGCAGCCAACTCCTGACGTTCGCGCTCGAAGCGACCCACCAGTTCAGCGGCAAAGTGTTGTGCATCCCCGGCGGAACCGCCGTTGCCACAGGCAAGAATTTTGCCGCCGGCAATGAGGGCTTCAACCATGGTGTCGATCGCAGCCGCTACCGGCGCGCTGAGTAATTCAGCGGCGCGCAGCTTGGTATGGGCACTGTCTTCGAAATGACGTTTAACGCGGGCTTGCAAATCCATGAGGCTACTCCGTAAGTGATTGACCACTAAGCCATGAAAAGTTGGTGCGATCTTAACATGGGCCGACTCGGTGCTTGGCGACCGGCTGGGCCTTTAGTCCGAGAGAATCACGCTAATTTCGAAGCGCAGTCGTCGCCAGGGTGATTCTTCCGGCCGTAATGCCACAACCCGGGCGACCAGTGGTTGCCCGCGATCCATGGCGCGCGCTACCGCTTTGTTCTCCCGGCGCGGTACATAGCCCAGCATATGACCCTGCCAGAGCACCTGAATGGCGTTGCTGTCATGCGGATTGGTAGGGTCACGCTGGAGGGTGAGCGTATCGCCAACCCTGATCTGTGACACCACGTCGGGCAATGCATGGAATTGGCTTCCCGCAAGCGGAGACGATTGAATCAGCAATGTTGCTTGCCCGCGCTGCTCTGCCGCGGCCCTGGGAGCTTCCTCTGGTGGTGCTGCCTGCGCTGCACCAGAAACCGCAAGCGCAAAGAACGTGGCGCACAAAATGCCACACCGTAAAAAGCTGTGTTGGCGTTTAGTCGGCTTGGAAAGCATCTTTAATCCACTCTAATTGATTGGCGTCGAGGCTATCCAGCAATACGCAGTCAAACCGACAGGGGCGTTCTGCCTGTCGTGGATAGCGCAGCAGGTAGCAGCGGGCGGCATGAATGATGCGTTGCTGTTTGCGGTAGTCAATGCTGGCGGCTGCACCGCCAAAGCGCGCGTTGCGTCTGAGGCGGACCTCAACAAAGACCAGCGTCTGGCCATCGAGTGCGATACAGTCAATCTCGCCACCGCGCACGCGATAGTTGCGTAGCAGAATACGTAGCCCCGCCTGTTCCAGATGTGCAGAGGCTAAAGCCTCAGCTGCATTACCGGCCACTTGCTTGGGGGTGAGCGTGGTATCTTGGTGTGGCATCCGCTTCATTAATCAAGACGATTTATCAAACTGCAATGGCTACTCTAACCCAAGCAACGGAAAACAGCACGGCGACCCTTTATGTGGTGGCAACGCCTATTGGCAATCTGGAAGATCTGACGCCCCGTGCGGCGCGGGTGCTGCGCGAGGTTGCGGTGGTGGCGGCCGAAGATACCCGTCGTACAGCCACATTGTTGCGTCATGTGGGCAGCGGGGCATCGATGCTTGTGGCCGATGAGCATCATGAGCAGCGGGCTGCACAGAAGATTGCAGCGCATTTGGCGGCTGGTCAGTCGGTGGCGTTGGTAAGCGATGCCGGCACGCCGGCGATATCCGATCCCGGTGGCCGGGTAGTTGCCGCGTTGCGTGCCGAAGGCTGGCCGGTCGTTGCAGTGCCCGGGGCATGTGCCGCAGCGGCGGCGTTGTCGATTGCCGGTTTAACGCATGCCGGTGGCGGCTGGATTTTTGCCGGGTTCCTGCCGACGAAGACGCAGGAGCGTTTGCGGGTGCTGGCCGAGTGGAAGGCGCGCGCCAGCGATGATCTTGCACTGGTGTTTTATGAAGCGCCGCATCGCATTGATGAGACGCTCGCTGCGCTAGCAGAAGCGTTTGGCGCGGAGCGGGAGATTCTGATCGGCCGTGAGTTGACCAAGGTGTTTGAGCAATCGGTACGTTTGCCGTTGGGCGAAGCGGTGGCTTGGCTGGAATCCGACGCAAATCATGCGCGCGGCGAATTCGTGCTGGTGATTTTTCCACCGGCTGAACAGAAGGTGGTGTCCGTTGGTCTTGATGACGCTGCAGACAAGACGGTGCAGGTGCTGGTGGCTGCCGGCCTGCCCACCAAGCAGGTTGCACAGATCGCCCAGCAGTTAACCGGGGCGCCTAAGGATTTGCTCTATCAGCGTGCCCTGGAGCTCAAGGCCTGATCGCGTAAAATACACATGTATCCAGATATCAATGCGCTTAAGGCGCCAAAGGCTCTGACGTGACTGCTGTGATTAATGAACTCGTTATTCGCCAACCCGATGATTGGCATATTCATCTACGTGATGATGATGCGTTGAAAGTGACTGTGCCGCATGTGGCTGCCCAGTTTGCACGGGCGATCATCATGCCGAATCTGCGACCGCCGGTGACTACGGTGGAAGCTGCGCAGGCCTATCGTGAACGTATTCTTGCTGCGCGCCCGGCGGGGTCTTCGTTTGATCCGCTGATGACCCTGTATCTGACAGATACGACAACGCCAGAAGAAATTGCTAAAGCCAAAGCGTCGGGTTTTGTGAAGGCGGTGAAGCTTTATCCAGCGGGCGCAACCACTAATTCGGATGCGGGCGTGACGGCAATCGAGAAGACTTATCCTGCATTGGCTGAAATGGCAGCGCAAGGCATACCGTTATTGGTTCATGGTGAAGTCACCGATAGCACGATTGATCTGTTTGACCGTGAAGCCGCATTCATCGAGCAGGTGCTCAAGCCGCTATTGCATAAATTTCCGGATCTACGTGTGGTGTTTGAACACATCACGACAGCAGATGCGGCGGCTTTTGTACGTAGCGCGGGCGTTAATGTGGGGGCGACGATCACGGCGCATCACCTGCTCTATAACCGCAATGCGATTTTCCAGGGCGGTGTCCGTCCGCATTATTACTGCTTGCCGGTACTGAAGCGCGAGACACATCGCGAAGCACTGGTTTCAGCCGCGACATCGGGTTCGCCACAATTCTTCCTGGGCACCGATTCGGCGCCGCATGCCAAACTGACGAAGGAAGCCGCCTGTGGCTGTGCTGGCTGCTATACCGCAGGCGAAGCGATGGAGATGTATGCAACGGCGTTTGATGCGGTCGGTGCGCTGGATAAGCTGGAAGGCTTTGCGAGTTTGCATGGCTCCGCTTTCTACGGCTTGCCGGTAAATGAACGTAAGGTGGTATTGCGTCGTGCACCTTTGACGGTATCGACAGGTTATCCGTACATCAATGGCGATACGTTGGTGCCGCTAGAAGCCGGTAATGTGCTGCCTTGGACCTTTGCCCACGTATAATAAGCACGGGAAGTCGCCCAGGCAGTCGCTGCGTACCGCAAGGTGCGGGGAGGAAAGTCCGGGCTCCATTGAGCAGGATGCCGGCTAACGGCCGGGCACCGTGAGGTGACGGAAAGTCCTACTGGAAGCAGTGGGCAGCAATGGTGAGTGTCTGAGTCCGGTTCGTCCCGTCTCATTGTTGCTGGCAACAGAAAGCAAACCGCCGATGGCGTCAGACGCCAGGTAAGGGTGAAAGGGTGAGGTAAGAGCTCACCGCGTCCGGGGCCAACGCCGGACGGCACGGTAAACCCCATCCGGAGCAAGACCAAATAGGGAAGCATGGCGTGGCTCGCGTCGCTTCCGGGTAGGTTGCTTGAGCGTTTCGGTAACGGATCGCCTAGAGGAATGGCTGCCACGCAGCCGGGTACGCCCGGTTGTGCACAGAACCCGGCTTATCGGGCGACTTTCCAATCTGATTTTATTTAATTGATGAATCGCCATCCCAAAATAGGGGTGGCGATTTTTTTTGCGCTCAGCCAAAAATATTTTTGTGGATAACTTTGTGGGTTTTCTTAATCAGGTACTTTAAGTGCCGATTTTGGCCCATTGATTTATATGGATATTTTTTGTGACGATCAACTGCAAAAAGTGCGCTAACCCCTTGTTGTCATTAGAAAAAATGTGAAAAAAGACGTTGACCTGGTTATTTTTGTTCTATAAAGTGGAAAAAAGTGGGGAAAAGTGGGAAACCGCTGATCCGAATCCTATTTCACAGGTCAACAAAAACGGTCATGTCCTTTCAAGGTGCTATCGCTCTGACGCTTGATGCCAAAGGTCGGCTTGCCATTCCGGCGCGCCACCGGGAGCCGCTGTCGTCTGCGCTGGCTGGGCGTGATGTTGCATCGGAAAGCGGCGGTCTGATTCTTACCGCACACCCACATCGTTGTTTGTTGCTGTACCCGGAGCCGGCATGGACGCCGATTCGTGATCGCATCCTCAAGGCCCCAAGCTTTGATACGCGTTCAGCTGCGCTCAAGCGTGTGCTGATTGGTAATGCACGTGAAGAAGCGATGGACTCGGCGGGACGTTTGCTGATTGCGCAAGAGTTGCGTGACTTTGCCGGTCTCGAGCGCAAGGTGTGGATGGTGGGTCTGGGTTCGCACTTCGAATTATGGAGCGATGCCGGTTGGCAAGCTCAAAACGCAGCCGCCGTTGAGGTGCTGCAATCTGCTGAGCCGCCTGCCGGTTTTGAGGACTTCGCACTGTGATGAACCGCGTCGAGGTGAGTAGCCCTACGCCTCGCGCCCCCAGTGTCTCCGCCGCCTCCGCAGAATCTGCAAGTCCTATGTCCGAATTTCATCAGACCGTATTGCTCGACGAGGCCGTTGAGGCGTTGGCGATTCGTCCGGATGGTTGCTACATCGATGCCACTTTTGGTCGTGGTGGTCACTCCCGAAAGATTCTGTCGCAACTCGGCCCGCAGGGTCGGTTGCTCTCGCTTGATCGCGACCCGCAGGCGATTGCTGCGGGCGGCTTGCTGAACGATCCGCGTTTTACGCTGGCGCATACGGCGTTTGCCGGGATGGCACAGGCAGCGGCCGATGCCGGTATCACTCAGGTTGATGGCGTGTTGTTCGATCTTGGTTTGTCGTCACCGCAACTGGATACGGCGTCGCGTGGATTTTCTTTCCGGTTTGATGCGCCGCTAGATATGCGCATGGACACCACGCGTGGACAAACGGCTGCGGCCTGGCTGGCAGAAGTCGATGAAAAAACTTTGGCGGAGGTAATTAAGGACTATGGCGAAGAACGGTTTGCTGTCTCGATTGCAAAGAA
>ERZ1034361.1692-NODE-1692-length-11312-cov-5.345527_pt1 | contig 11312 bp, 25 predicted proteins | sample MGYA00520617_ERZ1034361 | MGnify/ENA primary metagenome ERZ1034361 (study PRJEB33736, sample SAMEA104284507) | Azolla filiculoides | biome: Urban; feature: Water surface; material: Ditch water | place: Netherlands | collected 2015-10-28 | depth 0-0.1 m ... | reverse complement strand
ATACCAGTATCAATCGTGTCACCGTCAAGGACTCGTGGATTCTTTACTGAAATGTCATATGCATGTGAATAATGACTCAGTGCAAGCATGAAAACCACAAAGATATATTTAAAAACCTGCATCGTGAAACTCCTTTAGCATTTTAGTACGTTCGGAACAATGTGGTGAAGAATAAATTGCGTCATAAATGTCGCATAGCACACCGTTTTCATTTACTGTATATTCGCCCAGTGCCGCCAAATTGCGCTTCATTGAAATAATATATGGCTGCTGTACAAATCGTTGCATTGCAATATTTTTACCAACATTCTTTTCAAAATTATCACCGCGACACACTGAGTATGCAAAAGAGATTGTCCGACTGAGATAATCTAGTTGAATAACGAATGTGGTGCCACGCATGTTATCAACTTCATTGCGATATGCTACACTAAACTCTTTTGTAAATGGCGCAGTGCGAATTGGACGTAGGTAGCGAACAAAGCGTATAAACCGTGGCTTTTCTGCTTTGAAATCACGAACAACCTTTTCAGATGCCTCAGTTAGACTATCACGAGTCTCGCCCGTTGTTACATTAATCCAAAATCCACTAGCACCAAGAGGCGATGCTACATAAACCCAGTTGCCCTGCCGATCACCATATTTCACATTAGTATTCATAATCTCATTCCTCAATTTTGTTTTCGAGGATCGCACGGATACGATCCTCTTCTTTGGTCACTCTGCTGACTTCTTCTTTCCCTGGGACTTGTTGTTGCTGTTTCCCACCTGCCACCAAGCTTTTTTCTTGGTCAAATTCTTCCTGCCGCCGTTCAACTGGAAGCCCTGTGCTGCTGGATTGCTTGGATGGTTCTTGAAGTCGTTTTGTTTGCTCATTTGAATCTCCTTTAAAAAAATAATAAACTGCTGCTACCACAACAATGATAAAAATTATACCGCCTAGAACGCTACCAGAACCTCTACATTTTGAACATCTTCGCTGGTGAAGTATTTTGTAATACGTTTTTCCAGTGTTATATCTAACCCCGCCACGCTTTCCTCCACCTTTTCCAAATGAGAAAATGTCACCCACATAGGTCACACTATCACCTGAGCGACCAGTCGCAACTTCAATTTGCACTGTGCGAATGTCGGATGGATCAACGTAATCGCCGCAGTTATCGCACCTCACCTTATTAGATTTTGGTGGAGTGTAATTGGATCCAATATTGACTTTCGCGCCACCATTTCTGACAGCTTCCAAAATATCACTCATTGATTTCCTTGCGAACTTCCTCTTTTTCCTTTGCGCGGGACTGGTGCTTTGTCCCTTTCTTGGCAGCATGAGACTCAGAGCGAGTTCCCATCAGGTCGCGGTAAAGTTGTTCGTTGCGTGGTTTCCAGTAATCTTTCATGATTTTCTCATAGTCTAAATTATTCGTTGGTTCTTCAGCCATTTTTCAAATTTCTCGTCTTTGAAAGCTTCGTATGGTTTCTGGTTTTCTCCCCAGTTTTCAACTTGACGGGTAGACATATCGCCCGGGCAGAATTCTAACATCAGTGTATCGATCTTTGCCATGAGACATTCAATCATTCGCGCCGCGCGAGAATCACCATTTGCATTCAGATAATTTACTTCTGCAAGGCACCGTTCAACATATTCGTTGGACATTACTTCATTTACATTCATTCTTTTCCCCAGTGTGTGGATATTTACTATACAAACACGAATTTATTTTCCAGAAAATCTCAAGATATGCGGGATTTTGTTTCTCTAACATTTCATCCCGCAACCGCATCAGACTTTCCGTAACATCAAGCGGATTGGCTAGCTGTTTCATGCTGCTTCTTTCTCAAAATAACCGTAAGGAATACCATACAGATAGCTAACATAGTCCATATCTGTTTCGCCGTTGAGGAACCAACGGATCGCGGTTTCACGAGTTTTCGCACCAGAAGCAATGATTTTTTCAATAGCTTCTTCCACTTGAGCGATTGCACGTTCCTCACGCTCTTTTTCGGAGACATTGTTGCGACGGATAATGTCACTGAAATGATCGATTTCAGCTTTCAGCCACTCAACGTTGTTCCAGTTTTCTTCTAGAACATTGCGAAGGCGAAAACCATAAGCATCTTTTGATGCATCAGAGAAAATGGACTGAAGTTGTTCAAGTTCAGAAAGTTCGTCCCAAGATTTGAATTCAGTCATGATTTTCTCCAGTTATTTAGTCAGTGAAGCCAGTATATTTGATGTTGAATTAAATGTCAAGCATCAATTTCAACAGCGGCGTACATCTTGAACCAGCTAGATCCAACAACATACCCAACATGTTTTACACCACTTGATGTATCAATGTACATTTTAGCAACACGCCCACCGACTTTGCGTTGAAGTTCTTTTACGGTCGAAGCATGAAAACCACGACCGTATTGATCAACATAATACATTAGCTTACCATTCATGATATTTCTCCTAAAGACCAAGTTCTTCGCGTTCTTCTTTTGTAAGCTTTGCAAGTGCGGTAAGGCGAAGTGCAGTTTTGCGCTGTTCTTCACGGCGGGCTTCCTCACGACCGTCAAGTGCCCAAGTCAGTTCGTCCATTGCTTCATAGCTTGAAAAGTTAGCAACTTGCAAAAACTTACGATTCGTTGAATCGCCCCAACGATCTGTATACGAAACAACATATTCAAACATACCGTCGTTGAATTCACGAACTGAGAGTTCCATACCGTCAGCACATGCACGAGCAAGTAGCGCAAGAAGGCGAGTCGGATATGTTGCTGCAAACTCTTTTTCTGCCGCTTGGCGTTGTGCAAGTTCTACTGCTTTACGCTCTGCTGCTGTCATTCGTGCCATGATCTTTCTCCACAATTATTTACTCAGTGAAGCCAGTATATTTGATGTTGAATTAAATGTCAACTTCTTTTTTTGCACAACGTCCATCCATACGGAAAGAACTTTTGGCTTTCTTGCACACTTATGGAAAACGAACTTGAGTTTCCACTTTCCTGTGCCAAGAATACGCAGGATGGCTAGTGACTCGTCACGTGGAAACTGTTTATACTGATTTCTGAAAAATTTCATTTTAAAATCCATGCACTTGATGAAAGTTTGTCCGGGCGAACAGCTTACAATTTTCTATCTTGTTACCATCGACAAGTCCCTTGCGTTTCAGCAAATCAATTGCATTGATGATCCTGCCGATGAATTCTTCGGTGCTAATGTCTGACAAATCATCAATGGCTTCATTGAATTCGTCCCAGCAGGCGTCATCACTTGCGAAAGTATTAACTGTCATTTGTTGAACCAGATGCTATAAACTGCTGTCCAATCGCCTCCATTTCCTTGACCAGACTGACATTGAACGATATATCCGTAATATGACATTACTTCTTTAAAATCGTCCAAGTCTTTCGCTGGCACACCGACCGCTGGAACATACATTTCACCCTGACTCATTTTAGCGCGGATTGCAGAAAAAATTGATTTAAATTTTGTCTCTGCAAGCCGCTCAAAATTTTCCAGGCGCTTTATCGTGAGATGTTGGATGGCAGTTTCACGGGCTGCCTTTGCTGAAATTGCTATTCCCATACCAACTCCTTAAATTCAAATGCATTGACAAATACACGATTTTCATAACCAACATAACCACGAGAGTTTATCGTCCAGTCACAGTTTCCAACTGATCCAGATTTCCGGTCATGCATGTGACCAAAAACCCACTTGTGCTTTGGAAAATCAAACAGATAATCATCCAGCCCAGTGTTAGCATATGCAAAAGACAAGTCATCGTGCTTATAATGCGATTCGGTGCATGAATCGTAACTTGGTGCCATGTGAGTCATCACCAGTGGCTTCAATCCACGTTCTTCTGCAAGGGTCATGAATTCACGGAGCTTACCACGTGCATAAAAATTTTCATTGACAGTATCTTCCGCGCGTAGCTGAAACCCACCAGACTTGTACGGATTATAACGATCCTCAGAATACTTGACCTGTGCATAATCATTCATATTGCGCTGGCATGCCCACATAACTTCTGGATGGCTTCCGCGCATATCTGTCCAGAATGTAGATCCAAACACCAGAACATCCTCAACTTGGTACATTTCATTTTCAAGCAATCGGACATTCTTATACGGTGCAAGCAATTCACGAACTTTGTTTGCAGTTTCAAGAAAGAATCCACCGTAATGCTCGTGATTTCCAAGAACCATCAATGTTTGTTTTGCGTTCTTGGAAACGTTTTCCATGAAATGCTCAAACATCATTTTGTCGGTTTTAGACATTTCCCACGGGCAGAATACATCGCCCGCGAGAAGGAGAAGATCGCACTCCGGAACCACCGGAGTTTGTTCCTCTTTCTTCTGGAATTCCAGATGTAAATCCGAACCGTACATAACTTTCATTTTACGCTTTCTCAAATCTCATATCAACTGATTCAGAGTAATACCCGTTTGATGCACCATACCAGCGAACATCCACGTAGCCTTTGCGAGTACGGAACTTGTAAAAAGTCCAAGTTACTGACTCATCATCATCAGGTCTATCATAGGAAGATGATTCCTCAGCACCAAGAATTTCTTCCCCTACCAAGTCAGACAAATCACCAACGATGGACTCAATATACACATCCTCGCAACAATCCTGCTGGTGATAGAAAATAAAGCTTCCATGCTCGTTTGAAAAGACCAAATTGTCGCCGTAGACCTCGCCAACAACAGAATCAAAAACAGTACCGACCAAATCTGACACATCACATTCATAGTGACCACGCCATTCACAGTATTTCATCATATTCTCCAACAAATTTATTCAATACAGTCATTCTACTTGGCGGCTGTTTTATTGTCAACCTTTTTTTCAGTTTCAGCAAGTGCATCGTCAATTTTAGTTTCAATCATTTTTACAATCTTTTTACCAGACTCAGATGTTGCAACCGATTGAGTCGCGTATGCGCCTGCCATGAGATAAACGGTAGATGATTTATTTGGAAGCAATGTACATAGCAATAAAACGGAGAAAGATACTGCCATAATTCGCGGTATGATTCGTTTCATCATTTTCATTTTATCAGACCCACGCCGATATGCTTCTGGATTATTTCGCATGGTGTAGTCTGAAGGCTCACTATCAACAAGTAAAAATATTCCAGTAAATGTACAAGCAATAAGACATATGGTTGAAACAATTGATAACAAGACAACAAATGATGGCAAAGATTCAGCAGCCCAAACGAGTAACATTAGTTCCATTATAATTTTCTCCACTTATTTCCAAAAATTAAAAATTGCATTGTGCGCCAGAATTTATTCGGTACATTTTCATTAGTTGGGCGCCATGTCATTGTACTGCCACAACCAAACAGTTGGCATTCCCATTCTCCCGAACCATAACGAGCGGAAGAAAGTGCGTATGAAAATGTTTCAGTTCCAACACCAATATTATAAACGGGTGCCCATTCACGTTCCCATTTATACAACAGATTTATGAACAATACCGCACCCGCGTATGTGCTAAAATAATACTTTTCTTCCCGTGGTTCATCTGCGACCATGTACAACCCGGTATCAAAAGTAATCAGAGTATATTGTTTCAATATTTCACCTTTTTGAATAATTGAACTTTGCCAGCTTTCATCAAAAGTCCATATGCACCAACACTGAGCATTTTGTTACCATCGATTCTGACAAACCCAGTTTTATTTTCACCATGAATCAATGCAATTCGCATACAGTCACGACATACAAAGAATCCGTTCCACCAATTTAAACAAAAGTGCAGTTTGATGTTTGCTGTTTTAAATATTCTCCAGACAGGCTTATGTCTAGAATCACAACATTCGCATATCCCACGGGCTTTATAATCGCCGTGATCATTTTCAGGAACACCAATGTCGATTTCTTCACGAATACAATTATTGCACCACGGTTTCTTGTTATAAGACAAATCACCGACGGCAATATCTTTCATATGAAATAGTTTTGCTTTATCATGCATCCGTGAAATATGATATTCACTAGATGTTGAGTGTAATCTAGCACCACACTTGGAACAACGTGGTGGCTTAACAATCCACTTTACACTGTTCCAAGCATACTTGGTGGTATGATACACAGTATCCAACCACCGCGGGGTTTCAAATTTAATCAACATTTACTGCAAACACTGTGTTAATGTCAAAAGAACGCCATGCTTCTGCTTCAAGATCAAAAGCATATACCATATGTTCAGGGTGATTGCGCTCTGTAATTGGAGCCAATTTCAGTTTTCCAGCTTGTGCAAGAACATCACGATTCAGCGTACATAGCATAACACGAGTGGAACCATCGGATTTCTTTGTAAATTTCACCTCAACAGATGAATTATATTTCAGAATTTCGATAAGTTCGGCTTTTGAAGGTAGTTTCATATATTTCTCACATGTATCCATAAAATTAGCGAAGCAAACAGGTAAATCTGGTTTTACAGGCAAGTCTGCCTTATTTCTAAAACATCTATCATTCCCACAATTAGCCGAACAAAAAGTAATATCACGATAAACTAGCATTTCATTCGTCCATTAAAGAAAACACATCAGGTGGCAATGGGTAAATTATACTCACATTCTTTTTATGTGTCAAGCTAATTCCAGTCTTTTTTACAAAATCAAAAACATCCTGTTTCGTCTTGAAACGAATCTTGATTTTCCGATTTTCTTTTTTCTTCAGAATGACTTCTTCTGGTGCCGCATTCGGCTCAAAATAATTACTCGTCATCTTCAATATCTCCCTCTTTCAAAGAAACGTCAGCAAGTTCCATACCGTATTCTGGATCAGTATTGACATACGGAATATCAAGTCGTTTCAGACGATTTGAACGGAACGGTGAATAATCAACATAGTGGTGCCAACGATTATTCATCCACTGGACACGAGCAACGTCCGGGTGTAAATCTTCGATCATCTGAGATTTCGGCTTGGTACCTTCTTTTGCGTAGAATTCAGCAGTGTTACCACCAGCAAGTGCTTGAGTGACCATTTTACCAGTAGTGAATGCGTTATACTGGATCGTACAGTGACCGTCTTTCAGAATTCGCAGGGAAATATCTGTATCCTCATTGTAACGACCTCTCCAGCGATACGGAATGTCATTTAGAATCAGATTGCAAGAGTAAATGCGACAGTTAGGAACAAACGGTGGAACATTGTCGCCAGGTACAACAAAGAAGCGATAATGGGGTCCCGACATATAAACATTCTCATACTGATCGGTATGATCTTCCATTGCTCTCCAGAACGCACCAGACCATGTTGGAGTGCGCTTGTCACCATCATGACGATAAAAGCCCTTCTGATTGTCATCCATGACCCAGTGCCGTTTAGCACCAAGTGAGATAGAATGGTCCCAAGCAAAGTTTCGTGCAGCACCAGGACCCTTAGAACGAGTTGATCCTAGGTCATCGCAGGTGTCATATTCATCAAGATACTTTTGTGGAAGAATCAAAACAGTCACAAATTCTGGATCAACACGAGAAAAATATTCCTGATATTGTGATTGCTCGACCACGATAAAATGCTTAATGCCCATCTTGATCAACGAGTCGGATGTAGGACGAATTTCCCAGCGAGTCTTTGACACGATGTAAATTGGATATTTTGGATAATTTTCTGGCTTATACGCACCAGACTTGTAATAATCACAAACATATCGGCTACCATGATAGCGATTGATAAATCGTGCTGGAAACCATGTGCTTTTCGTTTTCGGATTAATCTTTTGTCCGATTAGATTGGAAAAGTCAGCAATACATTCGTCATTTTTAAATTCAACTTCAAGGGTCAAATATGCATCGCAAGCATCCTTAGGATCATAATGCGGCATACTGAGCCAGTTGTCCCATGGGTTATCTTCATTCTCATATCTACGGTTCGTGTATTCCTTTTCACCATAGATATTTGTATATGTGTTATTTCGCAGTGCCATAATTTCTCCACAATAAATTAAACCGTTTCAGTGATTATACACGAAAACGGTTTAACTGTCAAGCCAATTCTACTTCAAACGTCAAATTAATATCGGGAAAAGTGTGAAGCATCCAGTTTTCCACATTATCGATTTCGTACATTGTGTTTGAAACAGAAAACTCAACACAATATTGCTCACCGATAATTTCAGTTATTGATCCTGTGGTAGGATCAAGTAAGTCCATCGCAGTACCAATAACTCTTTTACCGAATGCAGCTTTAACGTCAAACCACATCGTAATTTTTGGTGCGGTCATGTACATACCTTTTTATATAAAAAGTTACCGATTTCATGGGCCCAGCCGCCAACTTGCCATCCTGCAATACCTGCCATGAATGTAAGTGGCAATGACATTGTTACAGCAAGCATGACAGCTAACACTAGCAGAATAACACTAATTCTAATAAACGCGGGTTTCATTTTAATCTCCACCTTTCAATAGGAAACGATTTGAAATTGCCTTGAAAGAAACGCTAGGAATATCATGACACTTGAAAACAATACCCTCACGCTCGGTAGATGCATGAAGAACCGATTTGCCCTCTGCGAACCGAAGAATAGTTTCAATATCATTGAACTGAGTAAGAGTCAGCGAAGTGAAAAGAATCGGAGTGTGATTCAATCCAAGTTCATTGGTATGCTTAACTCTGTCCATGGATGTTAAGTATCTTCCAGCAGCAACATCGTACATATCAAACACGAAAAAATCATGCTGAGACAGGTTGTACTTGTTTCCCTGAATTCCCGGACCCACAAGTTCACCTTGAATAGCGAATTCAACTAGCCCAAGTGCTTTCATCTTTTCAGCAATCGCATATTTGTTAGCCATCTGCCAGAATGAATTTCCTTCGGTTTCAGTCAGGTCAAGATTACGTGAGCATACATGCAAAACCAGTTCAGAATCAAGGTAGAATGTGCAACTAGAACCATCAAGCTTTTCAGTAAGTTCAAAGCGGAAATCTTCTTCCATCATCTTTGAAACTTCTTTTTTCATGTTCTGGACACGTTCCTGATCTGTCTTAGGAACAGCAGTTGGGAAGTTTCCCTTTGCCATGCCACCTAGACATGCTGGCATCGGTGGTTCGTACTTGATAATGCCTAGACCTTCTGACACATCCATACCAACAACATCATCGTCGGTCCAATCAGATTGCCAATCAAAAGCAACAAACTTATCACGAGCGGTTGTCCAAACGATACTGAGTGGAATCAAAAGTCCCTGGCTCAGTTGGCCGCGGAGTTTCACTGTACGCAACCGCGCACCAGGAATTCCTTCGTATTCTTTTACAGGATGTCCAGGTTTAGTCAGAAACGGTGCAACATCATTCGGAATCCAGCTATCAATCTCACAATAAACAGCAAGTTCACCAGCAGAGAATTCACCTTTTTTAACAACAACCTTCCAACCACCGACAGTTGCTACCTCAATAGCATCTGCACCATCGATGGGATTAATTTCGTCAATCCGACGAATTGTAGCCATTTGACGCATTATTTTTTACTCCCACGAGTAGCAAGACCAGTTTTGAATGCAGTAAGAATACACCACGAACCAAACCATGTTCCGAACGTATATGGTAGCAGTGCAACACCAGCAGCTTCAAGCAAAAAGTTGATGCCCAGAATTAGAACAAACGGGAAAAACAACAGCATTGCAAGATACATTAAATAACCGCCTATGAACAGAAAATCTTTCATTTTATCATTTCCTTAAAAGTCATCAACCAAAGTATTCCCACCACCACATTCAAACCAATTACAAATTCAATCATTTTTGAGAATCCAGATAATTCAATTCAGCAGCATAAGCAACAGCACCAGCTTCGTTATACGGGCCGAACTTACGAACAGTTGTACCACTACGACCGCCCCACTGAGAACGAGGACCCCACTCAACGACCGACCATTCAGCGGAACGCTCATTGGGTTCCTCGTCACGGTATTCAGCGGTAAATTTAAGATCGGTCATGATTTTCTCCTCGTTTTCTCAGTCAGTGAAACCAGTATATCCGATCTTGAATTAAATGTCAATCAAAATGGCACTTCATTGCCAGATGCAGATGGTCCCTTGGTTGGCAGATCCAAATACTCGGTATACGGCATCAAAATTCCACCTGCACTGATAGTACCACCCGCGGATGAAATTTGTTCCTCACTATCATACGTCCAACCCATCTGTTTCATCAGCTTGTGCTTAACTCTCAAGTTAGGCTGACGGTATCGATTCGTCGGAGTAAATCCCATCATTGATGCAACTTCCACGACAGCACCAGATCGACAGATACCAGCATGACAGTGAACCAGAACATTCCGATTTTCGCGGAGTGCTGCTCTGAGAATACCAACAATCTCTTCGGCTTGTGAGTCAGAGAACAGTGGTTCTTCACCAAAGCGTTCAACATCTGAATCCTCGGCATCAAGGAATTCAAATTTGTACGACCAGAAGAATTTATTCTTAGGATCAGGAAAGAATGTCGCGGGATCGGCAATCTGAATCAGAATAGCACGATCACCCATGTCAGTATGCCACCCATGCTTAACATCGTCCCATGACACATTTTCAATATATGTCACCCGATTTTCCATTTGTTCAATGAAAACATCGGCAACTTTACTTCCGAATTCAGTAGGATTCATTATTTAACCATTCCAGCAAGTGAAAAGGGAGATTGTTCAACAGTGAAGGCGAAACCGTAAATCCCGCGCCATTTGGTTTCATACTTGGCAACCCTGTCAGCTTCACGCTTGGAACTACACATCTGTTCAATCACAGGCCATGCTGATCCAACTTGGTCTCGTTTCCATACAATCCACATTTTGATCTCCACTAAATTTGTTCAGTGAAACCAGTATATCCTATCTTGAATTAAATGTCAATGTGCATCTAACATGATACAAAACAGTCCCAGAAGCCAAACGTACCACGGTGCATTATAAAATACTGCCATCAAAAAAGCAAAAAATATAAACATCACTTTCCTTTAATCACAGAATCAAACTGGTCTTGAATTTGTTCCAGACTGTCAGCAACGTCCTTATCGGTACGCATTTCAGTTTTGCGAGGTAGGAATGCTGAATAGAATGGATTATTTCCAGACGGTTTCATAATGTTGTTAATCGTCACTGCCATGATTGTGTTCATGTACTTTTCACGATTGTTTGAAATTTCCAGACGTTCTTCATCCGAGAATCCTGACACATTTACTTTGAACAGTCCATCGCAGCTAACGCACTGAATAGAACCGAAGGTAGCTTCATTCTTTCCCTTACCAGCATTGAATCCGACGATTGCTAGATCAATGCAGCAATCCACTTTCAGCTTGAC
>ERZ1034361.1691-NODE-1691-length-11313-cov-3.105376_pt1 | contig 11313 bp, 9 predicted proteins | sample MGYA00520617_ERZ1034361 | MGnify/ENA primary metagenome ERZ1034361 (study PRJEB33736, sample SAMEA104284507) | Azolla filiculoides | biome: Urban; feature: Water surface; material: Ditch water | place: Netherlands | collected 2015-10-28 | depth 0-0.1 m ... | reverse complement strand
TTGTAGAACTTCATGTGGTTCGGGTCGTCCCAGGACTTGCCCATGCCGTTCTGGTAGCGACCCAGGATGCGCTGGTTGATCGCGTCCACGCTGGTGTTGACATAGCTCTTGTCGGCGATGGTCTCGGCCATGCGGGTCTTGTTCGACAGGCTGGCATCGATCCACTGGCCGGCCTCGATGATGGCGGCGGTCACCGCGCGCGCGGTATTGGGGTACCTCTTGACGAAGTCGCCGGTCGTGCCGAGCACCTTCTCGGGATGGTCCTTCCAGATCTCCTGGCTGGTCGCCGCCGTGACGCCGATGCCATCGATGATGGCGCGGTGGTTCCAGGGCTCGCCGACGCAGAAGCCGTCCATGTTGCCGATCCGCATGTTGGCGACCATCTGCGGCGGCGGCACCGTGATGACCTTGGCGCCCTGGATCGGGTCGATGCCGTGGGCCGCCATCCAGTAGTACAGCCACATCGCGTGGGTGCCGGTCGGGAAGGTCTGGGCGAAGGTGTATTCGCGCGGCTCGGTCGCCATCAGCCTGGCCAGGCCGGCACCGTTGACGGCGCCCTTGTCGGCCAGCTTCTTCGACAGCGTGATGGCCTGGCCGTTCTGGCTCAGGTTCATCAGCACCGCCATGTCCTTCTTGGGGCCGCCGATCCCGAGATGCACGCCGTAGATCAGGCCATACAGCACATGGGCGAAGTCGAGCTCGCCGTTGACCAGCTTGTCGCGCACGCCGGCCCAGCTCGACTCCTTGGTCGGGATGATCTTGACCCCGTGCTTCTGGTCGAAGCCCAGCACGCTGGCCATCACCACGCTGGCGCAGTCGGTCAGCGGAATGAAGCCGATGCGCACTTCCTTCTTTTCTGGTGCATCGGAGCCGGCGGCGTGCACCAGGGCGCGCAGTGCGGGCGAGATGCCCGCGGCCCCCACGGTGGCGGCTTGCAGCACGGTGCGGCGGCTCAGCGGGTGGTTGGCGAGGTGGATCATGGCAACACTCCTGTAGACAAGAAAAACAAAAAAGACGTCCTCATGCTGCAGTCGGCCAGAGGCCGTGGCTGCAGATGGGGACGTCTTTGTCCGGTTTGGATCTGTTGCACCCGCCCTTGGGTGCCGTCGGTCCGTCGACCTTCCTTGGTCTTGCAATCAGTGAAGCAGGATGCGTGCCAGCTTTCAGCCCAGCAGGTCGATCACGTCGAGCATGCGCTGTGCGACCTCATGCAGTCGCAGGCCCTTGTCCATTGCGGTCTTGCGCAGGCGGGCATAGGCCTCGGGCTCGTTCAGACCCTGGCGCTGCATGAGCAGGCCCTTGGCCCGCTCGATCGTCTTGCGCTGCTTGAGCTCGGTGCGTGCGCTGTCGAGCTCGGCGCGCAAGGCCTGCTCATGCTCGAAGCGCGCCAGCGCGACGTCCAGAATCGGGCGTATGCGCGCGGTCTCGAGTCCGGCGACGATGTAGGCCGTGACACCGGCCGCCACCGCGTCCCGCATATGGGAGGTGTCGCTGTCGTTGGTGAACAGCACGATCGGGCGCGGCGCCTCGCGCGTGGCCATCACCACATGCTCGAGCGCGTCGCGTGCCTCGCTTTCGGCATCGACGATCACCAGATCGGGGCGCAGTTGCGCCAGCCGCTCGGTCAGGAACGGGTCGGCCGGCAGCACCGCGACCAGGTTGTAGCCGTTTTCCAGCAAGCCGATGCGCAGCGCACGCGAGCGTTCGGCCTGTTGCCGGGCCTGCAGATCGTCGTCCGCGACGTTGAGGTCGGGTGCCACGACGACAATGCGCAGGGAGTCGCTCATGCCGGGGTACCGCTCTGTGCCGCCCCGCCAGGGTTCGCGCCCGCCAGCCAGGCCGTGGCCGTGCGCAGCACCGTCTCGACCGTGCCGGGCGCCGGTCGGGCCGCGCGTGGCGCAGCCGCCAGCGTGCCCGTTGCCGCGCCGGCCTGCCGCTGTGCCAGCGCCTGAAGCATCTCCTGCAGCAGGCTGCGTTCGACTTCGCGCAGTTCGTTCATGCGCCGGCTGCAGCTGCGAAACCAGGACTCGCCCATGGCCGGCTCCAGCGGTGCCTGGTCCGGGCTGTCGGCCAGCTGCTGGCGCAGGCGCTCGAGTTCGGTCTGGGTCTCGTACTGCAGCGAGTCATTGAGGCGCTTGCGCGCGCCGGGTCTGGCCTGGCTGATGAAAGCCGAGGCGCAGCGATGCTGGGCCTCGATCAGCCGGGCAATGCGTTGCCAGACCCGTGCATCGTGGCGGCCCGAGGCGTAGAGGCCGGCACCGCTGGCGCGTTCCTGCCCGCTGTATTCCTTGCCCCACATCAGCTGCATCAGGGTGCCGAGCTCCTGTGCCAGGGCGAACTCGGGCATGGCCTGGCCGGCGGTCTCGATCAGCTCGAGCAGTTGCGCGATCAAGGCGCAGTAGGCGTCGAACATCTGCTCGCGGGTGCAGCGCATCAGCAGCATGCCGCGGCGCATCGGCAGCAGGTCGGCCAGGCCGGGAGAATTCAGCAGCGCCAGGCCGAGCCGCACCAGTTCGACCTGGCCCGGGTCAGTCGTCACGGGCAGGGCGGCGAGTCGCAGCAGCTGGCTGCGCAGCGCCTGTTCGGCTTCGTCGCTGAGCCGCACCTGTTCGCGCAGCGCCGCCGCGTAGCTCTCGCCCACGCTGCTCAACAGCAGCTGGCCCAGGCCGCGCTCGCGCTGCAGTTCGTCGATCAAATCGGTGCAGCGCTGCACCAGTTCGATGCATGACAGCGGCCACTCCAGTGCACTCGCTGTCTGCTGGCGCAGGGCCGCCAGATGCCCGGTCTCTTGCCTCATGCTTGCTCCCCCCGATTGCGACAAAACTGTCGTTTACCCCAAGCAAGTTTCGCGCCATTGCGAGGCGCTTACACTCGCCCCATGTTGATCCTCGGAATCGAATCCTCTTGCGACGAGACCGGCGTGGCGCTGGTCGATGCCAGCGGCAGCGCCGTCCCGCGCCTGCTCGGGCACGCGCTGCACAGCCAGATCGAGATGCACCAGGCCTACGGCGGCGTGGTGCCCGAGCTGGCCAGTCGCGACCATATCCGGCGTGTGCTGCCGTTGACCGAAGCCGCCCTGCAGCAGGCCGGGCTCGGGCTCGACGCGGTTGATCTGGTCGCCTACACCCGTGGCCCGGGCCTGGCCGGCGCGCTGCTGGTTGGCGCCGGTGTCGCCTGCGCGATCGCGGCGGCGCTCGACAAGCCCACGCTCGGCGTGCACCACCTCGAAGGCCATCTGCTCTCGCCCTTTCTCAGCATCGATCCGCCCGAATTCCCCTTCATTGCGCTGCTGGTCTCGGGTGGTCACACCCAGCTCATGCGCGTCGACGGCGTCGGCCGCTACCAGCTGCTCGGCGAGACCATCGACGATGCGGCCGGCGAGGCCTTCGACAAGTCGGCCAAGCTGCTCGGCCTGGGCTACCCCGGCGGCCCCGCGCTGTCGCGCCTGGCCCGGCAGGGCGACCCGGACGCCTTCAAGCTGCCGCGACCGCTGCTGCACAGCGGCGACCTCGATTTCTCGTTCGCCGGGCTCAAGACCGCGGTGCTGACCCAGGCCAGGAAGCTCGGCGACACCTTGCCCGAGCGCCAGGCCGATCTGGCCGCCTCGACCCAGGCCGCGATCGTCGAGGTGCTGGTCAAGAAATCCGTCGCCGCGCTCAAGCAGTCGGGCTTGAAGCGCCTGGTCGTGGCTGGCGGCGTCGGCGCCAATGCCTGTCTGCGCGAGCAGCTCGATGCCGCCTGCACCAAGCGCGGCTGGCGCGTGCATTACCCGGAGCTGCATCTCTGCACCGACAATGGCGCCATGATCGCGCTGGCCGCCGGCATGCGGGTCCAGGCCGGCCTGACTGACCGTGCCGGAGCCGCCGGAACAGGCTATGCCTTCGATGTCAGGCCGCGCTGGCCGCTGGCCGAACTGTCCCTGCCGGCCTGAAATCGCCCGCTTCCTGCATCCGACGGGCCAGCGGCTTGGCTTGGGTGCGGCTTTCCACTGGAGTAATGATGAATCCCCGCATGAATTCGTTCGACCGCCGCCATTCCCTGCTGGCCCTGGCCAGCCTGCTCGGCGCCGCCGCGCTGCCGGTGCTGGCTGCCAACCCGGCCCAGGCGCCGATCCAGGAGCCGATCCGCGTGGCGCTGATCGAGAGCCTGTCGGGCCCGATCGCCAACACCGGCGAGGCCGTGCACCGCAACCTCGTGCTGGCCGCCGAGCGCGTCAACGCCCGCGGCGGCATCAAGCTCGCCGGCAGCCGAGCCCCGCTCGCGATCGAGCGCTACGACAGCAAGGGCCAGATCGAGGAGGCGCTGGCCGCACTGCGCTCGGCCATCGATGCCGGCATCCGCATCGTCGCCCAGGGCAATTCGTCCGCGGTGGCCGGAGCCTTGATCGATGCGATCGCCAAGCACAACGAGCGCAATCCGGCGCAGCAGGTGCTGTTCCTGAACTATTCGGCGGTCGATCCGGCGCTGACCAACGAGCGCTGCAGCTTCTGGCATTTCCGCTTCGACGCCCATGCCGACATGCGCATGGCCGCGCTGATGGACGTGCTGAAGAACGATCGCCAGGTCGCCAGCGTCTACCTGATCGGCCAGGACTACAGCTTTGGCCAGTCGGTGCTGCGCGAGGCCAGGCGATCGCTCGGCATCAAGCGCCCCGATGTCAGGATCGTCGGCGAGGAGCTCCATCCGATGGCGCGCGTCAAGGACTTCCTGCCCTACGCGACCAAGATCAAGGCCAGCGGCGCCCAGGCCGTCATCACCGGCAACTGGGGCAATGACCTGACGCTGCTGATCAAGGCGGCGCGCGAGGTCGGCTACGAGGGCAAGTTCTACACCTTCTACGGCAACGCGCTCGGCGCGCCGGCTGCGCTCGGCGAGGCCGGCGTCGGCCAGGTGCTGGCGGTGGCCGAATGGTTCCCGAACGCGCCGGGCCAGGCCGGCAAGGCCTTCTACCAGGCCTTCCACCAGCGCTTCCCGAAACCCGAGGACGATTACGTGCACCTGCGCATGCAGCTGATGATCGAGGCGCTGGCACAGGCGCTCGAGCGCGCCGCCGCCCAGGGAGCCGGGCAGGGCGGACCTGCTGTCCCGTCCGCACTGGTCGTCGCGCGTGCGCTCGAGCAGGCCGATGTCAGCCTGGCCGGCCAGCGGCTGCAGATGCGCGCCGGCGACCACCAGGCCCAGCAGCCGCTGATGGTCGCGGTCATGGACCGCAAGGGCGCCAAGGGCGTGACCTTCGATGTCGAGGGTTCGGGCTACGGTTTCCGGGTCGTGCACCAGCTCAATGCCGAGGCGGCCTCGCAAGCCCACAGCTGCCGGATGGTCCGGCCCTGAACCCTGGTCAGCCGGCCGGCGCCGCGCTATAATCAGCGACCCCCGCCATTTCGGCGAGCGGTTTCACGCCCGTTGCGGCTGCCCCGAAGAGGGGGCTGCGGCGGGATGCAAGTCACACAAGGACACCCGATGATCTCTTTCGAAAACAAGGCGCAAGTCATTGCCGCCAACGCCCGCAGCGCCACCGACACTGGTAGCCCGGAAGTGCAAGTCGCCATCATGACCGCGCGCATCAACGAACTGATGCCGCATTTCAAGGCCCACGCCAAGGACCACCACGGCCGTCGCGGTCTGCTGAAGATGGTCAGCCGTCGCCGCAAGCTGCTGGACTACCTGAAGGCCAAGGACGCTGCGCGTTACGTCGCCCTGATCCAGAAGCTGGGCCTGCGCAAGTAAACTTGACGCTGTCTTGCTGACCGAAACGCCTGGGTTGCTTGGCCACTCAGGCGTTTTGCGCTTTCTAAAACCCGAAAAACCGGAGTTTTGTCTTTTCAGAGCGAAGCTGTGTCATTCCAACGAGGCCTCTTGGAGCAGGCCTGCGCTGGAATGGCATCGTGTTCTGAGGGCCTGACTCCAGGCACCGTGCGCGGCCTTCTCGCGCACAACATCCTAGGAAATCTATGAGCCTGTTCAACAAAGTCACCAAGACCTTCCAATGGGGTCAGAACACCGTCCGCATGGAAACCGGCGAGATCGCCCGCCAGTCCAGCGGCGCCGTGCTGCTCGACATGGACGGCACCGTCGTGCTGGCCACCGTGGTCGCCAAGTCCGATGCCAAGGCCGGCCAGGACTTCTTCCCGCTGACCGTCGACTACCTCGAGAAGTCGTACGCCGCCGGCAAGATCCCGGGCAGCTTCTTCAAGCGCGAAGGCCGCCCGTCCGAGTTCGAGACCCTGACCAGCCGTCTGATCGACCGCCCGATCCGCCCGCTGTTCCCGGAAGGCTTCTTCAACGAAGTGCAGGTCGTGATCCACACCCTGTCGTTGAACCCTGAAGTCGACGCCGACATTGCCGCCATGATCGCCACCAGTGCTGCGCTGTCGATCTCCGGCATCCCGTTCAACGGCCCGATCGGCGCCGCCCGCGTCGGTTACGTCAATGGCGAGTTCGTGCTGAACCCGGGCCAGACCGCGCGCAAGAACAGCCAGATGGACCTGATCGTCGCCGGCACCGAAGCCGCCGTGCTGATGGTCGAGTCCGAGGCGCAGCAGCTGTCCGAAGACCTCATGCTGGCCGCCATCGTGTTCGGTCACGAGCAGGGCAATGTCGCCGTCGCCGCCATCAACGAGCTGGTGCGCGACGCCGGCAAGCCGGAATGGAACTGGCAAGCCCCCGCCAAGGACGAGGCCCTGATCGCCAAGATCGACGATCTGGCCAAGGCCAAGCTCGAAGCCGCCTACCAGATCCGCAACAAGCAGGCCCGTACCCAGGCTTGCCGCGCCGCCTACGCCGACGTCATGGCCGCCCTGAAGGCCGAAGGCGTGGCATTTGACAGCGTCGCCATCGAAGGCCTGCTGTTCGAAATCGAAGCCAAGATCGTGCGTGGCCAGATCCTGGCCGGCGAGCCGCGCATCGACGGTCGCGACACCCGCACCGTGCGCCCGATCGAGATCCGCAACAGCGTGCTGCCGCGCACCCACGGCTCGGCCCTGTTCACCCGTGGCGAGACGCAGGCCCTGGTCGTCGCGACCCTCGGCACCGACCGCGACGCACAACGCATCGACGCGCTGGCCGGCGAGTTCGAGGACCGTTTCATGCTGCACTACAACATGCCTCCCTTCGCCACCGGCGAAACCGGTCGCGTCGGCAGCCCCAAGCGCCGCGAGATCGGCCACGGCCGTCTGGCCAAGCGCGCCCTGGTCGCCGCGCTGCCGAGCAAGGAAGAGTTCCCCTACACCCTGCGCGTGGTGTCCGAGATCACCGAGTCCAACGGCTCCTCGTCGATGGCCTCGGTCTGTGGCGGCTGCCTGTCTCTGATGGACGCTGGCGTGCCGATGAAGGCGCACGTCGCCGGCATTGCCATGGGCCTGATCAAGGAAGCCAATCGCTTTGCCGTGCTGACCGACATCCTGGGTGACGAAGATCACCTGGGTGATATGGACTTCAAGGTGGCCGGCACTACGGGCGGCATCACCGCGCTGCAGATGGACATCAAGATCCAGGGCATCACCAAGGAAATCATGCAGGTCGCGCTGGCCCAGGCCAAGGAAGCCCGTTTGCACATCCTTTGCAAGATGCAGGACGCCATGGGTGAGGCCAAGGCGGAAGTGTCCAACTTCGCCCCCAAGCTGTACACGATGAAGATCAACCCCGAGAAGATCCGTGACGTGATCGGCAAGGGCGGCTCGGTCATCCGTGCGCTGACCGAGGAAACCGGTTGCCAGATCAACATCGACGAAGACGGCACGATCACCATTGCCGCCACCGACGCAGCCAAGGCTGACGTGGCCAAGCGCCGTATCGAGCAGCTGACGGCTGAAGTGGAAATCGGCAAGGTCTACGAAGGCCCGGTCACCAAGATCCTCGACTTCGGTGCGCTGATCAATCTGCTGCCGGGCAAGGATGGCCTGCTGCACATCAGCCAGATCGCGCATGAACGTGTCGAGCGTGTGTCGGATTACCTCAAGGAAGGCCAGATCGTCAAGGTCAAGGTTTTGGAGACAGATGAAAAAGGGCGTGTCAAGCTGTCCATGAAGGCCTTGCTGGACCGTGCACCGCATGGTTCGGATGCGGCACCGCAGCAGTAAAAACTATTTTATTGATAGCTTTAAATCACCATTTGACGCTGGGTTAGGCTTTGAATTACATGAAAGTTGTCGAGATTCAGACTTATGGTGCACCGGAGGTGCTGACGCCCGGTGAGCGGCCGGTCCCAGTGGCTGGTGTGGGCGAGGCGCTGATTCGTGTGACTGCCAGCGGTGTCAACCGTCCGGACGTGCTTCAGCGCACTGGCAATTACCCGGTGCCGCCAGGTGCCTCTGATATTCCGGGTCTTGAGGTGGCTGGCGTCATTGTGGATGGCGACGCAGGTGCATTGGCGCACGCTGGATTCGCCATCGGCGACCGGGTCTGCGCGCTGGTGGCGGGTGGCGGCTACGCGGAATTTTGCGTGGCCCCCTTGGGTCAGTGCCTGCCTGTCCCTGAGGGATTGAGCGACGCGCAGGCTGCCTCCTTGCCAGAGACGTTCTTTACTGTCTGGAGCAACGTTTTTGATCGGGCACGTTTGCAACCTGGTGAAACGCTTCTGATTCAGGGAGGATCGAGCGGCATCGGAGTGACGGCTATTCAGATAGCCAAGGCATTGGGCTCCCGTGTGATTGTGACCGCTGGCAGCGACGATAAATGCGCGGCGTGCCTCGCGCTGGGTGCTGATGACGCAATCAATTACCGGAACACCGATTTCGTCGCGGAGGTCAAGCGCCTCACTGGCGGTGCTGGTGTCAATGTCGTGCTTGACATGGTGGCTGGTGCCTACGTCGCGCGCGAACTGGAGTGTCTGGCTGAAGACGGTCGATAGGTCATCATTGCGGAACAGGGGGGTGTCAAGAGTGAGTTCAATGCAGGGATGGTGCTGCGCAGGCGCCTGACCGTGACGGGCTCCACCTTGCGTCCTCGTCCTGTTGCGTTCAAGGCAGCCATTGCGCAGTCTCTAAAGGCGCAGGTCTGGCCGTTGATTGAAGGCGGACATATCAAGCCGGTACTTCATAGCGTGTTTCCTGCGTTGAGCGCAGGGGACGGCCTCCCAAGCGGGGCCGCACGTGCGCATGCCTTGATGGAGTCGAATCAGCACATTGGGAAAATTGTTCTCACTTGGGGTGAAGCATGAAAAAGAAGCTCATCGCTGGAAACTGGAAAATCAATGGCAGCTTGGCTGCCAACGAGGCGCTGGTGCGTGGCCTGTTGGCTGGTCTGGGTCAGTGCTGCTGCGAGATCGCAATTTGTGCTCCTGCGCCGTACCTGGCGCAACTTCAGTCCATGACGGCTGGCTCAATCCTGGCCCGTGGGGCTCAAGACGTGTCTGCTTACGCGTCCGGGGCCTATACCGGCGAGATTTCGTCGACCATGCTCAAAGACTTTGATGTGCGCTATGTCATCGTGGGTCATTCGGAGCGTCGTCAGTATCACGGCGAAACGGATGCGCTTGTGGCGGCCAAGGCGCAGCGCGTACTTGCTGCTGGCATGACTCCCATTGTGTGTGTCGGAGAGACGCTGGCTGAGCGCGAATCCGGAAAAACACACGAGGTCGTCAAGCGTCAATTGGCGGCGGTCATTCACGCCAACGGCCACTGTATCAGTGAGATCGTTGTGGCTTATGAGCCAGTCTGGGCGATTGGCACGGGCAAGACGGCCACACCAGAGCAGGCGCAACAGGTGCATGCTGTATTGCGAGCCCAGCTCAAGGCGGCAAGCGACCATGCAGACCGGATCCAGATCCTTTACGGTGGCAGCATGAATGCTGCCAATGCCGCACAGTTATTGGCGCAAGCCGATATAGACGGCGGATTGATTGGTGGCGCCTCTCTCAAGGCGCCAGATTTCCTGGCGATCATCGCCGCAGCAGGGTGATCCTGCCAAGCCCGTCATAATTAGGAGTATTGAATGAATGTCTTGCTAACCATCCTTCTGGCTGTTCAGATGCTGTCGGCCTTGGGCATGATCGGCCTCGTATTGATACAGCATGGCAAGGGTGCTGATATGGGTGCAGCCTTCGGTAGTGGAGGCTCTGGAAGTTTGTTTGGCGCGACCGGTAGCGCCAATTTCCTGTCTCGCGCCACAGCGGTTCTGGCGGGCGTATTTTTTGCTTGTACGCTGCTTCTTGCGTACTTTGGCAACTTGCGGCCAACGTCAAGCGGTAGCGTTTTGGAGCGTGCGTCTGTTGCGGCGCCAGCATCTGCCGCTTCGGGCGCCGCCGCACAGATTCCCGGGAACACGGCACTGGCGCCGGCTGCGGCTCCTGCTGTTGCTGCGTCGGGTGTTGGGCAAATTCCTGTGAAATAGCGCCTTGGGGTATTGAAAATGATCCGATTCACCTGTTGAATCATGTGGTTTTCAGGGTAAACTCCTAGCTGTTGCGGAAAGCAAAAAAAGCCTTTCAGGCGCCTCATGCAATCTGTAAAGAAATGGCCGTCGTGGTGAAATTGGTAGACACGCTATCTTGAGGGGGTAGTGGCGAAAGCTGTGCGAGTTCGAGTCTCGCCGACGGCACCAAAATAAGAAGCCAGCAGGGCATACGCTCTGCTGGTTTAAGTGATGATCAGTACCGCAAGATGAACCTCGATCAGTATCTGCCTGTTTTTTTGTTCATCTTGGTCGGCATCGCTGTAGGCATACTGCCGCAGATGCTTGGCTACATCTTGGGTCCTAATCGGCCTGATGCGGAAAAAAATTCCCCTTACGAGTGTGGTTTCGAGGCATTTGAGGATGCTCGAATGAAGTTTGACGTTCGCTATTACCTCGTGGCAATTCTCTTCATCTTGTTTGATCTTGAAATCGCATTCTTGTTTCCTTGGGCAGCTGCGCTCAAAGATATCGGTTTGGTTGGTTTCTGGTCGGTCATGATCTTTTTGTCAATCCTTGTGGTTGGCTTTATTTATGAGTGGAAAAAAGGCGCATTAGACTGGGAGTAATGTTGGGTTAAGTTCGCTGTTTTAAACTATCTATTAATAAAGCAGCGAGTTCACATTATTCGCAGATTTAACGTGTCTCCTAAAAGGATATTCAATGGCAATCGAAGGTGTATTTAAGCAAGGCTTTGTGACCACCACGTTTGATTCAGTTTTTAACTGGGCTAGAACAGGGTCCTTATGGCCAATGACTTTTGGATTGGCTTGTTGCGCCGTCGAAATGATGCACGCAGCAACGTCTCGCTACGACACTGACCGTTTTGGTTTGGTGTTCCGTCCAAGTCCACGTCAATCCGATCTTATGATTGTTGCAGGTACTTTGTGCAATAAAATGGCACCTGCATTGCGTAAGGTTTAC
>ERZ1034361.1690-NODE-1690-length-11319-cov-4.410247_pt1 | contig 11319 bp, 14 predicted proteins | sample MGYA00520617_ERZ1034361 | MGnify/ENA primary metagenome ERZ1034361 (study PRJEB33736, sample SAMEA104284507) | Azolla filiculoides | biome: Urban; feature: Water surface; material: Ditch water | place: Netherlands | collected 2015-10-28 | depth 0-0.1 m ... | reverse complement strand
GCAAGGCAAAGTCACGCGCTATCGTGGCAAACGAGGGTATCCTCCCGCCGTAATGTCGTGTTAAACAGGCTGCTAGAGCTTCTGTGAATGCTTTATGTTGCATGATGAGTACACTTAAATGTTTTTTATAAGTATCCTCGCTTCATCGCAGCATTTGGCAAATAGTTTTGCCAATATTGGTTGTGCAGGGGGGGGGTATTTGATATAAATCAAAGAATTAGCATATTTTTTCGTGCGATTCTCAACGATTAATGCGTCTGTATGGATACTAGAGACCTAATTATTTTTCTTGTAGTCGTTGGCCTGATGGCAAGCTTGGGTATTCATTTCGCCCAGTCATATCTCCATTAACTACCATCAGTCTTGAATCGGGCGCCGGATAGTGATTTTGATAGGTTGTTTCGTTTGGCTAGGCTTGAGTGCGTGGAACCGAGATTCAGTGATTTTGGCGCAGGGGCCAGATCCAGTCGTGTTGTAGATCTTTCTGTCGGGAAATGCAGAAGTTTCATACGCAATGAATCTGCCACTCACCCGATCTAACTCGATGCTAAAAAAATATTTCACCCCCTTGGGGTTGGTGAAGTTCTTGGTAGCCCTGTATGAAGTGTCGGTTACCTGAACCTTGCCGAACAGCGGGAATTCTTCGCTCACCACGTCAATGGTGTCCCCGGCAATCTTGATGCCCACTGTTTCCGTAAACTTCTGATCAAAGGATTTTCCTGCTACGGCGCATTCCAGGAACAGCGGATCAGCATGAGCTGAAAGGCTGTACAGGACTGCGATGAAAAGCAGGGTTTTTCGCATCGGATACTAAGGCAGGCTACTTCTGGGAAGTTAAACCAGAAAGCGGATCACGCAAACGAATATTGGATCATTAACCGTTGTTGTAATCCAGCTGCTATGGAAAGGGGCTTACCCTTCCAGTGACAGCTTGAGCAACGCCGATCTAGCTTTTAGGTGCTGATTACCCTTGGCGCTAACACTTAGCAGTTTTGCACGACCATCTGCTTTGGAAGGTTCTACTTCAATCAAACCACGCTCTTCTAGCAGGTTAATCTTCCGTTGAACTGTTGGTCCTGTACCGAACTGAAGTGATTGGACTAGATTGGTAATCTTTGCAGGAGTGCCAGAAGATTCCATGATGGAGATGTATGCCAATACCTCATCGCATCCTTCAAAGTCAGGATCGGGACATTCCTTCTTGATGTTGCTCAGAAGGTTCAAAAACTTTGCGTACGATGGTGGTTTGCTCATGGCGATTCCTCTTGTGTTTCCTATCAAGATTTTACTCTTGGGTTAACTATCTTTGGGCGTTTTGACCTGAAACAAGAGGGAGAACAAATGCATCAGCCCATAGAATCCAATCATCGACCCAACGAACTTTGCACAGAAGCTGGTCAATACATTGTAAAGCGGGTCGGGAAAATGGTTGCCTAGGATTGCTAGGTGGGCAATGCTTGCTATAGCGGACGAGATAAGCGTGATCAAAAGAACATCGGATATCCGCACATTACTGAAGTCTTTGCTTAAACCACGTAATTTCCTGATCAGCTCTACAGAGCAGAATGCGATCAGTGAGTAAGTGCAGGTTAGGACAAAGCTTTGTACAGGGTGATCAATGTAATAGGGCGTCGGATGGAAGGTAAAAATGAAGATCTGACCAAAGACCATCCATAGCAGCCCGGTAAAACCAAAAATCAGCGCAACAAAAAGCCGAACACCAAAGGATAGATACAGAATCGTGCTGCCGTACTGGATGCTGACCAGATCATTTAATTGCGTCTGCAGCAATACAGCAGCAATGTAGGCAATAATCGGAAAAAAGCAGCAAAAGAGTTTGTTGCTCAGAAGCGCTTGGGTAAGATTGGACGATGCCTCATCGCTGCTACTGACAGACTTTTTGATAAGAATCGTGCGGTAGGTCTGATTCATGATTGATAACAGACGACTTGTTTCAGTGGCTGTTTTTACTTGTATAGATCCGATAACCGATCAGTACCGCAAAAATGACTGCCATCGAACCAAGTGCATCACCAGTTGCCATAGCACCCCAGTTAAATAGCGTGGTTGATAAAGGTTCTGCTACGTAATCCGTGGTTAATTGCTCAGAGTGATAGAGGAATTGATGCAGACTCGCAGAAAGCAAGCTTTGAGTCACAACAATCCATCCAACATTTCTAAGTGTCAGACTTTCAAGAGATGGTGGGATTTGCTTATAGACGCAAACTAGCCTCATTGCCACGTAAGATGAAAACGCTGAAGCCGCAGCACACCCAATGGTTCCAATAGGAAATACAGGAAGTACGTAACTAGTGACCCGATAAAGATCCCGATAGCACCTGGAAATCCGAAAGCAAAAACAGCAAGGGTTCTTACCCCGGCAGGGAAGAAGGGTAGCTCTACGCCAGGGGCAAAGTTAAACAAAGGTCTCGCCGGACCCATTTGCAGCCACCACGCGCCCATCCACACCAGAATCCCCAAGACATATGGCGTCATTGGGAAATTTAATAATGATGCTATCAACCCCTCATCAGACTGGCTGGCGGGAGTGGTGTGGTGACTTGAGTAGCTGTTATGCATTGCTTAGCGGGTCTTGAGCGCCTTTTGCAGTTTGTCGTGCTGGCTTTCGAGGTAGGCAATCCCTTTGGCAGAGAGTTCCAGATGTTTTGCGCGACCATCACTGGGTGATCTCACCAACTTAATTAGACCCGCTTCGCTCAATTGGTTGACCTTTCGATGAACCGTTGGACCGGTACCGAACTGCAGGGACTGCACCAGATGAGTAATCATGGTTGGAATCCCTTGTTCCTGACGCGATACGATGTAGGCAATTACCTCTTCGCAACCATCTTCAATACCAACGTTTTTGCTGGTGTTTAAGAAGTTGATGATGCGAGCGTAGTTCGTAGCTGATTTCATGGCAGAAATTCCAATAAGGTATATTTAGGCAGATTACATAAGTGTCAGGTAATTGCCAATAGTGTTAAGTCATTCGGCATAATGACCACATGAAATGGATCATCCAACGCATCTGCGCACGTGAAAGCTCTGTCTACCTGGTCAAACCGGAGTGCGGTGCCCTACGCCAAATCTCTGTTCCTGGTGTTGAAGATGCTTGGATCAAAGGCGAGAAGCTAATAATCAAGGCAAAGACAGGCTATTTTTGGGAAGTGGAACCAGAAAGCGGATCTCGCAAACGCATCTTTGGGCAACAACCGCTACTTTAAAAACCTCAACAGCGTTCTACAGGTGCGCCAGCGCTTACACCGCAGTACAATAGTGACCTGTTTGCCAAAGCGGGCGTCGTATAGTGGCATTACCTAAGCTTCCCAAGCTTATGAGGAGGGTTCGATTCCCTTCGCCCGCTCCAGGTTTTGGCTTGCCGGCCAAGTGCCGGCCCCTAGGATTGCCTTATGAAAATCACCGTCAACGGCACCGAGCATTTATGTGCGGAAAACGCGCTGGTTAGCGATTTGCTGGTGCAGCTCGAGCTAGTTGGACGTCGCGTAGCCGTAGAACGGAATGGCGATATCGTGCCGCGTAGTTTGCATGGCTCAGTGGCGTTAGCCGAGGGTGATCAAATCGAAATCGTTGTAGCCGTAGGCGGAGGTTAGTGTGCATACCCAGGATTCTTTAAACGCTGTGACTATTGGCAGCAAGACCTACCGCTCCCGCCTACTGGTAGGCACGGGCAAGTACAAGGATTTTGCTGAGACAGGCCGGGCAATTGCTGCCTCCGGCGCCGATATTGTAACGGTGGCCATCCGCCGCACGAACATTGGGCAGGATGCAAGTGCACCCAATCTGCTGGATGTAATTACACCGGATCGATATACGATTTTGCCGAACACAGCAGGGTGTTATACCGCTGACGATGCAATTCGCACGCTGCGCCTAGCGCGCGAATTGCTGGATGGGCACCCGCTCTGTAAGTTGGAAGTGCTCGGGGATCAGACCAGCCTGTTTCCGAATATGCCGGAAACGCTGAAGGCTGCCGAAGTGCTTGTGCGTGAGGGCTTCGAAGTCATGGTGTACTGCTCGGATGACCCGATTCAGGCCAAGATGCTGGAAGATATCGGGTGCGTTGCCATCATGCCCCTTGCCTCTCTGATTGGGTCTGGCATGGGTATTCTTAACCCATGGAACCTGCGGTTAATTCTGGATCAGGCCAAAGTACCCGTGATTGTCGATGCCGGTGTCGGTACCGCATCAGACGCCACGATTGCGATGGAGCTGGGGTGTGCGGGCGTACTCATGAACACGGCCATCGCACATGCGCAGGATCCGGTGCTGATGGCCTCGGCGATGAAGCTGGCCGTAGAGTCTGGTCGAGCCGCCTATCTCGCCGGACGGATGCCGCGTAAGCATTACAGTGCTGACCCGAGTTCACCCACTACAGGCCTTATCGGCCGCAACTAACGCATGCTTAAAATGCGTGGCAGTCTGTGGTTGATACTGTTGAGTTGGGCGGTCACGGCTGCGGCGCAGGATGCGCAGCAGGAGCAACGGCATCATGCCTATGCATTTGATAATCCGGAGTTGGTGAGCACGCAACGCGCCTTCGGGGTGGGTAATGCCACAACGCTGCTCGGTAAAGCATGTGCGGATTTTCCGGAAGCCACTAAGAGCTATGATTCTTGGTTGCAGCACAACCAGGCAACCCTAACGGCAATGACAGATATGCTGGCGGTGCATTACCAGATTCCATTGGGCACGAGTCAATTACAATCGCGCGTGGCCGAGGCAATGCGTTTGAAAACCTCATTGGATTTAACGCAAGCAACGCTCGACGAGGTTTGCCCTAATTTGCCAGAAACGTTGGCGCTGCCAAATATGAATTTGCAGCAGCGTTACCGGGAGTCGCTCGTCGAAGTGCGCGATCCGAATTATCTGAATCCGAAACGTAAACTTGCTAATAAGCCACAACAGGCATCGGCAACGGAAGAAACGCAATGACTGAGAAGAGCAAAACCGTCCTGAGTGATTTGCCAGAGCATTTCCGGCGCATTCGTAGCTTTGTGCGCCGAGAGGGGCGTTTGACAGAGGGGCAGGCATCAGCCATTGAAAAGGGCTGGCCAGTTTGGGGTGTGGACTACACGCCAGCGTTAACGGATTGGGATCGATGCTTTGGTCGCCAGGCGCCCCGATATCTGGAAATTGGTTTTGGCATGGGTGGCGCCACGGCGGAGATTGCAAAAAATCACCCACAAAATGATTATCTGGGTATTGAAGTACACCGGCCGGGTGTGGGTAATTTATTAAAGCTGATCGAGCAGGATGGATTAACCAATCTGCGTTTGATGTCGCACGATGCGGTGGATGTGGTGAACGAAATGATTGCGCCGGACTCGCTCGATGGCGTCCTCGTATTTTTTCCGGATCCTTGGCACAAGGCGCGTCATCACAAGCGCCGTTTAATTCAACCGGAATTCGTTCGCATGCTGGTCTCTCGCCTCAAGCCGGGTGGCACGATCCATTGCGCAACGGATTGGGAGAATTATGCCGAGCAGATGCTCGAAGTTTTGAGCAATGAACCGCTATTAGAAAACACGGCCGCTGGCTACGCAGAGCGCCCAGCATATCGACCGCTGACCAAATTTGAAGCGCGTGGTCTTAAGCTGGGGCACGGCGTCTGGGATCTGGTCTTTCGGCGTAAGTAATTTACAGAAAGCGTTGCAACAGGATATTGAGGAAGCGACGCCCCTGAAGTGTTGGCCGTAAATGCTGATTGGGCACCACCCATTCGAGAAAGCCCTCTTTGATCGCAGCATCGATCTGCCGACTGATCACCAACCAGGGTAAACCGGTATAGCGTTCGTAGAGATCAATGCCAAAGCCTTCATTCAGTCGCAAGGCATTCATCATGAATTCACCGGTGAGATCCGTGGCGAGCACAGGGTCGTCCGTCTGGATGAATGCGCCCGTTGTTACCGCTGACAGATAGGCTTTGGGCGACTTGTGCCGCATCTGGCGTCGCACACCTTCGTGATTGGTGAGTTTGCTGTGTGCGCCGGGGCCGATACCGAGGTAATCACCGAAGGTCCAGTAATTAAGATTGTGACGGCACTGATGCCCCGGTAGGGCAAACGCGGACGTTTCGTAGTGGGTGTAACCGGCCGCGGCGAGTCGTGCTTCTAGCGCATCCTGGATTTCTGCGCAGACGTCTTCATCAGGTAAGTGAGCGGGCGGCGCGGCAGCATAAGGGGTGTGCGGTTCCAGCGTTAACTGATAACAGGAAAAGTGTGGGGGCTCAAAACTCAGCGCCTGATTGATATCAGCCAGCGCTGCGGTGGTGTTTTGTTGCGGCAAGCCCACCATCAGATCCAGATTGAAGGTCTCAAAATGCTTGGCGGCGGCTTCAATGGCCTTGATCGCTTGAGCACGATCATGAATGCGCCCTAGGGCGTGGAGACTCTCATCGTTGAAGCTCTGGATGCCCAAAGATAACCGTGTGACGCCCGCTGCGCGAAAAGCGGCAAAGCGTTCGGCATCCACCGTGCCCGGGTTGGCTTCCAGCGTGATTTCAGCTTGTGGCGACAGCGGCAGCAGCATGCGAAAACCGGTGATTAGCCGGTCGATCGCGTGCGGCGATAACAGACTTGGCGTGCCGCCACCAAAGAAGACCGTTTCTACGCGACGCCCCCAGATGCCGGGTAGCGCCAGTGTCAGGTCTTGCAATAGAGCATCGACCAGTTCGTTTTCCGGGAGTTGCTCGGGCGCTGCGTGCGAATTGAAATCACAATACGGACATTTGCGTACACACCAGGGGATATGCACGTAGAGCGAAAGCGGCACAGCCTGCGTAAAGTTCGGCTGCAGTGCGCCCGATGCGGCTGCGCGCGAGCCGAGTGAGGGCACGAACTGGATTGTTTGCACGGCTTAGAGATCGCCTAATTGTGCGAGTAGTTTCTGCATTGCAATGGCCCGATGCGAACAGGCATTTTTTTCCTGGGCGGGCATTTCAGCCGCTGATTTGCCTGCGGCAGGTACCCAGAACAGCGGATCATAGCCGAATCCATCATCGCCACGAGCCTCGGTCAGAATCTCGCCGTGCCAGTTGCCTTCGGCAATGATGGGTTGCGGGTCATCAGCATGACGAACAAGCACCAACACACTCACAAAATGAGCGGCCCGATCGGTGTGATCGGCTAGTGCGGCGAGTAGCTGCGCATTGTTGCGGGCGTCTGATTTTGGCTCGCCAGCATAGCGGGCCGATAAAACACCCGGTGCGCCGCCCAGTGCGCGTACACAGAGGCCGGAGTCATCGGCCAGCGCAGGTAGACCACTTAAGCGCGACGCATGGCGTGCCTTGGCGAGCGCATTTTCCACAAAAGTGAGAAAAGGCTCCTCGGCCTCCGGAATATTGAGCTGTCCTTGGGGAATGAGTTGGATACCCAGCGGGTCGAGCAGCGCCCCGAGCTCTTTGAGCTTTTTGGCATTGTTCGAGGCAAGCACAAGTTGCTGCATGAGATTAACCTTTAACTGCCTGGGTCTGTGCCGCCACCAGTTGATGGATGCCGGCATCGGCCAGATCAACCAGCGCATTTAATTCGGCGCGGCTGAATGGTGTGCCTTCGGCTGTGCCTTGAATTTCAACAATGCCGCCGCTGCCTGTCATGATGACGTTCATATCGGTATCGCAGTTGGAGTCCTCTGCGTAATCCAGATCCAGTACCGGTTTGCCTTCAAAAATCCCTACTGAAATCGCTGCAACATGCTCACGTACCGGGTTTGACGGCAACACGCCTTCAGCAACCAGTTTGGCGCAGGCATCATGAAGCGCCACCCAGGCACCGGTAATGGCGGCACAACGGGTACCGCCATCGGCCTGAAGCACATCGCAGTCGAGGGTGATCTGGCGTTCGCCCAGCGCGGCGAGGTCTGTCACGGCGCGCAGGCTGCGACCGATGAGGCGTTGAATTTCCTGAGTGCGCCCGGTTTGTTTGCCCTTGGCGGCTTCCCGTGCAGAGCGCGTATGGGTGGCACGGGGCAGCATGCCGTATTCGGCAGTCACCCAGCCCTGGCCTTTGCCGCGCAGAAACGGCGGCACAGAGTTTTCCACACTGGCGGTACAGAGTACGCGGGTTTGCCCAACCTGAATCAGCACAGAGCCTTCGGCGTGAGCGGTATAGCCGCGAGTCAGAGAAAGCGGGCGTAATTCATCAGATTGTCGTTGGCTTGGGCGCATGGCGGTTCCTATCGTTTAAACTCGTTGGCATTGTACGATTTTCCAACAGTATTCAGGATGTAAGCATGATCTCCAGCATGACCGGTTTTGCAGCGATTACCCGCCCTACGGCAGGTGGCACGCTCACTTTCGAAATTAAAAGCGTCAATTCGCGATTTCTGGATCTGGTGTTCCGCTTTCCGGATGAGCTGCGTGAACTGGAAATGCCGTTGCGCGAATTGCTGGCGAAACAACTGTCCCGAGGCAAAGTCGAGTGCCGGGCCGGTTGGGCGGTTAATGCCGCAGAAATTAACGAAACGCTGGACACTCAAAGGCTGCAGGCGCTTCAACGGCTCTCTCAGGAAGTGCAATCGATATTTAAAGAGAGCCGTGGCTTAAGCACGGCAGATGTCTTGCGTTGGCCGGGCATCGTGCAGACAGCAGCGCTGGATTGGTCAACATTGCTGCCGCAATACCAAAGCATGGCCGCTGAAGCCATTGAGGGACTGAAAGAAGCGCGCTTGCGCGAGGGCGGCCGCCTCGCATCCTTAATTCAGGAGCGCACTACTGCCATGCGGGTGCTGGTGGCTAAGGCCGAGCCATTGATTCCAGCGGCCCAGCAGGCATTTTCCGATAAAGCCCGCGCCAAGCTACTGGAAGTGATCGGCAGCGCCGAGGATGAGCGTATTCGTCAGGAGCTGACCCTGTATGCCGTGCGTACCGATGTCGCCGAAGAGCTGGGGCGTCTTAAAGTGCATCTGGATGAGGTGGATCGGGTGGTATCGTCCTGTGGTCAGGCCGGCAAACGTCTGGACTTCCTGATGCAGGAGCTTAACCGCGAAGCGAATACCCTGGGTTCTAAATCAGTGAGCGCCGAGGTATCGGGCATCGCCATGGAATTGAAGTTGCTGATCGAACAGATCCGCGAACAAGTGCAGAATATCGAGTAATAGACAGCGTAGAGAACGTCATGACCCAGAAATCTAAAACAGCCGGTCCAGGTAGCCTGTTTGTCATTGCCGCCCCCTCCGGCGCCGGCAAGACCACGCTCACCCGTATGGCGCTGGCTCAGAACCCGCGTCTCGCTTTGTCCATTTCAACCACAACGCGTGCGCCGCGCCCTGGTGAGGAAAACGGCGTTCACTACCATTTTGTTTCAGTAGAAACCTTCAAGCAGATGCAGGCTGCGGGCGATTTCCTGGAATCAGCCGAGGTTCACGGCAATTTCTATGGCACGAGCCGTCAAGGCATCGAGGCACTGCTTTCAGCAGACCGAGACGTCATTCTGGAAATAGATTGGCAGGGCGCCCAGCAGGTGCGCAAGGTGTATCCCGAATCCGTCGGTGTTTTCATTCTGCCGCCGTCATTTGATGTGCTGGAAACCCGTTTGCAGGGTCGGGGCCAGGACTCGGCGGACATCATCGCTCGTCGCGTGGCGAATGCCCGCGAGGAATTGGCACATATGAACGAGTTCCCCTACGTTATAATCAACGAAAATCTGGAAGAAGCGTTAGCCGAACTGCTCGCGGTGTTTGCTGCGGCCCGGGTGCGACTGGAAAATCAGTCACAACGGCATTCTGCGCTGATCGCTTCGTACCTCACCTGCTAATTAGATCGGAAAACCAAATGGCACGTATTACTGTTGAAGATTGCCTCAATCGCATTCCTAATCGTTTTCAAATGACATTGGCTGCAACGTATCGTGCGCGCCAACTGGCAAACGGTGCAACGCCACACGTTGAAGCAGATCTCGATAAGCCAACGGTCATCGCACTGCGTGAAATCGGCGAAGGCTTTGTGGGCACCGAAATTCTGAGCCGTCCGCAGGCCTGAGTGATGGCATAGGCAGGAATCGAGGGGCATACGATGAATACGGAAGCCCGTGCTCCGGTTAGCCCCGAGATTTCGCCTGATTTACCACCGGCTTTAGGGCCGGACGACCCGGCTTACCGGGTTTTCATCGACAGTCTGGATTATCTCTCTGCGGCCGATCTGGCACGCGTTGAAGAGGCGTTCGTCTTTAGCGAACAATGTCACCGCGGGCAGGCTCGCATCTCTGGTGAAGCCTATATCACCCACCCGCTAGCGGTTGCTGGCGCCCTCGCTGATTGGAAAATGGATGCCGTTGCCATCATGGCGGCATTGCTCCATGACACGATTGAAGATACGGGTGTTACCAAAGCTGAACTGGTGCAACGCTTTGGCAAGCCTGTGGCTGAACTGGTCGAAGGGCTTTCGAAGCTCGATCGTCTGGAGTTTGCCAGCCAGCACGAAGCGCAAGCAGAAAATTTCCGCAAAATGTTGCTGGCCATGGCGCGTGATATCCGCGTCATTCTGATCAAACTGACAGACCGACTGCATAACATGCAGACCCTGGGTTCTATGCGACCCGACAAGCGTCGGCGTATCGCCCGGGAAACCCTGGAAATTTATGCGCCAATTGCCAACCGCCTTGGCTTGAATACGCTATTCCGCGAATTACAGGATCTGGCATTCCAGAATATCTATCCGAATCGTTATGAGGTTCTGGCCCGCGCTGTTAAATCAGTCCGTGGCAACCGCAAAGAAATGGTGCAGCGGATTCTGACCAGTCTGTCGGACAAACTGGCACAGTCTGGCGTAAAGGCTGAAGTCTTTGGTCGGCAGAAAACCCTGTACTCGATTTACCGGAAAATGATCGAGAAACATTTGTCGTTTTCTCAGGTGCTGGATCTGTACGGCTTTCGTGTTGTCGTCGAGGATGATCCGAGCTGCTATACCGCGCTTGGCGCATTGCACGCGCTTTATAAACCGCTGCCGGGTAAGTTTAAGGATTACCTCGCTATTCCTAAGGTCAATGGCTATCAGTCGTTGCACACGACCCTGATTGGTCCGTACGGTACGCCGATTGAAATACAGATTCGTACTCGCGATATGCACCGACTGGCTCAGGAAGGTGTTGCATCACATTGGCTCTATAAAGAGTCCGGCAAATTCTCAGATGATCTGCACGATAAAACAACCAAGTGGCTAGAGTCGCTGGTTGAGATGCAATCGATGAGTGGTGACTCGGCCGAGTTTTACGAGCATGCCAAGGTCGATCTGTTTCCGGATGAAGTGTTCGTCTTCACGCCGAACGGCAAGATACTTACGTTGCCGCGTGGCGCAACGGC
>ERZ1034361.1689-NODE-1689-length-11333-cov-4.372512_pt1 | contig 11333 bp, 19 predicted proteins | sample MGYA00520617_ERZ1034361 | MGnify/ENA primary metagenome ERZ1034361 (study PRJEB33736, sample SAMEA104284507) | Azolla filiculoides | biome: Urban; feature: Water surface; material: Ditch water | place: Netherlands | collected 2015-10-28 | depth 0-0.1 m ... | reverse complement strand
TTCCAGCGGCCTGGTGCGTTGGTGCCGGATTTTATCCAGCGGTGGCGGTCTGCCCACTGGCTGACGGTGAGCAGGTCACGCGGTTTGGCGCCGCGTTTGAAGCGTTCGCCTAGCTCGGGCAGCGCAGCGCTGGCGGCTTCGACTTCGCCGCCGATGCCTGTGAGCAGCTCGTGGGCGGCGTCTGACATGAGGTAATGCACGCGGGTTTCGTCTTGCGTGCCTTCTATCGCCGATAAAAAACGCTCGGTCATGGCGTCGACCGCAGCCAATAGCACAGCGCGCACCGAGGCGGCTGCGCGGGCGAGGTCGTCGGCGCTGCGTGTAGCGGCTAGCGATTTGTCGTAGTCTTCCCGCGCCGAGAGCGCCCGGAGTTTGTCGCGCTCGGTTTGGAGTTCGGCAATGGTGGCCATGGGTTAGCCGGGGAATTTCTCGCCGGTTTCGGCGTTGACCGCAACGTTTCCGGTGTATTGCTGCCAGCGACGGACGGAAACGTCGACGTAGGCCGGGGATAGTTCCATGGCGTAGCAGATGCGGGCGGTTTGTTCGGCGGCGATGATTTGCGATCCGCTTCCGCTGAATGGCTCGTACATGATCTCGCCGGCTTTGGTGTGGTTTTCGATAGGGGCAATCCACAGCGCCACCGGCTTTGGCGTTGGGTGGTTCATGTCGTTGCGCTCGCCTTGCTTGACGCCAGCGATTTCCCACACGGTCGTTTGATTTTTCGGGCCGTAGAACGGCGGACGATTGCCGCGCACCCATCCGTAAAAGCACAGTTCGTGCTTCCAGTGGTAGTCACCGCGCCCCAGCAATAGCACAGGTTTTGCCCAGATGATTTGCCGGTGAATCAAAATATCAGCAGCAGCAGCAGCAAAAAACGTGCCTTGTGTGAGCATTGGGTGCCACAAATAAAACGCGACGTGCTTTTCAAGGTGCGGCAGCGCGGCGCGAATTGCAGACTCTAAGAATTCTTGCAACTTGGCACCGTCGAGAAGATCGTCATTTTCAATATCGGCGCGCTTTTTCCCGCCTGCGTGAAGTTCCTCGCTCGCGTAGGCAATGCCGTAAGGCGGATCGGTCTGCATCAGCATGGCCTTTCTTCCATCAAAAAGCGCGTTGACCGTAGCCGTATCGGTCGAATCGCCGCACATAATCCGATGCTTTCCCAGCGTCCAAATGTCGCCCAGCTTGCTGATAACCTCGGCCTGCACGGCGGGCGTGGCGTCGGCGTCGGTATTACCCTCTGGCGTGGCGTCCAGGCTGGCGATCATGGCGTTGATGTCTTTGTCGTCAAATCCGGTGAGGTCGAGGTCAAAGCCCATGTCTTGCAGGTCTTTGAATTCTAGCGCCAGCATTTGCTCGTCCCATCCGGCATTGGCGGCGAGTTTGTTGTCGGCGATGACATAGGCGCGTTTTTGCGCTTCGCTCAAATGGCCGAGGCGAATGCACGGCACCTTGTCCATCGCCAGCTTGCGCGCCGCCATGACGCGACCGTGGCCGGCGATGATGCCGCCTTGCGCGTCGATCAGCACCGGGTTGGTAAAGCCGAACTCGACAATGCTGGCGGCAACCTGAGCAATTTGCGCGTCGCTGTGCGTGCGGCTGTTGCGGGCGTAGGGGATTAGCGCGTCTAGCGCGATGGTTTCGATTTTCACAGGCCACGTTCTTTCAGGAGTTGGTCGAGGTATTTGGGGAATGCTTTGTTGAATTCGGCAATCGCGGCTTTTTCGGCGATGCCGTAGAAGTCTAGGCGGCGGCGGTAGGTCGGAATGCGAACGAAGTACATGACCGGCCACACCGCTGTTCCGTCTGAAAAGTTAAACCGCTTGTAAATGCCAGGAGCCAGCTTTCCTTGGCGTTTGTGAAGTGCAAAATATTGGAAACCCCTAACGCCGTTCTTTTTGTCTTTGCCAAGGCGAGTGCGGGTTTTATCGGTGCTGTTGGCTTTGTAGCCTTGCTCGCCGAAGGCGCGGAACCAGGAGACGATTTGCACGATCTGGCTGCCGGGCATGTTGCCGTATTGGTCTTTTTCTGCCATTAAGCCGGGAACAATGGCCATGCCGGCCGGCAGGATGCCGGCGCGTTGCAGCGCGATTTCGTGGCGCTTGTATTTGCGCTGGCCACCGAAGATTTGCGCGTTGAGCACCTTGCCGACCGTGACGTTGGTTTTGTTGCCCCATTTGTCGAAGTCGACCGATGATTCGAGCTTGTCTTTTCGGGCTTTGACGTAGCGCACGCCGCCGAGCACCCAGGGCGTCGGGCGGTCAAAGGCTTGCGCTATGGCTTTTTTGGTTTCCTGACTGGCGAGATAGGCGGCGTCGTTGAGCGCAGCAACGGCGGCGACTTTGATTTTGCCTTCCGATAGGCCGCGCAGCTTGGCTTGCAGCGCATCCAGCCCATCCATCTTCACGCTGATTTTCATCGCCCTGCCCTTTCGCGCTTGGTGAGGTATTGCAGGCATTCCGCCCAGGCTTCGCAGTTGCGGCCAAAGTTGCTTTTGGTGGCGTAGCTGCACCCGGTGCAGATTTCGCCGGCGTAGTCGCGTTGCGGCTGGTTTCTGGCGTGTTCCAGGCATATGGCGCGGTCTTGTTGTTCGCGCTCTTGGCCGCGTTCGATGTCGTCCATTAGTTGCGCTCCTTTTTGGGTGTGGCCATGGGGCCGATGATGGTTTCTGATAGCTTGATGCTGATGGCGCTGAGGTCGGGCGGCGGGGTGGCGACTTCTTGGCCGTTTTCGCGGGCGTAAAAGGCCATGTTGTCGCCTTGCATGCCGGCGCGAATGCTTGGGTCGATCTGGTCGGCACCGAAGACGGCGCGCAGCTCGTCGATCCAGGTGGTGACGGTGGGCATGGTTTGGCGCAGGGGTTTGGTCATTGGCCTGCCTTGCGCATACGGCGCAGCGCTGCCGGGAATTCGGCTTTGAGGTGCCGGCGCAGGGTGGCGAGTTCGGCGGTTAGCAGGCGCTGGCGTTCGGCGCGGGTGCTGGCGACGGCTAAACGCGGGGCGGTTTGGTCGATGACGCGCTCGATGCTGGCGCGCAGCATGGCACCGAGGCTGGTGGCTTCGTGGCGGATTTGGTCGAGCGGGTAGCGGGCGTGCCGGCGCAGGGCGATTTCGAGTTTGATGCTTTGGTTTTCAAAATGCAGCAGGAGGGCTTTGTAGCGCGTTCTGTTGCTTTCCCCGCCTTCCGGTATTGATTCGGGTGCGTTTTCGCGCTGTGGCGCGACTGTGACGGTTTGGCCGCGCTTTTTGGCGTGCTTCTCGGCCATGTCGGTGCGGTGGCCTTTGGTTTCTTCCCAGCGTTTGAGGCTGGCGTCGATTAGCACCTGGCCGTTGTCGGCTTTAACGAGGCGCCCAGCAGCCATGGCGCGGCTGATGGTGGCGCGGTTGACGCCGAGTCGGGCGGCAAAGGCTGACTGGTTTTCGGTTTTTCCGGTCATTTTGTGTTGACGAAACAGGGGGGAAACAGGGACGAAACAGGCTGGCCGGTTGTAAGTCTTTGATTTTTTGTATACGAAACAGACGAAACAGACGAAACAGGGGGGGTACACGTATACGCGAGGGGCATGTGTGCGATAGATGGGCGGGTGAACGTGTGTTTACGTGTACACGCGCCCGTTGGCCTGTTTCGTCTGTTTCGTCTGTTTTTGTGTTTGTTTTTAAAGGGTTTTTTCATTTTTTCACCTGTTTCGTGGCCTGTTTCGTCTGTTTCGTCAACGGGCGCCATTGAGCGCTTGGTCGAACTCGAAAAAACAGTCGGTGAGCCACTGGCTTTGGGTTTTATCAGCCGGCTGTTCGCAGTCAGACGGCCATACCATGCGGTGCTGCGCGGTTTTGCCCATGTAGTGGGTGTTGTCGTAACGGTGAAATAGTTTGTTTTGCCAGCCTTGCAGGCGCCCAATCTTGGCGAGGAATTCGTTTGATTTGCGCGGGTGGCGTTCTCCGGCGATGTCGCACCAGCGCTTATAGGCTGAGTAAATTTGCATGCCGGCGCAGGGGATAAACGGGTATATGGTTTGCCCTTCTTTCCATTCGTCAATGAAGCGGTCGTCGCTGGCTTTTGATAGGGCGATCAGGTCGTGCTTGGCGGCGGTCATGGGCGGCGGCGTGTGGGGGCCGAAGTCGCCAAGGTCAAGATTGAGCAGGTAGTGGTAAAACGCGGCGATGCCGCCGTTGTCGAGTTGCTTTTGGACTTCCATGTAGTAGTTTTTGGAGAGCGGCGGCGGTGTCCAGATGACCAAATGCCGGCGGTCGTCGTTATCCAGCGGTAACGGCATGCCTTCGTTCGATAGAAAGGTGAGTTGCAGTTGGTTTTTTTGGCGATAGGCGTCGGTGAATACTTTGCGGATGCGCAGGCGCTCGCCAGTCACTAGCTCTTTTAGTTCGTTTTTTAGCTGCCATTTGTCGGATGAGTTGACGACTTCCTCGGCCAGCACGAATAGTTTGTTTTCCCAATCGGCGTTGAAATTATCTTGCAGGGCTTTTTGGTCGAGCACCACGGAGTAATCGCGGTAGGGGTGGCCCATGCCGTAGATTTTGGCGAGCGCCTTAAACACCATGCTTTTGCCGGTGCCTTGAGGGCCGTGCATGATGACGGCAGCGGCCATTTTGGCGCCCGGATGTTGTAGCGGGTAGGCCATCCAGCAGAGTAGCCATCTGGCGATTTCGGCTCCTTCACCTTCGCCGTTGCAAAGGTAGTGGATGAGTTCGAGGATGCGGTCGCAGGCGCCTTTTTTGGCTTTGAGCGGCCAGCCTTTCCAGGTGTTTAGCTTGACGTATTCGTCTTCGCCGCTGGGGTCAAAGCCGATTTGATCGACGTAGTAGCTGCCGCGCTCGATCCAGACCGGGTGGCGCTTGATGTCGTCGCCCTTGCTGCCCGCCGGCATGAGCGCGGCCATCTGGTCACGGTGCACCAGGTCTTTGCGCCAGGTGTCGAACAGGCACTTTCCTTTGCCGTCGTCGATAGGTACAAATCGCCCGACCGCTTCGTCGAGCGTCATTATGCTGACAGCGGCTTTACGCCCTTCCCCGCTCCCCTCGGACGTAGCCCCCGCGCATGTTGCGAGCGCGTCGCGCCAATTCAGCGCGTCGAGCTTGGCGTTGATCTGGTTGGCCAGGACGAGGGGGAGACCTGTCAGGGCGGCTAGATCGTTGTAGTCGGTGAGCTTTTTTCCGTTGCGCTGGTCGATGCCGTCGGCGTTGGTGAAATCGGGCTTGGTCCAGTTGCTGCCTTCGATTTCGGCGCTGGCTTTGGCGGCGGCGCTGACGCCTGGGTTGCCGTCGGTAAGGTAATCGTCGTCGGCACAAAAAAGAATCTTGAGTTTTGGGTAGTGTTTGCGCAGCAGCTTGCCGGCTTTGCCGAGGTTGTTGGCGCTGAAGGCGTAGGCGACGGCCTGCCCGGTGGTTTCGTGCAGGCTGGCAGCGGTGGCGTAGCCTTCGGCAATCAGCAGCACGCCATCGCGGCGGACATGGCCAATCAGGCCGAAGGTGCCACCCATGCCCATGCCGGAGGGCCAGAATTCTTTGTCGCGCTCGATCTTGACGCGGCGCGGGTGGCCGGCCGGGTAGATGAATTGCAGGCCGCAGACGTTGCCGTGCTCGTCGTGCATTGGCACCACCAGGGCGCCGGAGGCTTGTTTTAGGCGGTAGATGTTGGATTCGTCAATGCCGGTGAGCAGGATGTCGGCACTGTCGCCCAAAATGCGCAGGCCGTGCGGCTTGATCTGCTTGCGGGTTAGGTAGTCGTGTTCGGTGGCCGGCGCCAGGCTTGACCAGACGACCGAGGCCCAGCGCGCCGCTGTTTTTGCTTCGCCTGCCCGAACCTGTGCAATGCGGCGCCGGGCTTCTTTATGCGCCTCGCGCATGGCGGCGATGTCTTCTTGGCTTAGGCTCGGCTTGTCGCCATCCTTGGCCGGCAGTTCGACGCGGACTCGGCCATCGTCGTTACCGTGCCAGACGCCGTAGTCGCCGACAATGTACGTGGCGCCTGATTTCGATGTCCATTCCCGTAGGCGCGACCAACCACGCTTTTCATGATCCTCGCCGTCTACCTTCCATCGCTGAATCGCTGAATCAAATCGCAGCGCCTTGCCGTCAAGCACCAGCCCAAGCGATTCAAGCTGCCTGACAACATCGTCAATATTGATATACATGCTGTTGCCTATCCCCCAAAGCAAAACCCTAGCGCAACCACGCGGTGCGAATTACCCGCAATGAAAGATGCTAGGAAGTACCTACGCACTGGTTTGTTGTTGTGTTGTGCTGTCATGTTGTTTGCACACTCTCTGCCTACTGCCTGCATGGGGCGCGGGGTTATGGTTTTGGATGGTCGGTGTGCGTCATTGCCCCGCACACTTTAGAGTGCATGCAGCTTTCGACCGTCCTATGCTTGTAGCCATAGAGATATATTTCAAGGGCGATACGAATGACATCACTCAGTTTGCGGTCGTTGTGCATGGCCACGTCTTGCAGGTCGCGCTTGAGGGTGTCGGATACCCGCACCGTTATTTCGTCGATTCTCTTTTCAGGCATGGCGATGGCTCAGAATAAAAAGGCCAGGGCCGAAGCCCCGGCGAAAGCGCTTGACCCGGAGGAGACAGCAAGGGGGAGGTCAAGCGGCAGAGAGAAGGGGGAGATACCCGACCTGTCACAATGCTGGTGCGAAACATCATTGATCATTGAAGGGAATCCCCATGGAACTGGAAGAACGAATCGCGGCGCTCGCAGCGCAGCAGGCAAAATTACGCGCCAGGCTCGACACACTCAGCCTCGCTTTCTATTCACTACTGGCAGGCGAGCTGACCACAGCGCGCTGCGCCAAACTGAAGGAAAGCCTGATAGCGAACGCGCTGAGTACGAGCGCGCCGGACGTAGCCATCGACGGTTTCGAGGAAGAGTTTTCACGGCTTCAGCAGGCGCTGATCGCGGGCCGAATTCCCTAAAGAAGCACCGCTCCAATTCTTGCGCCAGCGATTCAGTGAAGCAGGGCATCTCAGGCGGCCTCTTTGATTGGGCGGGCATTCCAGTCGGATAGACTATGGATTCCACTCTCATAGTTTTTTCACGAAAGGAACGACCCATGGAAACTTTCGACAAAGTGCAAATTGTCGGCATGGTCTGGTACAAGCCCGAGGACTACGACGCCTGCCTCGGCATCATGGCCGACCGGCACAAGCTCTTCGCCAACTTCCACCAGTGGCGAATGAGCGCCGAGACTGGCGAGAAAAAACTGCGACGCCAGGGAAAGACCGTCATTCGCGTCTTTATCGACCCCGAAACGTTTTACGGCTGGTGTCAGGATCGGAAGCTGGACATCAATGCCGACGCACGAAATCAATACGCCGGATGGGTTGCGTACCAGATTGCAACGGGCAGCCAGGAGAGCGGAGAAAGCCATTAGGCGGGCTCTTGGGTTTGGCAGTCGGTAAAGACTTCTGGGCGCAGCAAACGCAGGAACTGAAGCCGGTATTCAGGTATCCCGGTCTTTTTCCATTGGGAAACGGCGCCGGCAGAAACGTTGCAAAGCTCCGCCATTGCCTTGGTTCCACCAAATTTAACGATGATGATTTCTGCGTTCATGCCAATACTTTAGCGCACTAAAGCATTGACTGCAAGCACACTAAAGCAAATATTGTTTAGGCTACTAAAATGAGCACGCTGAACGAACGATTGCTAACAGTGATGGATGAGCTTGATATTCCGTCGCAGCGTGCGCTTGCCGCGTTTTGCGGGGTCACTGAAGGACTTGTAGCGCAGTGGTTTAGTGGCGATACAAAGCTGGGGCCAAAGCCGCTAAAGGCGTTTGCTGCAAAATCTTACTTTAGCCTTAACTGGATTTCTGACGGCGTTCTTCCAAAATATCGTAACCGACCGGAAAGCCAACGAAACACTTACGTCGAAGAACGGTGCCCTGAAGAAGATCGTTTGGTTATGGCTTATCGAGCGGCCAATTTTAGCCAGAGGGCCATTGGATTGACCTGGGCAGACACAATACTGGCCGGTACGGATTTAGATCAGCGCAGCGGGACAAACGATTAACCCAAACCAAGCTGCGCTTGGTCTGGGGTTAGACAAATGGCATAATAACCATTGTTTTTATCCCAAAAGAGATAGATATGAAGAAAGCAATAATCGCTCTTCTCGTTGTAGTGATGGCCTTTTTATCTTTTCAAAAATACCAAGAACACACCGAGATCGAACTGCTTACCCGTGCAATTTCAGACACGACCGCCAGGGCATCGACCACGCTTGATATTTTGCGCGGCGGCCACAGGGTTCCAATCGCTGATTTCATCAAACAAACCGAGGCGCACAATCAAGCGTTGTCAAACCACATTATTTCTATCAAATCCAACATCGGCAGCAAACGCCACGTCGAGACGGCATTTGCAATTTCGTATATTGAACAAACAGCAATCGTTTTTAGATCGGCGACTAAGCTATCGCGCACGATTATCGAGGCAAGACTTGCCAAAGACAAACTCAACAAAACCATAGCGACACTTCAGAATTTTGTGAACAATCCGGGTAACGATCGTGCACGATACGCAGCAAACATGGAAGATAGCGACGCTGTTAGCCAGCGAGTTGACATTGCAAAAGCCGATTTTGATGTAGCAATTTTACAATTTCAACTTGATCTAACAGACCTATCATCAATCAAACCGCCCAACAAATCAAAAATTCCAGCGACGGCCATTTTGTCAGCAAATGATTTCAAGGATATTGAGATAACGCTATTTAAGTAATCTTGCCAAAAACACACCAGCGCAACCTAGAGTTGCCATCAAAAAGCCCGAACTTCGGGCTTTTTTTTGCGCTAAAAATTTAGTGCGCTTAACTATTTACTTCTTAACTTTAGTTTGCTAAAGTATCTCCAACACAACAAAACCAAGCGAGAGAAACCATGACCCACCTACCAGAATTCATCTACCGCTGGCTGCCCACGCTCTACATCATCGCCGGCAGTCTGCTCGCCGCTTATGGCCCTGGCAGTATCGGCAAGCCTTCCAGCTTGTTGCTGATCTGGGTGGGTGTTGCGGTGTTCAACATGCGACTCAATAACCGCTAAGGCCGCGCCATGACTACCCATAAAACCCAATCAGTGATCCAGAAACCCGCTCTCAGCGCCGCAGTCATTGCAGCGGAAAAGAATGCGATCGACACCGAGATCGCCGAAGGTTCGGTCTGGCTTGGCACCGATTCGAGCGAGGCTGGCACTACCGCAGGATTTGCAAAACACGGGCTTGCCAGCCACGGTTTGCGTCGCTTGCGCCTGGCGTTCCATCTGCTCAAGTTTCGTGCGCTGCGCCTTGTTCTCGGCTTCAAGATCGGCGCACTTGCGCTCAAGTGCCGCATATTCGGCCTGAATGAGGGCAATGCGCTCCTTGATGATCGCCGCCGAGCCATGCTCGTTGATGAGTTTTTCAAAAAGATCAAGCACTGCAAATTTTCCGTTCGTTAATGATTTTGGAATATTACGCCATGACCCACCACACGCACCAGCTTAAAGCGGCTTACCAGCGCAGCGGCTTGTCGTTTTTGGGGTTGTCGTTTGAGCAGGCATTGAGCATCAAGGCCATTCGCATTGCGCTTGAGTGCGCAGTGAAGGCCAGCACCAAGGGCAAACCGGCGCCCATTCAGCCGGGATTGATTTGAAGTGAGGCCAAAGTGAAACACACGCTCGCCCCTTGGACAGCAACGCCGGACACGCAGGCGCACTGCATTAACCGGCACTACATCAATGGCATCTCTGCCAAAGATGGCCGAATTGCGCACGTTGCTGCCGATGTTGTCACTCACAACGTCGCACTGATCTGCGCCGCACCCGAATTGCTCGCCATGCTGATCGAAATAACGGATTTTGCTGAAGTCATGCAAGCCGGCGATACGCCGACGCCGGCCTTGGTCAAATGCCGCGCATTAATCGCCAAAGCCACCGGGAGCGCAGCATGAAAAAAACCACCCCAAAAACCGCGTTGACCGCAACACTTCGCGCCCTGCGTCGCATTGGGCTGTGGATTCAAATTCGCGCCCTTGAAACCACCATGGCCGGGCGCGAGCAGGTGTTCCCGCTCGTCACTTGCCGCATCACCCTGGCCGGCATGGAAGCCCTGCAAGCCATCGCCGCAGCCGAAGTGCGGCGGCTGAAGCGGGAGTATCTGGCATGACCACCACCCACTATCGCCGTCGCCAGCGCGAGATTGCCGAGTTTTACGATCGCGCGGCGCTGGCCATTGTCGCCATTGGCTGTGCGGTTTTTACGGCGGCCTGGTGCGTTTGGCTCGTTGAGGTGCTGCTGTGAGCGTCACCCTTTCCGAGCGCGGTGTCGTCATGGCCATGCTGGAAACGATGATCGCAACCGAGGAAACGACGTTGAAAGAGATTATCCGCAATCACCAGTTTCACAGCATGGAGGCGCGGCGCTTTGAGTTGCGCATGATCGAAGTCGAAGCCACACGACAGCATTACAAATCACTTTTACAAGGACTGAAATGACCACCAAGCGTAAACAAATCCTCAAGGCGCTGGCTTTTGCTTCGTGCACGACGATGGATGATCTGGCCATGACCACCGGGCTTGAGCGCAAGAACCTGCACGATAACGTCAAGGCCAGCATGCGCGAAGACCTGATCGAGCGCATCCGCGATGATGTGACTGGCCTGCCGGCGTACAAGCTGACGGCCAAGGGGCGCGCCTGGTTGGAGAACGACAAGGACAACAGCAGCAACATCAAGCCCCAGCCGGCGGTGGGTGAAAACTCCGGCAGCCAAGACAAGGGTTCCCGCGTTGCGGGCGGCGACATGTGCGTCGATCCTCTCCCCATGGGCAAGGCCGATCCTGCGCCGCCAAAGCCGGATGATTTGCCGGCGGCGGCTGGTGCGGAGGTGAAGCAACTTATCTGCGCATACGATGAATTGCGCGGAATGTATGACGAGTTACGCGAAATTCATGCCGGAATCGTGGCAATTGCCAGTAACCAGGCAGAAAAGCTAGAAACCCTGCAAGCCGAGATCGACGATCTGCTTTTGGCAAAACTCGACCCCAAGCCCACCCGCTACATCGTCACCGACACCTACCTGATGGCCGACAGCGAAGACCAAGCCAACGAAATCGCCCTAGAACTCGCCAAAAACATCGAAATCGACACCCCGGTCATCGTCTTCCACAGCCACAAAGCCCGCGAGCTGCGCATCAATTGGAGAGACGCATGACCCACATCATGATCGACCTAGAAACCATGGGGCAAACCCCCACCGCTGCCATCACCAGCATTGGCGCGGTGCTGTTTGATCCGCACGGCGACTGGATAGGTGATGCCTTTCACATCCACGTCAG
>ERZ1034361.1685-NODE-1685-length-11346-cov-3.110303_pt1 | contig 11346 bp, 7 predicted proteins | sample MGYA00520617_ERZ1034361 | MGnify/ENA primary metagenome ERZ1034361 (study PRJEB33736, sample SAMEA104284507) | Azolla filiculoides | biome: Urban; feature: Water surface; material: Ditch water | place: Netherlands | collected 2015-10-28 | depth 0-0.1 m ... | reverse complement strand
CGAAGGCGCGCTTACCCATTTTCTCGGCGGTCTGCAGCACGGCCGAGGAATCGGTGTTCTGCATCAGCACGTCGGCGCCGCCGTTGATCAGGGCGGTGGCGGCTTCGGTCTCTTTGGGCGGGTTGAACCACTCGTTGACCCAGACCACCTTGGTCTTGATCTTGGGGTTGACCGACTGCGCACCCAGCGTGAAGCTGTTGATGTTGCGGATGACTTCAGGAATTGGAATGGAGCCCACCACGCCCAGGGTGTTGGACTTGGTCATCTTGCCGGCGATCACACCGGCCATGTAGGCGCCTTCGTAGGTGCGGCTGTCGTAGGTGCGCATGTTCTCGGCCTGCTTGTAGCCGGTGGCGTGCTCGAACATCACGCCCTTGGTGTCCGCGGCGACCTTGAGCATGGGCTCCATGTAGCCGAAGGTGGTGCCAAAGATCAGCTTGTTGCCCTGGCCGGCCATGTCGCGGATCACGCGCTCGGCATCGGCGCTTTCCGGCACTTTCTCGACGAAGCTGGTGACGACCTTGTCGCCGAATTCCTTCTCGACGGCCTTGCGACCGTTGTCGTGCGCGAAGGTCCAGCCGCCGTCGCCCACGGGGCCGACGTAGGCGAACGCGATTTTCAGGGGTTCGGGCTTGGCGGGCGCGGAGGCTGCGGCCTTGGGCGCTTCGGCCGGCGGGGCCTCCTCCTTCTTGCCGCAGCCCACGAGGGCGGCAGCGGCCACGGCCGTCAGGGCGGCGACCTTGAGCATGGAACGTTTCTGCAGATCAGTCATGTCGGTTCTTTCTTGAAGGAGGGATTGCGAAAAGGAGCGGAAAAACGCGAAAAAGATTATGAGCCGGGATGAAAAGGCTTGCCCAGCGAGGCCGGCATGTTCACGCGGATCCAGGCCGGATTGCGCGAGATCAGCGCCAGCACCACGATGGTGGCCACGTAGGGCAGCATGGTCAGCAGCTGGCTGGGCACCTCCACGCCCGCGCCCTGCAGGTGGAACTGCAGCATGGTCACCCCGCCAAACAGGTAGGCACCCAGCAAGACACGCGCCGGCCGCCAGGTGGCGAAGGTGGTCAGCGCCAATGCGATCCAGCCCTTGCCGGCCACCATGCCTTCGACCCACAGCGGTGTGTACACCACGGAGATGTAGGCGCCGGCCAGCCCGCACAGCGCGCCGCCGGCCACCACCGCGGCCAGCCGGATGCGGCGCACCGGGTAGCCCAGCGCATGCGCCGACTCGGGCGACTCGCCCACCGAGCGCAGCACCAGGCCGGCGCGCGTGCGGAAGAGGAACCAGATCAGCCCCGCCGCGAACGCAATCGTCAGGTACACCAGCGGGTGCTGGCGGAACAGCGCCGGCCCCAGCAGTGGCACGTCGCCCAGGAAAGGTACCGAGAAGTGCGGGCGCTCCGGCAGCTTCTCCTGCACGTACTTGATGCCCGCAAAGGCCGAGAAGCCCACACCAAACAGGCTCAAGGCCAGGCCGGTGGCGTACTGGTTGGTGTTGAGCCAGATCACCAGTCCGCCGAACAGCGCCGCCAGCAAGGCGCCTGCGCCCATGCCGGCGGCAAAGCCGAGCCAGTCGCTGCCGGTGTGCACCACGGTGGCAAAGCCGGCAATGGCCGCGCACAGCATCAGGCCCTCCGCCCCGAGGTTGACGATGCCGGCCTTCTCGTTGATCAGCAGGCCCAGGGCGGCGATCGCCAGCACGGTGCCCGCGTTCAGCGTGGCCGCAAAAAGCAGTGCGTAAGACTCCATCACTTCGCCCCCACGGTACGTTGAATGCGGTACGCGATCAGCGTGTCACAGGCCAGCAGCGAGAACAGCAGCAGGCCCTGGAACACGCCGGTGATCGACTTGGGCAGCCCCAGGCGCGACTGCGCGAGTTCACCGCCGATATAGAACATGCTCATCAGCACGGCGGAAAACACCATGCCCACCGGGTGCAGGCGGCCGACAAAGGCCACGATGATCGCGGCAAAGCCGTACCCCGCCGGCACATACGGCGTGAGCTGGCCGATGGGCCCGGCCACCTCCAGCGCGCCCGCCAGCCCGGCGGCCCCGCCCGAGGTCAGCAGCGCCACCCACAGCGCCTTGCGCGACGAAAACCCGGCGTAGCGCGCGGCAGCCGGCGCCAGACCGCCCACCTGCTGGGCAAACCCGGCGCGGGTGCGGAACAAAAACACCCAGAGCGCCGCCGCGCCGGCGATGGCGATCAGCAGGCCCACGCTGACGCGCGAGCCGGTCATGAGCCGGGGAATCTGCGTGACCGCCTCAAACGTGCGGGTCTGCGGGAAGTTGAAGCCGTTGGGGTCTTTCCATGGCCCGTAGACCAGGTAGCTCAGCACCATGTCGGCCACGTACACCAGCATCAGGCTGACCAGGATTTCACTGGCGTTGAAGCGGTCGCGCAGCAGCGCCGTGAGCGCCGCCCAGGCCATGCCGCCCAGCACCCCCGCCAGCAGGATGACGGGCACGATCCAGCGGCTGGTCTCCTTGCCGGCCAGCAGCGCCATGCCGCCGGCCGCCACCGCGCCAATCACAAACTGCCCTTCGGCACCGATGTTCCAGACGTTGGAGCGGAAACACACCGCCAGCCCCAGCGCAATCACCAGCAGCGGCGTGGCCTTGACCATCAGCTCACCCAGGGCGTAAGGCGACTTGATGGGCTCCCAGAAAAACACCTGCAGGCCCTTGACCGGGTCCTTGCCCAGCGCGGCAAACAGCGCCACACCGATCAGCACCGTGATGGCCAGCGCCAGCAGCGGCGAGCCGTAGCTCCAGAACTTCGAGGCCTGCGGCCGGGCTTCAAGCTTGAACATCGGCAGCCTCCTGTTGTGAGGCGGCCATGGAAGCCAGCCGGCTCTGCACATCGGCGTGCCACAGGCCGCTCATCCAGGCGCCGATCTGCGCGACGGTGGCGTCAGCGCGGTCCACCGACGGCGACAGCTGGCCGCGGGCCATGACGTGCAGGCGGTCGCAAAGCTCGAACAATTCGTCCAGTTCCTCGCTGACCACCAGCACGGCACAGCCGGCGTCGCGCAGCGCCAGGATTTCACCGCGGATCTGCGCGGCCGCGCCCACGTCCACGCCCCAGGTGGGCTGCGAGACGATCAGCAGTTTGGGGTTGGCGCTGATCTCGCGCCCGACGATGAACTTCTGCAGGTTGCCGCCCGACAGCGATTTCGCCGCCGCGTTCGGCCCACCCGCCTTGACGTGGAAGCGCGCGATGAGGGCCTGCGCCTGCTGCTCCAGCGCTTTCAGATGAATCCAGCCGCCCCGGCCGATGGCGTCATCGCGCGTGAGCATCAGGTTGTGCGCCAGCCCCAGCGTGGGCACGGCGCCCCGGCCCAGCCGCTCCTCGGGCACGAAATGCACACCCAGCGCGCGGCGCGCGGCCGGGTCGGCCCGGCCCACGGGCTGGCCACTGACTTCGACCATGCCATTGGCGGCCCGCGTGTCCTCGCCCGAGAGCGCAAACAGCAACTCGCGCTGGCCGTTGCCCGACACGCCGGCAATGCCCACCACTTCGCCAGCGCGCACCGAAAGCGACACGTCGTGCAGGTCCACGCCAAACGGCGACTCGCGGCCCAGGTCCAGCGCCTTGACCTCCAGCACCGTGGCCCCGGTGGCCACCGTGCGGTGCTCCAGCGTGGCGGGCTCGGCGCCGATCATCAGGCGGCTCAGCGAGGCGTTGGATTCTTCCTGCGGGTTGCACACGCCCGTGACCTTGCCGCCGCGCAGCACGGTGCAGGCGGTGCAGAGTTCGCGGATCTCGTGCAGCTTGTGGCTGATGTAGAGGATGCTGCAGCCCTCGCTGGCGAGCTTCTTCAGCACCACAAAGAGTTTTTCGACGGCCTGCGGCGTCAGCACCGAGGTGGGCTCGTCCAGGATCAGCAGCTGCGGGTTGCTCAAGAGCGCGCGGATGATCTCCACCCGCTGCATCTCGCCCACGCCCAGGGTGTGCACCGGGCGCAGCGGGTCGATGTCCAGCCCGTACTCCTGCGCCTTGGCGGTGATGCGGCGGGTGACCTCGGCCAGGCCCAGGGATTTGTCCAGCCCCAGCCAGACGTTCTCGGCCACGGTCAGCGTGTCAAACAGGCTGAAGTGCTGGAACACCATGCTGATGCCCAGGGCCCGCGCAGCCTGCGGGTTGCGGATCTGCACCGGGCGGCCGTTGAAGGACACGGTGCCCTCGTCGGGCTTGACCGCGCCGTAGATGATCTTCATCAGCGTGGACTTGCCGGCGCCGTTCTCGCCCAGCACCGCATGGGCTTCGCCGGGCAGCACGGTCAGTGACACGTCGCTGTTGGCGACCACGGCCGGGTAGCGCTTGGTGATGTGCGCCAGCTGGAGTCGGGGGAGGCTCATGCGTGCACCCGGGGCTTTTTATGAACTATTTTGGGACTATCCCAGCATGAAATGGTCATTGTTTGCTATTCTTTTCGAAGTGATGCCGCCACCGACTTGACGCGCTCACGCAGCCAGCGCGCCGAGTTGGACGCATGGGTGCGCTCGTGCCAGAGCTGGTAGTACATCAGGCGCGGAAACTGGATGGGGCACGGCAGGATCTTCACGGGGAGTTTGTCCACATAGCGCTCGCAATACTGGCGCCCGGTGGTCAGCACCAGCAAGCTCGATGCCACCATGCTGGGGATCAGGCCGAAATGCGGGCAGCGCACGGTGATGTTGCGCTGCACGCCCAGTGCGTCGAGGTGCTCGTCGATCACGCCGCGCGCGCCGGGGTGCGTGGCCGTGGGCGCGATGTGCTCGGCCGCGAGCCAGCTGGCCGGGTCCCAGCCGGCGGCGCTGCTGTCGCGGCGCACGGCGGGGTGGTCGCGCGCCACCAGGCACACCACCTCGTCGCCGAACAGCCGGCCCAGGTGCAGGTCGTCCGGGGGCTTGGGCCAGTTGCCGATCACCACGTCCACCTCGCCCTGCGCCAGCCGGGTGCGGTAGTCGCTCTCGGCCGACAGGGGGTGGATCTCGATGGGGCAGTACGGCGCCTGCTGCTTGATCTGCGCCACCAGCTGCGGCAGGAACAGGGGGTCGAGGTAGTCGCTGGCGGCGATGCGGAAGGTGTGCTGCGCGCTGGCCGGCTCAAAGCCGCGCGCGTCGGAAAACAGCGACTCGGCCGCGCGCAGGATGCTGGCGCTGGGCTCCAGCATGCGCAGGCCGGCGTCGGTGGGCACCATGCCGGCGCCTGAACGCACCAACAAGGGGTCTCCCGCCAGCGTGCGCAGCTTTTTGAGTGACGCGCTCACGGCCGGCTGGTACATGCCCAGGCGGACGGCGGCGCGGGAAACACTGCGTTCAGTCAACACGGTATGCAAGACCCTGATCAAGTGAAGGTCGATCTTGTCGAAAAGGGCTTGATCTCTCATACCGGTGTGTGCATTCGTGTCATATGCGGGGGCTTATGGCGCCACGGGCCTGCCGTCCTACCCTCGCGAACAAGGAAAACCGACATGACAAATCAGACCATTCGCTTCATCCGGCGCGGCCAGACCGTGACATGGGTCAATGTACCACCCACCCGCACGCTGCTGGAAGTGCTGCGCGAGGACCTCGTCTCCACCGGGACCAAGGAGGGCTGCGGCGAAGGCGACTGCGGCGCCTGCACCGTGGTGCTGGGTGAAATGACGCCCGCGCCCGACGCGGCAGGCCCCGCCAGCGTCACCTACCGCGCAGTGAACAGCTGCATCCGGCTGGCGCATTCGATTGACGGCCTGGCGCTGTGGACGGTGGAGGACCTGGCCACCGATCCGCTGATCCAGCCGGTGCGGATTCCGCCGGCGCACAGCCCGTCGCGCGCGGACGGCGCCCCAGGGCCGCACCCCGTGCAGGACGCACTGGTGCAGTGCCACGCCTCCCAGTGCGGCTTCTGCACGCCGGGCTTTGCGATGAGCCTGTTCGGGCTGTACCAGAGCCGGACGGCCCCCGCGCTCGCGACGGATTCAGCGCCGGTCACGCGCGAAGAAGCGCAGACGGCGCTCTCAGGCAACCTGTGCCGCTGCACCGGCTACCGGCCGATCCTGGACGCAGCGCAGGCCATGGACCAGTTCCCGGCCCGGCGGGTGAACGAAGCTGAATTGCTCTCAAAATTGGAGCAAATCAAGTCCATTCCACGCTGGGATAGGCCTGATTTGACTCAAAACCCTGCCTACCTGGCCCCGCACAGCCTGCCGGAGCTGCTGGCGCTGCGTAGCGCCCACCCGAAGGCACAGCTGGTGGCCGGCTGCACCGACGTGGGCCTGTGGATCACCAAGCAGCACCGCGACTTTGCCCAGGTGCTGGACCTGACCCGCGTGGCCGAGTTGCGCCAGGTGCGGCGCGAAGCGGACCACCTGGTCATCGGCGCGGCGGTGACGTTGACCGACGCCTTCGCCGCGCTGGTGGCCGACCGCCCGCCACTGCGCTCCTTCACCGAGCGCTTCGCCGGCCTGCCCGTGCGCAACGCCGGCACGCTGGGCGGCAACGTGGCCAACGGCTCGCCGATTGGCGACGGCATGCCGCTGCTGATCGCCCTGGACGCCAGCGTGGTGCTGGTCAGCACCCGGGGCACACGCACCCTGCCGCTGGCGCAGCTCTACACCGGCTACCGCCAGAACGTGATGGCACCGGACGAGGTGCTGGGGTGGATCAGGGTGCCGCTGGCGGGGAGCCCCCCTCACCCCAACCCTCTCCCGCAAGCGGGCGAGGGAGTGAACCCCCAACCCGGCGCCGCGCCGGGCTTCACTCCCTCGCCCCTCCGAGGAGAGGGTGGGGGTGAGGGGCACGCGCACGCAACAGCGCGAGGAGACGCGCCCCATCCCGCACAAGAACGCGAATTCCTCCGCGTCTACAAGATCTCCAAGCGCTTCGAGGACGACATCTCCGCCGTCTGCCTGGCCGTGCGCCTGCAACTGGATGGCGCGCGCATCGTGCGCGCGTCCATCGGCGTGGGTGGCGTGGCGGCCACGCCGGTGCGCGCTTCAAAAACAGAAGCATTCCTGCACCAGAAGACGCTGGAAAGCAGCACTTTTGAGCAGGCAAAAGCCGTGCTGCGCGCCGAGTTCGCACCGATCTCCGACCTGCGGGCCTCGGCGGCCTACCGGCGCGAGGTGCTGGGCAATCTGCTGCAGCGCTTCTGGCTGGAGAGCCAGGGCACGCCCAACGTCTCGCTCGCCACCCTTGCGCTGGAGGACCTGGCATGAACGCCCCACACACCACCCCGCACCTGGCGACACGGCCGGCCTTGCACCCGCGCACAGGGACTGAAGCCCCCAACCCGCCGGGCGCAAGCACCGCCTGCGGCGTCTCGCGCCCGCATGAGAGCGCGGCCGCCCAGGTCTCGGGCGCCGCGCCCTATGTGGACGACCTCCCCGAGGTGCGCGGCACGCTACACGCCGCGCCCATCCTGTCGCCCATCGCCCACGGCCGCCTGAACGGCGTGGATGCGCGCGCCGCACTGGCCCTGCCCGGCGTGCGCGGCGTGGTGCTTACCAACGACATTCCCGGCGACCCGATCCTCGGCGCGTTTGCGCACGACGAGCCCGTCTTCGCGCAGGACACGGTGCAGCACGTCGGCCAGGTGATTGGCCTGGTGGTGGCCGACACGGTGATGCAGGCCCGCCGTGCCGCGCGCCAGGTGGTGCTGGACATCACCCCCCTGCCGGCGGTGCTGACCGTGCAGGACGCCATGGCCGCGCAGCACTTTGTGCTGCCGCCGGTGCACGTGCAGCGCGGCGATGCGGCCGCCGGCCTGGCCCGCGCCGCCCACACGCTGCGCGGGCAGTTCGAGGTGGGCGGGCAGGAGCACTTTTACCTGGAGGGGCAGATTGCCTACGTGCTGCCGCAGGAGCAGCAGCAGTGGCTGGTGCATTCCAGCACCCAGCACCCCGGCGAGGTGCAGCACTGGGTGGCGCACGCACTCGGCCTGGACCAGCACCGCGTGCAAGTCGAATGCCGGCGCATGGGCGGCGGCTTTGGCGGCAAGGAGACGCAGGCCGGCCACCTGGCGGTGTGGGCGGCCATTGCGGCGCACAAGTTCAAAGGCCCCGTCAAACTGCGACTGGACCGCGACGACGACTTCATGGTCACCGGCAAGCGCCACCCGTTTGCCTACGACTACACCGTGGGTTTTGACGACACCGGCCTCATCACCGGCCTGCAGCTCACGCTGATGGCCAACTGCGGCTTCAGCGCGGACCTCTCCGGCCCGGTGGCCGACCGCGCCGTCTTCCATGCCGACAACGCGAGCTTCCTGAGCGATGTCGAGATCGTCTCGTACCGCTGCAGGACGAACATGCAGAGCCACACCGCGTTCCGCGGCTTTGGCGGGCCACAGGGCGTGATCGCGATCGAGACGATTCTGGGCGACATCGCACGGCACCTGGGGCTGGACGCGCTGGACGTGCGGCTGCGCAACCTCTATGGCACCACTGAACGCGACACCACCCACTACGGCATGACGGTGGAGGACAACATCCTGCAGCCGCTGATGACCCAGCTCGAAGCCACGTCCAGCTACCGCCAGCGCCGCGCGCAGATTGCCGCGTGGAACGCGCAAAGCCCGGTCCTCCGGCGCGGCCTGGCGCTCACACCCGTGAAGTTCGGCATCAGCTTTACCGCCACGCTGTTCAACCAGGCCGGCGCGCTGGTCCATGTCTATACCGACGGCAGCGTCATGGTGAACCACGGCGGCACCGAAATGGGCCAGGGGCTGCACACCAAGGTGGCGCAGATCGTGGCCGACGAACTGGGCGTGCCCTTCCATCGCGTGCAGGTCACCGCCAGCGACACCGCCCGCGTGCCCAACGCCAGCGCCACCGCGGCCTCCAGCGGCACCGACCTCAACGGCCGCGCCGCGCAGTTTGCCGCCCGCCAGGTGCGCGAACGGCTCGCCGACTTCGTCGCAGGGCAAGACGGCTGCGACACCCGCGCAGTGCAGTTTGCCGGTGGGCAGATCAGATCTCCCACCGCCACGCACGCCTTCGCTGATGTGGTGAAACAGGCCTACGCCCACCGCATCCAGCTCTGGAGCGACGGCTTTTACCGCACGCCCAAGATCCACTACGACAAGACCACGCTGACCGGCCGCCCGTTCTACTATTTCGCCTACGGTGCAGCGTGCACGGAAGTGGTGATCGACACGCTCACCGGCGAGAGCCGTGTGCTGAAAGTGGACATCCTGCACGACGTGGGCACCAGCCTGAACCCGGCCATCGACCTCGGCCAGATCGAGGGCGGCTTCGTGCAGGGCATGGGCTGGCTCACCACCGAGGAACTGGTCTGGGATGCGAAGGGGGTTCTGGCCACCCACGCCCCAAGCACCTACAAGATCCCGACCTCCGGCGACGTGCCCGCGCATTTCAAGGTCGATTTCTGGCCCGAGCCCAACCGCGAGGACAACGTCTTCGGCAGCAAGGCCGTGGGCGAGCCGCCGTTCATGCTGGCCATCAGCGTCTGGGAGGCCTTGCGGGATGCCGTCGCCGCAGCACGGCCCGGTGTGCCGGTGGTCCTGGACGCGCCTGCCACGGCCGAACGGGTCCTGCAGGCCCTGCGCAAGGACTGAGGGAGCGCCCCCGCGGACACCCTGCGCACCACAAAGCGGCGGCACGGAACTTGCGATTTTCAAGCGCGTACAGCCCGCGCCCCACAACAGGGAAATCCCTGACCGGGCCAGGCTGGCGACGGACCCCCAAGGTCCGATTTTTTATCGCCCTCTCAGGAGAAAACATGAAGAAAGCAAGCATTGCCGCGGTCGCCCTGGCCCTGACCGCCATGGGGGTGCAAGCCCAGAGTTCCGTGCAATTGATGGGCACAGCGGATATGTATGTCGGCTCCATCCGCATGGCCGGTGACGCCGCCAGCAAATCCACCGTGGGCAGCGGCGGCATGACGACCTCGTGGTGGGGTATGAAGGGCACGGAGGACCTGGGTGGCGGCTTGAAGGCCAACTTTGCCTTCACCTCGTTCATGCGGATGAATACGGGAACAGTCGGCCGCTTCGCCAACGACCCGATGTTTTCACGCGACGCCAACGTCGGCCTGTCAGGCGCCTTCGGTGCGGTGCAGGTGGGGCGTGGCCTGGCGCCCAACTTCCTGCCCACGGTGATCTTCAACCCGTTCGGCGACTCGTTCGCGTTTTCGCCGCTGGTGCTGCACGCCAATGTGCCCCTGTTCAACGGCACGGGCTGGACCGCCACCACCCCCTCCGACACCGGCTGGGCCAGTGAAATCATTTACAGCACGCCCAAGATGGGCGGGCTGTCGGCCAACGTGCACTACCAGATCGGCGAAGTGGCCGGCGCCTCGGGCAAACACAACATCGGCGTGAACGCGCTGTACTTCAGCGGCCCCCTGGCGTTGACCGCGTTCTACGAGCGCGACCAGATCACCAATCCGGGATCGCAGGTGCTGTTCGCAGGCGGCGCCACGCGCACCGACTGGATGCTGGGCGGCTCCTACGACGCCGGCGTGGTCAAGGGCTTCCTGACCTACGGCGAAGCCAAAAACGATGTCACCGCCTTCAAGACGAAGACCACGTCGGCAGGCGCCTCGGTGCCTATGGCCGGCGGGCTCGGCAAGCTGCTGGCCGGCTTTGCCACCACCAGGGTGGAGGGCGGCAACAAGCGTGACACCCTGACGGTCGGCTACGACTACAACCTGTCCAGGCGCACCGACATTTACGCCAACGTGATGCACGACAAGATCACGACCTTCACTGGCGGCACCAGCTACGCCGTGGGCATGCGCCACAAGTTCTGAATCTGAATCCAGCCCCAAGGCGCTGGTCCACGGCCCCCGGCCCGCCATCGCCTCAGCCCCCCCCAGGCTGACGCTGCCAGCGGCGGCCGGACACGGCCCCCCTCCCGGATCACCCGTCGATCAGCATCGGGTCCCAGGCAAACACGGTTTGCTGCTGATCCCCGAGCTTGTCAATGCCCAGGGCAATGACGTCGCCGGGCTCCAGGGTCATGCAGCGGCTGAGGTAGCTGACCAGCTGGGCCACCGTGAAGATCATGGTGCGGGTGTTGCCTGTCTGCTGGCGTTCGCCGTTGACGTCCAGCCACATGCCCAGGTGTTGCGGGTCGCCCACCTCGTCGGCGCTCACCAGCCATGGGCCGATGGGCCCGAAGGTGTCACAGCCCTTGCCCTTGTCCCAGGTGCCGCCGCGCTCCAGCTGGTACTCGCGTTCGGACAGGTCGTTGATGGTGCAGTAGCCGGCCACATGGCGCAGCGCGTCGGCTTCGCTGACGTAGCGGGCGCGGCTGCCGATCACCACGCCTAGCTCCACTTCCCAGTCGCTTTTCACGGAGTCCTGCGGCAACACCACCGGGTGGTTACACCCCACGGCGCAGCTCACCGTCT
>ERZ1034361.1684-NODE-1684-length-11347-cov-2.818634_pt1 | contig 11347 bp, 7 predicted proteins | sample MGYA00520617_ERZ1034361 | MGnify/ENA primary metagenome ERZ1034361 (study PRJEB33736, sample SAMEA104284507) | Azolla filiculoides | biome: Urban; feature: Water surface; material: Ditch water | place: Netherlands | collected 2015-10-28 | depth 0-0.1 m ... | reverse complement strand
CCTCTGCTCCTGGAGGTATTGCGCTGATTGGATTATCTGCCCGAGAAGCAGAAGAACCTAAAAACACTATTCCGATCGCTCTTGATTCATTGGCTTGGCGGATATTGATTTTTTACGGCGGGGCTTTATTTGTCATTCTCTCTATCTTCCCTTGGAATGAGGTGGGAGGTCAGGGTAGTCCGTTTGTTGCTATGTTCGAAAGAATTGGTCTAAGAGAGGCTGCAGGGATTATTAATTTTGTGGTGATTACAGCGGCATTGTCTTCTTGTAATGCGGGCATTTTTAGTGGTGGTAGATTGCTTTACGGCTTATCACTCAATGGATACGCGCCTAAGAAGCTCTCAAACTTATCTTCTACAGGCGTACCTTCAAGGGCTGTGATAGCAACTGTATTAGTACCAATGCTAGGAATACTTCTGAATTATTTTGTGCCAGAGAAGGCCTTTCAGTGGGCAACGGCCGCAGTGACTTTAATTGGATTATTTGTGTGGGTGGCAATCTTAGTAACCCAACTTAAGTTTAGAAAGCAAATATCTACAAGAGAGATTAATGAACTTAATTACAAGAGTATCTGGTGGCCGTATGCATCGTGGTTAGCATTAGCCTTTATTGGACTGGTTGTCGTATTAATGGGCTGGCATGAAGAAACCCGGGTGGCTTTATATGTTGGGCCTCCGATCATTATTTTCCAAATAATTGTTTATTTCATTTGTGGGTTACATCGTCGTAACAAAAAGAAGGGGAGTAAGTAATGATTATTGGTGTTCCTAAAGAGATTAAAAACAAAGAGTTTAGAGTTGGATTAACACCCGGTAATGTGCATGAGTTAACCGCACTAGGACATCAGGTGTATGTTCAGTCTAATGCGGGGAGTGGCATAGGGTTTGAAGATGCGCATTATCAATATATGGGGGCAAAGATCATGACCTCAGCTGAAGAGATTTTCTCAGAGGCTGAGATGATTATTAAAGTGAAGGAGCCTCAGAAAAATGAAAGGGCTCAACTTCGTCCTGGACAGATTTTGTTCACATATTTACATCTAGCGCCAGATGTTGAACAAACGAATGAGCTTATTGAGTCTGAAGTTATCGCAATTGCTTATGAAACTGTGACATCTTCAAATGGCCAGTTACCCTTATTGGCGCCAATGAGTGAGGTTGCTGGAAGGATGTCTATTCAGGCGGCTGCTCATTATCTAGAAAAGCCACATGGCGGGAGTGGTATTTTGATGGCGGGCATCCCAGGAGTTGAATCGGCTAAGGTCGTTATTTTGGGTGCGGGCGTTGTTGGTAGTAATGCATTGCAGATGGCTATTGGCATGGGTGCACATGTCACCATCGTTGATAAGAACTTGAGTCGTTTAAGGGAGCTTGATGCCTTATACGGTAGTCGAATTCAGACAAGGTTTTCTTCTCCTAGTATGTTGGATGAATTATTCACTAAAGCGGATGTTGTGATTGGGGGTGTTTTAGTTCCTGGTTCGTCAGCGCCAAAACTGTTAACGAGACAGCATGTCGATATGATGAGGTCAGGTTCTGTATTGGTTGATGTGGCAATTGATCAGGGTGGCTGTTTTGAAACGTCAATACCAACAACGCATGATGACCCAGTATTTAAGATTAACGATGTCACACATTACTGCGTTGCTAATATGCCTGGTGCGGTTGCCAGAACCTCGACCTTTGCTTTGACTAATGCAACTTATCCATTTATTGAGGCATTGGCAAATCGAGGAATGATAAAAGCGCTCTCGCATGATCATCATTTGCGTAATGGCTTAAGCGTGCATCGAGGCAATCTGACTTCTGAGCCAGTTGCTAAGGCTCAAAAGGTGGATTTTGTGTCCGCAGAGGAGTTGTTGGCAGCCTAGTAAATTGAATGAAGTAGCGGAGATGAGTATCTTGGGGGCTTAGGCTCCCAAGCTTTCCTCTATCATTCCAGGAATGGACTTATCTGCATTAGCACTTTCTACCGGCGTAGTCGCTTTGGCCGAGATGGGTGACAAAACCCAATTACTCTCCCTGATGTTGGCTGCCCGTTATCCAAAACAGGCTTTAGCCATTATTGCTGGCATCTTGATCGCGACCATTGCCAATCATGCTTGCGCAGCTTTACTGGGACACTGGCTCACCACATTTCTAAGTCCAGATTTACTCAAGTGGATTTTAGGTTTAAGTTTTCTAGGAATCGGACTTTGGCTCTTAGTGCCTGATCACATTGACGATGCTGCAGGATCCAAGGTGGCCGATAGAGCCTTTCAGGTGTTTATCCTGACCGTTGGACTCTTTTTCTTGGCGGAGATGGGGGATAAGACCCAAATCGCTACGATTGCCCTGGGCGCTAAATATTCGGATGTCTTCTCGGTAACGGTTGGCACCACATTGGGGATGATGCTGGCTAATGCCCCAGCCGTTTGGATTGGACAGAAGTTCACCAAACGTATGCCGATTAAGTGGGTCCATGCGGTAGCTGCTGTGACCTTCATCGCCATTGGTGTCGCTACCCTCGTCTGGGCTTAGGTCAAAATTTTCCTAGGGGCTTAAAATTGCCCTATGAAAACTGATCTGCCACAGAGCTTTCGTAGGCTCGAATACCGCGCACCCAATTACACCTTTTCACAGGTTGAGTTAGACATTGCTTTAGATCCTGCTAGGACGATTGTGAAGAGTCGTCTGGATGTTCTGCCTGGTGCCGGGCATGAGGCAGGTGCACCTTTGGTATTGCAGGGCCATGAACTCGAGTTTGTAAGTTTGCGCATCAATGGTGAGGCCCATCGCCAGTTTGAGCTAACCCCTGAAACACTAACGATCCATGCTTTACCGAATGAAGGTAAACAGGCTTTCGTGGTTGAGATCATCTGCGTTTGTGTGCCTGAGAAAAATACCTCCCTCATGGGTCTATATGTTTCTAATGGAAATTTCTTTACCCAGTGTGAAGCTGAGGGTTTCAGAAAGATTACCTACTTCCTTGATAGACCGGATGTCATGGCGCGTTATCGCGTTACCCTCCGTGCTCGTGAGGCGCAGTACCCGGTATTGCTATCCAACGGCAACCTTATTAGCAATGAGAAGTTATCGAATGGCTGGCATAGCGCTGTTTGGGAAGATCCATTTCCAAAGCCTTCGTATTTATTTGCTTTAGTTGCCGGTAAGTTGGAATGTATTGAAGAAACTATCACCACCAGTAGCGGTGCTAAAAAGTTGCTCCAGATTTGGGTTGAACCGCATGACTTGAAAAAGACCCGTCATGCCATGGATTCCTTGATTGCCTCAATTCATTGGGATGAAAAGCGCTACGGTCTTGAGCTCGATCTTGAGCGTTTCATGATTGTGGCGGTAGGTGATTTCAATATGGGCGCAATGGAGAACAAGGGCCTCAATGTTTTCAATACCAAGTATGTCCTTGCTCAGGCAGAAACTGCAACGGATGCTGACTTTGGCAATATTGAAAGTGTTGTTGCTCACGAATATTTCCACAATTGGACGGGCAACCGAGTTACCTGTCGAGATTGGTTTCAACTTTCTCTTAAAGAGGGCTTGACTGTATTCCGTGATCAAGAGTTTTCTGCTGATCAAATGGGTAGTGAGTCTGGCAGGGCAGTGAAGCGTATTGAAGATGTCCGTTTATTGCGTCAACTACAGTTCCCTGAGGATGCGGGTCCAATGGCGCATCCAATTCGTCCAGACGAGTATCAAGAGATTAATAATTTCTACACTGTGACAGTGTATGAGAAGGGTGCTGAAGTCGTGCGTATGTATCAAACCCTATTAGGTGTTGAGGGTTTCCGCAAGGGTATGGATCTGTACTTCAAGCGTCATGATGGTCAAGCAGTTACTTGTGATGATTTCTTGGCGGCGATGGCTGATGCCAATGGCCGCGATCTTTCCCAGTTCAAGAATTGGTATAGCCAGGCTGGCACTCCTAAGGTTAAGGTGCAAGAGTCCTACGATGCGGACAAAAAGCAATATCAAATTACTTTGACGCAAAGCCCCGCAGCAAATACGGGACACAAAGATAGCAAACCGTTTCATATTCCACTGAAGGTGCGCTTATTAACTCCTGCAGATGACCAGGTCGAGACATTATTGGAGTTAACTCAAGATCAGCAAACCTGGACTTTTGATCAAGTGACAAGTCGCCCAGTGCTGTCGATCAATCGTAATTTTTCAGCCCCGATCAATTTAGATTTTGATCAAAGTGAGGCTGATCTGCTCACTATGTTCTCGAGCGATGACGATGCTTTTAATCGCTGGGAAGCTGGTCAAAAACTAGCAATGCAGATGATTTTGGCTAATCGCTTGCCTGATAAGGAGCTGATTGAGTCTTATCGCACTCTCTTGACTGATCCGGAGTTAGATCCTGCATTCAAAGAGTTGGCGCTAACCCTGCCTGCAGAGACGTATTTATATGAACAGTGCACCAGCGTTGACCCTCAGCAGATTTATGCTGCCCGTCGCGCCTTCCGCCACGCTATTGCCAGTGAGCTGCGTATCGAGTGGGCCGCCCTCTATCAACAGATGCAAACGCCAGGACCTTTTAGTCCTGATGCAACAAGCGCTGGTAAACGCGCTTTAAAGAATTTGGCATTAAGCATGCTGCTCGAAGCGGACCCCTTGATCTGGGCACCCATGGCGGTTAATCAGTATCAGAATGCTGACAATATGACCGATCGTTATGCAGCATTAGCGGGGTTGGTGATTCATGGAAGCAAATCTGCAGCAGCTTGTCTGGAAGATTTTTATACCCGATTTGCGGATGATGCTTTAGTGATTGATAAGTGGTTTGCATTGCAATCAAGCAGGCCTCCAGTAGCGAATGCTGAATCTACCTTGAGTGAAGTCAAACGTTTGCGTGAGCACGAAGCTTTCAAAATGAATAACCCCAACCGGGTTCGTAGCGTGATTCATGCTTTCTGTATGAATAATCCCGCTAGCTTTCATCAAGTGGATGGCAGTGGTTATGCTTTTTGGGCTGAGTCCGTTTTAGCCTTAGACCCCATCAACCCACAAGTTGCTGCTCGTTTAGCTCGGGGATTGGATCGCTGGCGTCAGTTTGCCCCGATTTATCAGGAGCAGATGCTGTCAGCCCTAAGGCAGGTTGCTGCGTGCGAAACCCTTTCCGCAGATGTGAAAGAGGTGGTTTCTAAGGCTTTAGGTAATTAGGCTCACCGGAACAAGGCAAAATAGAGTCAATACAGCAATAAACCCATTTCGGAGAAATTCCTTTTGAGCACTTCAAGTACTTTTAATACTAATTTCAAGCAATATCTGAGCTCTGCCAAGGTGAAGGGCGCAGACATTCCTGCGGGCCTACAAGAGTTGTTATTGGCGGTTGCTGATACATGCTCAACTTTGAGTCATGAAGTTGCTCAAGGCGCCTTGATTGGCTTATTAGGTTCTGCTGGTACCGGCAATGTCCAGGGCGAAGTTCAACAAAAGCTGGACGTGATTGCCAATGACCTATTAATTGAGGGTGTACAGAGTTGCAAATCTTTAGCTGGTCTAGCCTCCGAAGAGATGGAGTTGCCGCTTCCAGTTCAGGGCACTGGTGACTACTTATTGTTGTTCGATCCATTGGACGGCTCTTCAAACATTGATGTGAATGTATCCATCGGCACGATTTTTTCTGTACTGAAAAAACAAGATCCTGCGGCGCCACTGCAGACAGAAGATTTCTTATTGTCAGGTCGTCATCAGGTGGCTGCGGGTTATGTTGTTTACGGCCCGCAAACAACCATGGCTTTAACGCTTGGCGATGGTGTAGTGATGTTCACTTTGAATAAAGTGACTGGCGAATTTGTCTTAATTAAGCATGCGGTAGAGATTGCTCACTCAACTAAAGAATTTGCGATCAATATGTCTAATATGCGTCACTGGGCTGAACCTGTGCGTCGCTATGTTGATGAATGCTTGGCTGGTGTTAGTGGTGAGCGAGATAAAGATTTCAATATGCGTTGGATCGCATCGATGGTTGCTGATGTGCACCGCGTCTTGTCGCGTGGTGGCATCTTTATGTATCCCTGGGATCAACGTGAGCCCCATAAGCCAGGCAAGCTTCGCCTAATGTATGAAGCAAATCCCATGAGCTTTTTAGTAGAGCAGGCTGGTGGTGCATCGACTAATGGTGATCAACTGATCATGGATATGGTGCCTACAGAATTACACGAGCGCGTCTCCGTCATGTTGGGGTCTAAGGAAGAGGTTGAGCGTTTGCAGCATTACCACTCTCAGGTCTAACGCATTTACTGAAATCAGAGTTAGCAGGATTAAAAAAAGCCCAATCAGTGATTGGGCTTTTTTACTTCAGGGGGATTGCCTGAAAAATACATCAAATGACTAAGGCTGAACCTTTTCTTTAAGGTAGGCCAAAGACTCTTCCACCTGGTCAATCAGAATCAGGCAGATATCCCCAGCAGATAAATCATTGAGAGCGGTATCAATAGCAAGGAATTCACCGGTGATTTCTTTAACTTGTTTAGCTCTCTTGGTGCCCGCTAAACCTTCTTGTAGGAGTTTGAGAACTTCCCCATCCTCACGGCCACGCTGACACTGGTCTTGATAGAGGATGACATTGTCAAAGGTATTACCCAGAATGCGGGTCAGATCACGAATATCTTCGTCACGACGATCACCTGCGCCACTAATGACTACGTGACTCTTCTTGGGTTTCATGGCCTCAATAGCACTTGCTAATGCACGCATAGCGTCTGGGTTGTGACCATAGTCAGCAATCACAGTGGCACCCTTGTGTTGGAATTGATTAAAGCGTCCAGGTACCGCATTGGCTGAGCTCTCAAATGAATGGAGTCCGCGCGCAATCTTTTCGGCATCCAAGCCTAAAGCCCAGCCAGCCCCAATCGAAGCCATGGCGTTTTCAATTTGGAATCCTAAAACACCATTTTGAGTCAATGGAATTTCACTTACGGGGAAGCGGAAAAGTACTCGCGCACCCTTAGAGCAAACAATATAAGTGCCATCAAAGTAGATAACTTTTTTATTCTTGGCGCGATGGGCTGCAATAACTGGATGGTGTTGATTCTGCGCAAAGAAAATCACGCGACCAGTACAAACATCACCCATCTTCACGACGATTGGATCGGCAGCATTGAGAACTGCAGCGCCGGTTGGTGCAACGTTCATCACAATGACGCGTTTCAGAATCGCTAAGTCTTCTACGCTGGTGATGTAGTTAAGACCCAAGTGATCACCTTCGCCAATATTGGTCACAACAGCAACCTCACAACGATCGAAGCCGAGGCCTTCACGCAACATTCCGCCACGGGCTGTTTCTAATACGGCAGCATCGACATCGGGATGCATTAAGACATTGCGAGCACTCTTGGGGCCACTGCAATCACCAGAATCTATTAAACGATGGTTGATATACACACCATCCGTTGTGGTCATGCCAACACGCAAACCAGTCTCATTTAATAAATGAGAAATCAGGCGAACAGTCGTGGTTTTACCGTTAGTCCCTGTTACAGCCACTACAGGAATGCGGCCATCTTCACCTAATGGATACATCATGTTGACGATATCTTCGCCAACAGGGCGGCTCTTGCCATAAGAAGGCTTCAAATGCATCCGTAGGCCAGGGGCAGCATTGACTTCAACAATGCCGCCACATTGCTTGCTAAATGGGCAAGAGCAATGTCATCAAAACGAATCTTGGTTAATGCGGTTGCATGGCCATCGCCACGCAAGGGATTTTTGTTTTCTAGTTCAACCAGTTCGGCGACGCTATGCTTGCCATCGCCAACGACTTGAGCAGGTTCACGACGTGCGGCGGCGGATAAACGATTGCCAACTACTAGCAGGCGATAGTCAGCTCCGGGTAGGTAACGTTCAACAATGGTTTCACGTCCAAAGGCTTGGGTAACTACAAAGCCAGCGTGCACCTCTGCTTCCGTTTGAATATTGGCAACAACACCTTTACCTTGATTGCCGTCTTTAGGCTTCAGAACAATCGGGCCACCAATCTTTTGAGCGGCGCGCCACGCATCATCCGCGGTTGTCACGACTTCGCCAATGGGGACTGATACGCCTGCAGCGGCTAACAAGTTTTTAGTAAGCTCTTTATCTTGTGCAATCGCTTCTGCAATCGCACTGGTGTCACTGGTCTCAGCAGCTTGAATACGCTTTTGTTTACTTCCCCAACCAAACTGAACCATGCTGCCTTCAGTCATGCGGCGATAAGGAATATTTCTTTGTACAGCAGCATCCACTATGGATCCAGTACTTGGCCCTAGGCGAACATCTTCATATAAAGCTTCTAATTCTGAGAGGGCGGCTGCCAAATCAAATGGCACGTCACTCAGGGTTGCTTGAATTAGTCCAAAGGCAAAGTCAAAAGCCATGCGCCCAACAACTTCTTCGGTGTATTCCACTACGACTTGATAAACACCAACGTCAACAGTTTGTACGGTGCGACTAAAAGTCACCGGACAACCTGCTTGTGATTGAAGACCTAATGCAGCATGCTCTAGTGCATGTGCGAGAGAGAGGATTTCATTATGTCCACCGCGACGCATGCTGCCCAATTGGGGAAAGCGTTCGCGAATCTTGATTTCAAACTGAGGAATGGAATCGATGGAGCGTTCTGTTTCATCACAAGAAACAATGGCTTCTAAGGCGGTATGGCGGCTCCATAAATTTGGGCCACGCAACATGCGAATACGGGTGATTTCCAATTAAGCCCCTGCTGGAATATTGGAGTTGGAAACAAATGTTTCAACTCCAGCTTCAATAACGTTGAACGGAATATCTAAAGCCCAAGCAGCCCCGATGGCAGCTGCAAGACTCAGGTTTGGAGCCCAATCAAGAGATGAATCCCGCACAGTAGGTGGAATGGGAATAGTCAATTGATCCACCTTACCCTGTTTAAGCGTAATAACAGATGTGCCGACAATAATCGAGCGTCCACCTTTTTCTTGGTGGGCAGCTATCAAGGAAGAGGATGGATCTTGAGAGAAGTACATCACCTCACCTTTACTCAACTCAGCCATTTTTACAATCATCGAATCATCTGCATTTAATACGCTGGTACCAGTAGGTAAGACGACATCAACCTGAGTGCGAACCACGTTAAACAATTGATCTTCCTCGCTGATGTTGTGTTCAGGAAAGAGTTTGAGTGGATCAATGTTGAGGACGATGCCAACTTGACACTGGTCATAGGCAAGCCCTTCAAGTAAAAGAGATGCATTGTCATTTTCAATTACAGCAACTTCAATGGCTCTGTTTTGTAGAGTGCGCCGTGCGTTTTCCCAATGGGAGGAAGAAGTTTGCTTGATGGTGCGGCTGCCGAAATAGAGGCCATTACTCGTAGAGAGCCCAACATACATATTGGTTAGTCTAATAAAGTGCGCGACCATTTCAGCAACAATGGATCTTCCAGAGTTTCCACTGATGCCGACAATAGGAATCCTGAAGTCGTAACCTGGAGGAAATAAATGATTTGCAATCTCTTCGCCTACGGGTTGGGGTTTGCCGCTTGCAGGCTTGAGGTGCATTAACAAACCAGGGCCCGCATTCACTTCTACGATGGCAGCATTCTGTGACTCTAGTGGCTTGCTAATATCTTGGGCGACGAGGTCCACACCAGCAATTTCCAATCCAACTACACGCGCAGCTAAGGCAACTTGATGAGCTACTTCAGGGTGAACTAAATCTGTTACATCAAAAGCTACGTTGCCATTACTTTGAATAAGTACTTTTTGATCGATGCTCGGGGTGCTGTCGCCCGTTAATTTCTGGCGAGCTAGCTCCAGTTCAACGGCCGAATCAATGCGTACTGGATTAAGCGGACATTCTTCTGTTGTGCCACGACGTGGGTCAGAATTAATCTGAATTTGAATGAGTTCAAGAACGGTGTGTTTACCATCACCTGTAATCCAAACGGTTTCGCCTTTCGCAGCAGCTACTACTTTGTTGCCCACTACTAGCAGGCGATGTTCGTCGCCAATGATGTGACGCTCAACCAAAACTTCACTACCCTCATTAATAGCAACAGCGTAGGCTGCTTCAATTTCTTGTTGGGTATAGAGGTTGATAAATACGCCGCGGCCGTGGTTACCATCAATGGGCTTTACTACGACTGGCAAGCCAATATCTTGCGCGGCTTCCCAAGCATCATCCGGGCTAGTAACAGTTCTACCTTCTGGAGTGGGGACACCAGCACTAGCAAGCAAGCTTTTGGTAAGGTCTTTATCACGCGAAATAGTTTCTGCGATGGCACTAGTTTGATCAGTTTCTGCCGTCCAAATGCGTCGTTGTTTAGCACCGTACCCAAGCTGCACTAAGTTGCCGCTGGATAACCTGATGTAAGGAATCTCTCTTGCGGTTGCAGCATTGACGATACAGGCTGTGCTGGGACCAAGACAGAGGTCGTCGCTTAAATCGCGAAGATCTTCAATAATCTTTTCTCTTTGAGAAACAAAATCACCATTATCTTTAATTAAGGTGAGGAGAAGATCGCGGGCATATTTAAATGCCTGCAATGTCACAGCCTCTTCCGTGGCACTCACAATTACCTTGTAAACACCTCGGCGCCCACCATCGCGAGCTCTACCAAAACCACCCGCAATACCAGCTAAATTTTGGAGCTCAATTGTGAGGTGTTCAAGAATATGCCCAGGCCAGGTGCCTTCCTCAACGCGCTTTAAAAATCCACCAGGCTCTCCGTAGCTACAACGGTGCTCATGCAGACTGGGAAGGCATTTGCTAAGACGGTCATAAAAGCCAGGGATTAAGTCCGATGGATAGTCCTCTAGGTCGCCGATATCGATCAAAACCTCAAGAGCAGGGTTGTAGCTCCACATATTGGGGCCACGAAGATGCCTATGGCTCAAGATTTCAATGGTTTTATCTAGTAATTGGGGCATATGTGGAATGTGGGTTTCAGCGCCGCATCAGAAGGTGAGGGCGGGGATGTCTCAGACTATCTCTCTGGTTCTAGTAATTATTCAAAATCCACAAAATTAGCAAAAAATACACAAAAAAGCCTACTTCAGCAATTTAACGGCTTTCTGCCCCGTAAAGTTGACACAGTTACTAAATCTAAAAAATCTAGCTCCACTATACTTTTAGGACTAATGAAGCCAGAAATCTCCCTATCCGCTCCCCCTTGGCCAAGTCATTGGGCTAGTGCTTTAGAGGCCCCTCAATCCCCCGTAAAAGATCTGAACTCCATGCTGGCATGGGTTGAGCTCGATTTAGATCGTGACATGCGCTTTGAAAAAAGCCTGCTGTGCTTGATCCCAACGGGTCTATTTTGGACTGATGGTAAGCGTTCAGAATTCTGGCCCTTGAGCTCTGGGACGCATCTTTTACACGGAGATCATGCT
>ERZ1034361.1683-NODE-1683-length-11350-cov-7.749224_pt1 | contig 11350 bp, 10 predicted proteins | sample MGYA00520617_ERZ1034361 | MGnify/ENA primary metagenome ERZ1034361 (study PRJEB33736, sample SAMEA104284507) | Azolla filiculoides | biome: Urban; feature: Water surface; material: Ditch water | place: Netherlands | collected 2015-10-28 | depth 0-0.1 m ... | reverse complement strand
ACTTTTTTTAAAGCGCCACGCTCGCAGTCAACAAAAACAAGACGAACACAACGCAGAAAACGTAAAAACCGTTATCAGTAAAAAATACGCATAAAAAAACCGCCCTTCAAAGAGTCTTGTGAGGGGCGGCTTTTTTGCGGTTAGAAAAACGCTTAAACTACGTCAAGCATTGCATTTAATGCTTCTTTAGCGAGTTTAGCGTCTTTTTCTGACACAGAGATTTGATTCACAACGTGACCTTCAACTAAGTTTTCAAGCACCCACGCTAAATGCTGTGGATCCGTTCTAAACATGGTTGAGCACATACAAAGCATCGGTGACATAAAATGCACATTTTTGCCTTCAGCTTGACTTTCTTCATGCAGGCGATTTACTAAATTGAGTTCAGTTGCCACTAACCAGCGACTTCCAGCCTCTGATGCACGGACTGTTTTTAAAATAAACTCGGTTGAGCCAACATAATCGGCTTTTTCACACACCTCAAAACATGCCTCAGGATGTGCAATAATTTTAGTTTCTGGAAATTGCACCAGAAAATTATCAATATGCTCAGGTTTGAACATTTGATGTACCGAGCAAAAACCATCCCATAGAATCATTTTTGCCTTTTTAATTTGCTCTGCAGTAAGTCCGCCCATCGGTTTAGTAAAGTCCCAAACAACCATATCTTCTAAAGGCATACCCATGCGAAACGCAGTATTGCGCCCTAAATGCTGATCGGGGAAAAATAACACTTTTTCACGGCGATCAAAACTCCACTCCAAAATCTTCTGTGCGTTCGATGAGGTGCAAACAATACCGCCATGCTCACCACAAAATGCTTTTAAATCAGCAGCTGAGTTAATATAGGTAACAGGTGTCACCTCATTTTCAACATCAAGTACCTGCGCTAGTTCGCTCCAACATTGATTGACCTTCATTAAATTGGCCATATCCGCCATAGAGCATCCTGCGGCTAAATCAGGCAAAATGGCAATTTGTTCGGGACGCGTAAGAATATCGGCCACTTCTGCCATAAAATGCACACCGCAAAATACAATGTATTCTGCTGTCGATTGTGCAGCGTCTTTGGAAAGTTTGAGCGAGTCCCCTGAAAAATCGGCATGTTTGAACACTTCATTACGTTGATAATGATGCCCTAAAACAACACAGCGCTCCCCTAATGTCGCTTTAGCGGCCACAATTCGTTCATCACACTCTTCATCGCTTAACGCGGCATAATCATAAATGGCTAAAGTCATTTTATTTAACTCATTGTTTAAAAAAATAAAAGGGTTAATACTTATTCGTCACTATGAGAACTGTAATGACTTGGATTGGCACAATTTTGGAATCGTGAATATTGACCTTGAAACATTAAACGAACGCTACCTAAAGGCCCATTTCGCTGTTTGCCAATAATTAATTCGGCGGTACCTTTTTCAAGACTGTTTTCATTATAAACCTCATCACGATAAATAAATAAAATCAAATCCGCATCTTGCTCAATTGCACCTGAATCGCGCAAATCAGACATAACAGGGCGTTTATTTGGACGCTGTTCTAAATTACGATTGAGCTGTGAAAGTGCGATAACTGGCACGTTTAACTCTTTGGCTAATGCTTTTAAGCCGCGTGAAATATCTGAAATTTGCTGTACACGACTTTCACCACTGGTTGGCGATTGCATCAACTGCAAATAATCCACAACCACAAGACCTAATTGACCATGTTCACGTGCTAGGCGTCTTGCGCGAGCACGAATTTCACTCGGTGAGAGCGCCGCGCTATCATCAATGAAAATTTTCGTATTATTTAACATGGTTAGCGCCATGGTAAGTCGAGGCCAATCATTATCGTCTAGGTCACCTGAGCGTACACGTTGTTGCTCAATACCGCCAAGTGACGACATCATACGCATCACAATAGCATCACCGGGCATCTCTAAACTGAATACGGCAACCGGTTTTTGACCTTTAATCGCAAAATTTTCAGCAATATTCATTGCTACTGTCGTTTTACCCATTGAAGGACGACCCGCTACGATGATTAAATCGGCTGGTTGCAAACCTGATGTCAACACATCTAAATCATCAAATCCCGTTGAAGCGCCCGTAATTGCGCCTTTATTTTCAGAGAGTTTTTCAATTTTTTCAATGGTTTTCTTCGCTAAAGCGCGAATTCCCACAAATCCAGAATCACTGGCTTTATGATTTTGCTCGGCAATTTTAAATACTTGCTGCTCTGCAATTTCCAGCAATTCTTCGGTGGTGCGTCCTTCTGTTTGATAAACCGAACTCGCAATCGTTGTCCCAGCGTGAATAAGTTGCCGCAAAATGGATTTGTCGCGCACAATATTGGCATACGCTTCAACATTCGTTGCACAAGGCGTGTCTTTGGATAAGACAATCAGATAAGACAACCCACCAACAGATTCCAAGTCCCCAAGCGATTTTAATGATTCCGACAAGGTAATAATATCAAATGGGATTTGTTGCTCGGCTAATTGAGAAATAGCGCGATAAATTAACTTATGCGATCGCAAATAAAAATCGCCTTCAGAAAGTTTGTCCGCCACCGCATCCCAAGCGCTATTTTCAATAATCAGTGATCCTAAAACAGATTGTTCTGCATGAATAGAATTGGGGGGCGTTTTTAGACCATCAAGCACAGGATCACGCTCAAGTAAATAACTCTCAGACATCGTTACTCAGTATGTTAGCTCAATCAATACAGCGAAAAAAAGCGCGGTTTAGTTTTCAAACCACGCTTCGTTGTTCTTTTATTATTTTTATTTTTTATGGCGACTTCGAGGAGAAGTTTAGCAGAATTTTTCACGCTAAACTACATTGACATTTTTTGAAAAAATCGCTATCAATTTTAAAGTTGACCTTGTTTTTTCTTCTTTGCATCCACATAATGACTCCTGTGCAAACGCACATTTATCTTTTAAAACAATCATCAAACAACAGCAACTTTGGAGCGTACACCATGGCAGTTTCATTAAGTAAAGGCGGTAATGTTAATTTAAGTAAAGAAACCCCCAATCTCAATAAATTGATTGTCGGTCTTGGCTGGGACGCACGTGCAACCGATGGCGCGGCTTTTGATTTGGATAGCAATGCTTTTCTTGTTAAAGCCGATGGCAAAGTAAGAACTGACAGCGATTTTTGCTTTTACAATAATAAAATAGTGGCGGGTGGTGCGGTTGAACATACTGGCGACAACACGACGGGTGCGGGTGATGGCGACGATGAAACCATCAAAGTAGAACTTTCAAAAATTCCGGAAGAATTGGATAAAATTGTGTTTTGCGTCACCATTCACGAAGGTGAAACACGTAAACAAAACTTTGGACAAGTGCGCAACGCCTACATTCGCGTTATTAACGAAGAAGGTGGGGCAGAACTTGCGCGTTATGATTTAAGCGAAGATGCGTCAGTGGAAACCGCTATGATTTTCGGAGAGCTTTATCGCAACGGCGGTGACTGGAAATTTCGCGCAGTAGGACAAGGTTTTGCGGGTGGTCTTGCCCCGCTTGCAACCTCTTTTGGTGTCAACGTCTAGGAAATAAAATGGCTATTAATCTCGAAAAAGGGCAAAAAATTTCACTTGCCAAAGAATCAGGCACGACACTGACAAAAATTGTCATGGGTTTGGGCTGGGATGCAAAGCAAAACGAAAAAAAAAGTGGGCTTTTAGGCGGTTTGTTTGGTGGTTCAAGTGACGTTGAGGTCGATTTAGATGCCTCATGCATTTTATTTGCAGGTGAAAAACCTATTGATGCGGTGTATTTTGGCCAACTCAAAAGCAAAGATGGCAGTATTCTTCATACTGGCGATAACCGCACGGGTGCGGGGGACGGTGATGACGAACAAATTATTGTCGATTTAACGCGTGTACCCGAAAGCGTCACGGCACTCGTTTTCACCGTCAACTCATTTACAGGTCAAACATTTGACGTAGTTGAAAACGCGTACTGTCGTTTACTCAACGGTGAAAACCAAAGTGAAGTCGCACGCTACACACTGACCTCTCAAGGTTCGCATACAGCGCAAATCATGGCAAAAGTGTATCGTCACAATGGCGAATGGAAAATGCATGCCATTGGAGAAAATGGAACGGGGCGCACCATCAATGATTTGTTTACACAAATCACGCCACACCTATAACGGCCAGCAATAATGAAAAAAATAGCCGCATTATTAGTTTTTATTTTCACAGGACTCACTGCAAGTGCTTATGGCGAAGAAATTGGTGAAGTGACCACTGTCTTCAAATTGCTTAGTCCAAATAGCAAAATTGTGATTGAAGCCTTTGATGATCCCGATGTACCCGGCGTAGCATGTCATGTGTCAAAAGCAAAAACAGGCGGCCTTAAAGGCGCTGTTGGCTTAGCTGAAGACCCTTCAGAAGCCTCGATTGCTTGCCGACAAATGGGGCCTATTGATTCGAGCAAAATGGCAGATTTAAAAAATGGCGATATTGTCTTCAAAGAGAATCGCTCACTTATTTTTAAAACACTTCAAGTCGTTCGTTTTTTCGATAAGAAACGCAATGTCCTCATCTACCTTGTTTACAGCGATAAACTCATTGATGGCTCACCTAAAAACTCCATTTCAACTGTCCCCATCATGAAGTGGAACTAATCCTCTTAACTTTTAAGCGGTGAAGATGATTTCACTGCTTAAAAGACCACTCATCATTCACCACTCAACCTCACTTAACGATACAGCTTTTTTAAAATAACGCCATTGAAGTTAATTATTTGAACAAACGCTGTACAAATCAGAAATCCATGTGGCATATAGTATTTTTATAGGCCAATTATTATGCTATTCTAAGCGACGAATTTTTAATGATGGCCGTCAACTAAAAAAGCGGCTTTTCCCCATAAATGGACGCCTGACAGCGAGTGGACATGACAGAATCAAATCAAGCAACAATTCAAGCCATTTTAACTGAATTAAAAGATAAAAAAGGCGCATTACTTCCCATTTTGCACGCTGTGCAAAATGCGCTGAGTTATATACCCCCTGAAAGCGTTCCAACTATAGCGAATGCACTTAATCTTTCACGCGCAGAAGTACATGGCGTGATTAGCTTTTATCATTACTTTCGCGACACGCCAGCAGGTAAACATACTGTGCGTATCTGCCGCGCGGAATCATGTTTAGCGATGGAAGGGGGTGCATTAGAGCATCACATTAAAGAAAAATTGGGCGTGGATTATCACGAAACCACAGCGGATGGAAATTTCTCACTTGAAGCCGTTTACTGCCTTGGTAACTGTGCATGTTCCCCTGCTATTCAAATTGATAACGATATTCATGGTCGTGTGTCACCCCAAGGATTTGATGAAATTATTGCCGAATTAGGAGCATCTGTATGAGTATCACTGTTTATGTACCTTGCGACTCAAGCGCAGTTTCTTTAGGTGCAAATCGCGTCGCTAACGCAATCGCGCAAGAAGCGCAGAAACGGGGTATTGAAATCAATTTAGTACGCAATGGCTCGCGCGGTATGTATTGGCTTGAGCCAATGGTGGAAGTGGCAACTGAAAAAGGCCGTATTGCTTTTGGCGCAGTCAACACCAGCGATGTGGTGGGTTTATTTGATGCGGATTTTTTGCATGGTGGATCACACGCACTTTCTTTAGGGCTGACTGAAGAACTCCCCTATTTCAAAAAACAACAACGTTTAACCTTTGCTCGCGTAGGCATTACCGATCCTGTTAGCGTGGAAGATTACATTGCCCATGATGGCTATCGTGGTTTAAAAAATACGCTTGCATTGAGTCAAGCGGATGTCGTCAAACATGTCAGTGACTCAGGTTTGCGTGGTCGCGGTGGTGCTGCATTCCCAACAGGCATCAAGTGGAATACCGTTTTAAACACGGTTTCAGATCAAAAATATATTATCTGTAATGCAGATGAAGGCGACTCTGGCACATTCTCTGATCGTATGATTATGGAAGGTGATCCGCTCGTTTTAATTGAAGGCATGACCATTGCAGGTTTAGCAGTAGGTGCGACGCAAGGTTATATCTATTTGCGTATTGAATACCCACATGCTTATGAGATTTTAAATACCGCTATTGCAAACGCTCAAGCAGCGGGTTACTTAGGTGACGACATTCAAGGCAGCGGACGTGCATTTCACTTAGAAGTACGTCTAGGTGCAGGGGCTTATGTTTGCGGTGAAGAAACGTCGTTAATGGAAAGTTTAGAAGGTAAACGTGGTCTTGTTCGCTTCAAACCCCCCTTACCAGCGATTAGCGGTTTATTTGGTAAACCAACTGTTGTGAATAATGTTATTTCACTTGCCTCTGTGCCCATTATTTTAGACAAGGGCGGCGATTTTTATCGTGACTTTGGTATGGGGCGCTCACGAGGCACACTCCCATTACAGTTAGCAGGAAATTTGAAACACCCCGGTTTAGTCGAATTGGCTTTTGGCGTCACGTTACGTGAAATACTTTATGACTTTGGCGGTGGTAGCGCAACAGGAAGACCGATTCGCTCTGTTCAAGTAGGGGGGCCTTTAGGTGCCTATTTGCCTGAGTCACAATTTGATACACCAGTTGATTACGAAGCCTTTACGGAAATTTGGGCTGTTTTAGGTCACGGTGGCATCGTGGCATTTGATGACAGTGTTGATATGGCTGAAATGGCTAAATACAGTATGGAATTCTGTGCGGAAGAATCATGCGGAAAATGTACACCTTGCCGCATTGGTGCAATACGAGGTCATGAAGTCATGACAGACATTGTAAATAAACGCGATTTGGAAAAAAATATCCCTCTTCTTCGTTCATTATGTGACACCATGCTCAACGGTTCTTTGTGTGCATTAGGTGGCATGACTCCCTATCCTGTATTGAGTGCATTAAATCATTTCCCTGAAGATTTTGGTATTAGCGCTGAGCATCACACAGCTTAAATAATAATAAGGACACATAAACATGAGCATTGATAAACAAAAAGATTACGGCACGCCAATCAGTTCATCTACTGACATGGTTAATTTAGAAATTGATGGTTTCAAAGTATCCGCGCCTGCAGGTACCTCTGTTATGCGTGCTGCATCAAGCATTGGCATTGAGATTCCAAAATTATGTGCCACAGATAGTGTTGAGCCTTTTGGTTCATGTCGCCTTTGCGTCGTACAAGTAGAAGGTGGACGCGGTTTACCTGCATCATGTACCACCCCGATTTGGGAAGGCATGAAAGTCGTCACTCAAAATCAAAAATTAGCTGATGTACGTCGCGGCGTTATGGAACTTTATATTTCAGATCACCCGCTTGATTGCTTAACGTGCTCGGCTAACGGTGATTGTGAACTGCAAGATATGGCTGGCGCTGTGGGTCTTCGTGAAGTGCGCTACAGACCCGTTGCGACACATTTGAATGCAACAAAAGACACCACTAACCCCTATTTCACTTTTGATCCTAGTAAATGTATCGTTTGTTCTCGTTGTGTTCGTGCCTGTGAAGAAACGCAAGGTACATTCGCATTAACTATTGATGGACGCGGTTTTGATTCAAAAGTTTCTGCAGGACAAAATGAATCTTTTATGGAATCCGAATGCGTTTCATGTGGTGCGTGCGTTCAAGCCTGCCCAACGGCGACACTGATGGAAACATCGGTGATTGAAAACGGTTTGCCTGAACACGCAATTGTTACAACATGTGCGTATTGCGGGGTGGGCTGTTCATTCCGTGCTGAAATGAAAGGCGAACAAGTGATTCGCATGGTGCCAAATAAAGACGGAAAAGCCAATCATGGACATTCGTGCGTAAAAGGACGTTTTGCGTTTGGTTACGCAACTCATAAAGACCGCATCACTAAACCGATGATTCGCGCCAGCATTGAAGACGCGTGGAAAGAAGTTTCATGGGAAGAAGCGATTGGTTACGCCGCGTCAGAAATGAAACGCATTCAAGCGAAATACGGCAAAGATTCTATCGGTGGCATCACTTCTTCACGTTGCACCAACGAAGAAGTTTATATTATGCAAAAACTCATTCGAGCCGGTTTTGGTAATAATAATGTTGATACCTGTGCGCGTGTTTGCCATTCGCCAACGGGTTACGGTTTAAAACAAACGTTTGGCGAATCGTCTGGCACACAAGATTTTGATTCGGTGATGAAATCTGATGTAATTTTGATTATCGGCGCAAATGTCACAGACGGGCATCCCGTTTTTGGTTCGCAAATGAAAAAACGTTTGCGTCAAGGTGCGAAATTGATTGTTGTCGATCCGCGTGAAATCGATATTGTGAAAATGCCGCACGTTGAAGCTAGCTACCATTTGAAATTGCGTCCGAGTACCAACGTCGCGTTGGTTAACGCATTGGCTCACGTTATTGTTAGCGAAAATTTGGTGGATGAAGAATTTGTAAATGCGCGTTGCGACGTGGCTTCATTTAACAAATGGCTCACGTTCATTGCTGATGAACGTCATTCACCTGAAGCAACTGAATCCATTACGGGCGTTCCGGCTGCAGAAATGAGAGCGGCTGCACGTTTGTATGCCACAGCCGAAAATGGCGCAATTTATTACGGCTTAGGCGTAACGGAACACAGCCAAGGCTCAACGACTGTTATTACCATTGCGAATTTAGCGATGGCGACGGGAAATTTAGGACGTGACGGCGTGGGTGTAAATCCATTGCGTGGTCAAAATAACGTGCAAGGTTCGTGCGACATGGGTTCTTTCCCACATGAATTTCCAGGTTACCGTCATGTGTCGGACGCTGACACACATTCTCTGTTTGAAAATGCGTGGCAAACGAATTTGAGCAATGAACCTGGTTTGCGAATTCCAAATATGTTTGATGCTGCACTTGATAACAGCTTCATGGGTTTGTATTGCGAAGGCGAGGATATTGCTCAGTCTGATCCTGATATTAAGCACGTTCACGCGGCATTGCGTGCGATGGAATGCGTGATTGTGCAAGATATTTTCTTAAACGAAACTGCAAAATTTGCACATGTTTTCTTACCAGGGGCGTCGTTTTTAGAAAAAGATGGCACCTTCACCAACGCAGAACGTCGAATTTCACCTGTGCGAAAAGTAATGCGCCCACTGGCGGGTTATGCCGATTGGGAAATCACGCAAATGTTGTCAAATGCGTTAGGTTATCCCATGAATTACACGCACCCTTCTGAAATTATGGATGAAATCGCAAGTCTTACACCTACGTTTAACGGCGTTAGTTATGAAAAGATTGACCAGTTGGGAAGTATTCAATGGCCATGTTATGACGAAGAATCCGAAGGCACACCAATTATGCATACGGAAGAATTCATGCGTAATAACGGCAAAGGCTTGTTTATGTTGACAGAATTTGTGGCAACACAAGAGCGTGTCAACGGTAAATTCCCGTTGATTTTGACGACAGGACGCATTTTGTCGCAATACAATGTGGGTGCACAAACTCGCCGTACTGAAAATAATGCTTGGCACTTAGAAGACCGTTTGGAAATTCATTCACATGATGCCGAAGAGCGCGGTATTAAAGACGGAGATTGGGTTGGCATTAAAAGTCGTGCTGGTGAAACTGTGTTACACGCATTGGTAACAGACCGCGTGCAGCCTGGCGTGGTTTTTACCACGTTCCATTTCCCCGAATCTGGCGCGAACGTGATTACGACTGACAATTCAGATTGGGCGACAAATTGCCCTGAATATAAAGTCACGGCGGTTCAAGTTACAAAAGTAAGTCAAACATCAGAATGGCAAGAAGATTATCGCGCCTTCAGTGACAATCAACTTGATTTACTCGCACAAGCATCAAATGGCTAACGATGCCTTATTGTCATCGGTTTTAGATTTGGGCTGGTCAAGTTACCAGTCCATTTCTGTGGATCGTTGGCAACATGGCACTGCAACACAGGTTGATGATTTTGTTGCTGAGGAAGTGCCCGTTGTCTTAATGTATAACGGCGTTTCGCACGTTGTCATGCTTGCAACGCCAACAGACTTAGACGATTTTGCCCTCGGTTTTAGTTTAACTGAGGGCATTATCGCTCAGGCGTCAGAGTTACAATCAGCAAAAATTTACCAACGCGCTAATGGCGTTGAAGTTCAACTAAAAATTCCTGAAGAGCGATTCCAAGGATTAGCCAGTAAAGGTCGTAATTTAACAGGGCGCACTGGCTGTGGTTTATGTGGTGCAACAACGTTAAAACAAGCAATTAAACCACCGCGCTGGGTAAAAAGTGATTTAAAAATTACCGCATCGCAACTCACAAGTGCACTAGAGGCTTTGCCAATGCAACAAAGACTCAATCAGTTAACAGGTGCCATTCATGCTGTGGCATGGGTAAATCCAAAAGAAGGTATTGTTGAATTGCGCGAAGATGTCGGTAGACACAACGCACTTGATAAGCTCATTGGTGCATTGCTTAAACGAAATACTGATTTTACTTGCGGATTTATGGTGACAACCAGTCGTGCGAGTTATGAAATGGTACAAAAAGCAACGGCCGTTGGCGTATCCATTTTAGTAGCTATTTCAGCACCCACTGCATTAGCCATTCGTTTAGCTCAAGAATCCGGATTAACATTGATCGGATTTGCGCGAGAGTCTTCTTGCGTTATTTATAGTCATCCACAACGATTTACAGAGTAGAGAATTATGAGTTCAAATATTAATACATTAGTGAAAATGGCCAATGATATCAGCCATTTTTTCGACGCTGATCCAGATAAAGAAGTCGCCGTTGAAGGCATCAGAAATCATATTGCCAAATCATGGGATATACGCATGCGCAAAGCCATTATGGCCCATTTGACGCAACATGATGGTGAAGGCTTATTACCTTTAGCTAAAACAGCAATTAGCCGAATTACAGTTTAAGCGACTGCGCAAGGAATAGCCGACAGTAATTTTTGAGTATAAGTATGTTGAGGTTGCGTGAGTATCTGCGCAACCGCGCCTTGCTCCACAATCTTTCCTCGATACATCACCGCCACCTCATCCGCAATTTCAGACACCACCGCTAAATCATGAGTAATAAATAAATAACTCATGCCCTGCTCTTCTTGAAGCGTTTTAAGCAATTTGATAATTTGCGATTGCACAGACACATCTAAAGCACTTGTTGGTTCATCACAAATAATGACTTTAGGCTCAACAGCAAGCGCTCGAGCAATACAAATCCGCTGACGTTGACCGCCAGAAAATTCATGCGGATAACGATACATGGCGTCTTCAGGTAATTCAACGCGTTGCAGTAATTTTCGCACACGCATTTCACGCTCATTTGCCGTCATTTCAGGCCGTAATGCACTTAATCCTTCTGCGATAATGTCGCCAACAAGTAAACGCGGATTCATTGAAGAAAAAGGATCTTGAAAAAT
>ERZ1034361.1682-NODE-1682-length-11355-cov-3.129190_pt1 | contig 11355 bp, 7 predicted proteins | sample MGYA00520617_ERZ1034361 | MGnify/ENA primary metagenome ERZ1034361 (study PRJEB33736, sample SAMEA104284507) | Azolla filiculoides | biome: Urban; feature: Water surface; material: Ditch water | place: Netherlands | collected 2015-10-28 | depth 0-0.1 m ... | reverse complement strand
ATGAATATCCTGTTCAGGTTCAAGGACAGACTCAGGGAGTACCTTCAATTGTTAGTTTGATTAGTCCTGCTCATGGTGAGGGAGTTATTATGCCGTTTGATTTTAGCTGGCAGGCGAATTCGTCAGTTGAAAGTTATATCCTCGAAATAGCTGAGGATGCTTTGTTTACAAAAATGTTTTGTTCCAGGGAGTTAAATGCAACAAGCTTTTCAACAACAAAGTTGGACGCCTTAAAGCAGAACACAACTTATTATTGGAGAGTGAAAACCCGTAAAGCAAATACTCAGGATGGAATTTCGGAGGTTCGGAGTTTTATTCCTCAACGATTTTCAGTTACAGTTCCAACTTCCGGCGCTACTAATGTGTCGTTAATACCTACGATAAGTTGGCAAAATGTTGGTAATAACAGTTCATATTTGCTTGAAATAGCAACGAATAATCAATTTGTTCAAACGGCAATGGTTTATTCACAAACGGTTTCGGCAAATACATTTACTGTTCCGCAAAAGGTTTTATCGGGTTCAACAACCTATTATGTAAGGGTAACAACCGAAATTGCGGGTGTGAGTACAACTTCAGCCTTTGTAAGTTTCAGCACGTTAAATGTTGTAGCTGATATTCCAGCATTTGTATCTCCGGCTATGAATAGTTCTGTGTTTGGTGCAGAAATTAAAGTATCCTGGAGTGAAGGAGTTTCGTCCGGTTATTGGCTCGAAATGTCGAAAGATCCTGCTTTCCCGGTTCGAAGCACGACAGTTAAGACAATTGGTGCTTATGTCAATGAATATACTTATACAGTATTGACTCCTGCCGATTATTATTTCAGAATCAAGGCCGGCTACTCAGGAATTTTTACCGGTTGGTCAGATACTTTGAAAGTGATGTTGAAAAGTGATACAGGCTTAGATAATCCGGGAATAGGGGAGATGACTTGTAAATTGCTTCAGAATAACAACAATGAAGTTTCAATCGTATGCAATGTTGCGAGTCCGGTAAATGTTTCAGCTTTGCTTTATAGCTTGGGCGGCAGCGAATTAATTCGGATTTGTAATAATAAGCTGCTTGCAATTGGTGAGAACCAATTATCGTTTAATACTCAACATTTGATGAATGGACTTTATTTGATTAAAGTAAAAACAAATGAAGGAGAATTAATGCTTAAATTTATCAAATAGCATATGAAGTCTTTAAAAATCAATAATATATTGTTAATTACTAATTACTAATTTAAAAATAGAGTTATGAAAAAAGTTTTACTTAGTGCAGCAGTTCTTCTGTTTGCAATTGGCACATTAAGTGCTGGAACTCTTGTAAAGGATACAGCTGTGTATGCTGAAACATCTCTTTACACGTTTGAAAATTTGTGGATTCAATCACGTTATTCAGTTCCTGTTAGCTTTCCTGCTGATGGGTTTGGTTTAGCAGGTACAAACTGTCGCGGAATGGCCGGAAAAGATGGCAAAATTTTAAAACAAAAAATTGCAAAAGGACAATGGAAACCAAATCGTGATATTAACGAAATTGATCCTCAAGATGGTTATGATGTGATTTCTACAATTGATGTTTTTATTCAGGATATTGCGCATCATGCTTTGTTAAAACAGTTAGAAGATTATCAGGCAGATCACGGTTGTGTTGTTGTTATGGAAACTAAAACGGGACAAGTAAAAGCAATATCAAATTTAGGAAGAGATCAAGACGGGTCGTATTATGAGACTACAAATTATGCTTATACAGAATCTCATGAGCCAGGTTCAACATTCAAATTAGTAGATTTAATGGCTATTCTTGAAGATAAAGTGGCAGATACCAGTACGGTTTATGATAGTAAAGGTGGTGAAATCAGGTATTCAGGAAAAGCGGTTAGAGATTCTCACAAAGGCGGTTATGGTAAAATTTCTTTAGCACGTGGATTTGAAGTGTCTTCAAATACGATTATGGTGCAAGCGGTTTATAATAGCTACAAAAATAATCCTTCAAAATTTGTCAATCATGTTAATTCATATGGATTAAATAAAAGATTGGGAATGGAATTTAAAGGAGAAGGAAAGCCATTTATTCCGCAACCAACGGATAAAAATTGGTCTAATATTTCGCTTCCTTGGATGGCTTTTGGTTATGGAGTTTCGGTAACGCCTTTACAAACGCTTACTTTTTACAATTCGGTAGCAAATAATGGTGTGATGGTAAAACCACAAATGGTTTCTGAAATTAAAAAGTGGAATACAACCATCAAAAAATTTGACACTCAAGTGATGAACCCAAAGGTTTGTTCCCAAGAAACGATTCATAAACTGAAAGCGGTTTTAGAAAATGTTGTTAAAAAAGGTACAGCATCAAAATTGTATTCTAAAGATTTTTCTATGGCAGGAAAAACCGGAACTGCTGCGGTGAATTATGGTAAAGACGGTGGAGCTGGTAAATATTATGCTTCTTCTTTTGTAGGTTATTTTCCTGCAGATCATCCCAAGTATTCTTGCATAGTTGTGGTTCATAAACCTAGCACAGTAAATAATAATTATTATGGAGCAGATGTTGCCGGTCCAGTTTTTAAAAGAATAGCCCAAAAAATATTTACTGATGCGCCTTCAACAAATGAAATAAAAAATCTAAATCGAAAAATACCAAAACAGGAAAATAATTACGATTCCTATTTTGTAAAATCTCAAAAGAAACAAAATTCAATTCCTAATGTAAAAGGAATGTCAGGGATGGACGCAATTGCATTATTGGAAAATTTAGGAATGAAAGTTAAAGCAGTTGGTATTGGAAAAGTAAAAAAACAATCGCTTCAAGCAGGACAGAATTTAGTGAAAAACACAACCATATTATTAGAATTATCGTGAGTGTACTAAAAGACATATTATATAAAGTCGCTATCGAAGCTGTAAAAGGTTCGACAGAAATTACTATAAACAAAATGGATTTTGATTCCAGAAAAATAGAATCAAATGATGTTTTTATAGCGATTCGTGGTACGATTTCAGATGGTCATGATTATATTGAAAAAGCCATTCAGCTAGGAGCTGTAGCAATTGTTTGCGAAACATTTCCAGAAATTATTGCTAATGGTGTAACTTATATTCAGGTGAAAGATACCAATAGCGCGTTGGCTATTATGGCAGCAAATTATTTTGGTAATCCATCTCAAAATTTAAAATTAGTTGGTATTACAGGAACTAATGGTAAGACTACTATTGCTTCTTTGTTGTATCAATTATTTAAAAAAGCAGGAAATAAAGTAGGACTATTGTCTACCGTGAAGATTTTGGTAGATGATGTTGAATATAAAGCAACTCACACCACACCAGATTCAATCACAATCAATCAGTATTTGAAAGAAATGATTGATGCAGGAGTCGAATACTGTTTTATGGAAGTAAGTTCTCATGGAATTCATCAAAAACGCACCGAAGCATTACATTTTGCGGGAGGCATTTTTACCAATTTGTCTCATGATCATTTAGATTATCATCCTACGTTTGCCGAATACAGAGATGTTAAAAAATCATTTTTTGATAATTTGCCTAAAACCGCTTTTGCATTGTCAAATATAGATGATAAGAATGGGCAGGTAATGTTGCAAAATACTGTAGCGAAAAAATGTACTTATGCTTTAAAATCATACGCAGATTATAAAACACAAATCCTGGAAAGTCAATTGTCAGGTTTGTTATTAAAAATAAACGGACATGAAGTTTGGGTGAAATTGATAGGAACTTTTAATGCTTATAATTTATTGGCAATCTATGGAACTGCTGTTGAATTAGGATTAGAAAGTCTTGAAGTTCTTCGATTAATGTCTGAATTAGAAAGTGTTTCAGGACGTTTTCAATATATCGTTTCTACAACTAATATTACGGCTATTGTAGATTATGCACATACGCCGGATGCCTTAGAAAACGTATTGAAAACAATCAATGATATCCGTACAAAAAACGAGCAGTTGATAACAGTTGTAGGTTGTGGCGGAAATAGAGATAAGTCAAAACGCCCGATTATGGGAGAAATTGCTGCAGAGCTAAGTGATAAAGCCATTCTTACTTCTGATAATCCAAGAAATGAAGAGCCTGAAACTATCATTGATGAGATGGAGCAAGGTGTTGCGCCTCAAAACTACAAAAGAATATTATCTATAACGGATAGAAAGCAAGCTATAAAAACAGCTTGTCAATTAGCTCAGCCAAACGATATTATTTTAATTGCCGGAAAAGGGCATGAAACGTATCAGGAAATAAAAGGAATTCGTCATGATTTTGACGATATGAAAATTGTAAAAGAACTATTAGATCAACTTCATAAATAAAAAAATATGCTGTATTATTTATTTGAATATTTCAACAAAACTTTGGATATATCCGGAACTGGTGTTTTCCAATACATCACTTTTAGATCTGCATTGGCTTTAATGCTTTCCTTGCTGTTGTCTACTATTTATGGAAAAAGAATCATTAGTTTTCTCCGTAATCAACAAGTAGGAGAAACAGTTCGTGAACTGGGTTTAGCAGGACAAAACGAAAAAGCGGGTACGCCAACTATGGGAGGTTTAATCATCATATTTGCTACGCTTGTGCCTGTGTTGCTTTTTGCAAAATTGCATAACATATACATCGTATTGTTGATTGTTACTACTTTGTGGATGGGTACAATAGGGTTTATTGATGATTATATCAAAATTTTCAAAAAAGACAAACAAGGTTTAAAAGGAATATTCAAAGTGATTGGTCAAGTTGGTTTAGGATTGATTGTAGGGTCGATTCTTTATTTTAATCCAACGGTGACGGTACGTAAGGACACTGCTAAAACGGATATTTTTAAAACGCCTACAGAGAATGTGATACAGTCCGCTATTGAAGAAAAATCCACAGCTACTACAATTCCTTTCTTTAAAAATAATGAATTGGATTATGCTGAAGCATTAGCTTGGATGGGCGATGGATATGAAAAATGGGCTTGGTTAATTTTTATTCCTGTTGTAATCTTTATTATTACAGCAGTTTCTAATGGTGCAAATTTAACAGATGGAATTGACGGATTAGCAGCTGGAACTTCAGCAGTTTCGGTCCTGGCATTGGGGATTTTTACATTTGTTTCGGGGAATATCATTTTTTCTAATTATCTCAATATTATGTACATACCCAATTCGGGTGAAATGACCGTTTTTATTGCTGCTTTCGTAGGAGCATTAATCGGGTTTCTTTGGTACAATTCCTATCCGGCATCAGTATTTATGGGGGATACAGGAAGTTTAACCATTGGTGGTATTATTGCTGTATTGGCAATTGCTGTTCGAAAAGAGTTATTGATTCCACTATTATGCGGAATCTTTCTTGTCGAAAATTTATCTGTGGTTTTGCAGGTGACTTATTTTAAATATACCAAGAAACGTTTTGGCGAAGGCCGAAGAATATTTTTAATGTCTCCATTACATCATCATTATCAGAAAAAAGGATATCACGAAAGTAAAATTGTAACTCGATTTTGGATTGTAGCAATCATGTTAGCCATATTATCAATTGTTACTTTAAAATTAAGATAACATGAGACTAGTAGTTTTAGGTGGAGGCGAAAGTGGAGTAGGAACAGCTATTCTAGGCAAAGAAAAAGGATATGATGTTTTTGTTTCTGATTTTGGAAAGATAAAAGAAAATTATAAAAAGGTTCTTACGGATAATGGAATAGCTTGGGAAGATGAAAAGCATACCGAAGATTTGATTTTGAATGCCGATGTGGTTATGAAAAGTCCAGGAATTCCTGAAAAAGCGCCAATTGTAAAAAAACTGATTGAAAAAGGAATTCCAGTAATTTCAGAAATTGAGTTTGCAGCTCCTTTTACAGAAGCAATCACCATTGGGATAACCGGAAGCAACGGAAAAACCACCACCACAATGCTCGTGTATCATTTGTTAAAATCGGCAGGTTTAAATATAGCCTTGGGAGGGAATATAGGAAAGAGTTTTGCCTGGCAGGTTGCCGAAAATAAATTCGATTCGTATGTGTTGGAGTTGAGTAGTTTTCAATTAGACGGAATCATCAATTATAAACCGCACATTGCCATTATTACTAATATCAGTCCGGATCATTTGGATCGTTACGAATACAATTATCAAAATTATATTGATTCAAAGTTTAGAATTACAATGAACCAGACCGAAGAGGATTATCTCATTTATGATGCAGATGATGAAGCAATAGCCGAATGGTTTAAAACAAATACAACAAAAGCACAATTAATTCCTTTTTCATTAACAAAAACATTCAGCCAAGGCGCTCATATAACAAACAACACAATGGAAGTAAAGATCAATCACGAAGAGTTCATAATGGAGACAGAGTATATTGCCTTAGAAGGAAAACATAACATGAAAAATGCAATGGCAGCAACATCTGTAGCAAAATTGATGCAAATACGAAATGCAACAATTCGAGAAAGTTTATCTAATTTTCAAGGCGTAGAACATCGTTTAGAAAAGGTGCTTAAAATTCAAAATGTACAATACATTAATGACTCAAAAGCCACTAATGTGAACGCTACTTTTTTTGCATTAGACAGCATGAATGTACCAACAGTTTGGATTGTTGGTGGTGTTGATAAAGGAAACGATTACAATGAATTGATGTCATTAGTGCGTGAAAAAGTAAAAGCGATTATTTGCTTGGGTGTTGATAATAGAAAAATTATTGATGTTTTTGGAAACGTTGTTGATATCATGGTGGAAGTTACTAATATGAATGATGCCGTTCGTATGGCACAGAGACTAACAGAAAAAGGAGATGCAGTTTTGTTATCACCAGCTTGTGCCAGTTTCGATTTATTCGAAAATTATGAAGACAGAGGAGAGCAATTCAAACAAGCAGTACGCAATCTGTAAAAAAGGGTAAGCGATTCTAGGTTTAAATGCCAAAATCAAAAAAAACTTAAAATGAAACAACTAATAAACAATCTTAAAGGGGATAAAGGAATTTGGTCATTCGTGGCCTTATTAGCCTTGTTTTCTTTTATGCCTGTTTTTAGTGCGAGTAGTAATTTAGCGTATTTAGGGCATGGAACCGGAAATACTTTAGGTTATCTGGTAAAACATTTTGCTCATATTTGTATTGGTTTTTTAATTATTTATTGGGTTCATAAAGTTCCGTATCATTATTTCAGAGCAATTTCTAAAGTTGGATTGCCGGTAGTTTGGATTTTATTAGCGTATACATTAATCAAAGGAACCGTGATTGCCGGTGCGAATGCCAGTCGTTGGATTCAGGTGCCGTTTATTGGAATATCATTTCAAACATCGACTTTGGCCTCGATTGTGTTGTATATTTTTGTAGCACGTTATTTATCGAAAACCAGAGAAGAACCGGATTCTTTTAAGGCTTCTTTGTGGGAACTTTGGACACCGGTTTTTATTACTTTGATGTTTATTTTGCCTGCGAATTTTTCGACTACGGCTTTGATATTTTCTATGATTTTAGTTTTGGTTTTTATTGGTAAATATCCAATGAAATACATAGCTTTTATAGTAGGTTCGGGAATAGTCTTTCTTGCTTTTTTTATTCTGATAGCCAAGGCTTTTCCAGATTCCAGATTTTTTAGTAGAGTTGGGACCTGGGGAAATAGAATTGAAAATTTTACGACAGACAAACCGGATGAGGATAATTACCAAATTGAGAAAGCTAAAATCGCAATCGCATCAGGTCAAATTTATGGTTTAGGGCCAGGTAAAAGTGTACAAAAGAATTTTTTACCTCAATCTTCTTCCGATTTTATTTACGCAATTATAGTTGAAGAATATGGTCTCATGGGAGGTTTGGGAGTACTTAGTTTGTATTTATTGCTATTGTTTAGATTTGTTATAGCCTCTCATAAAGCCAATACTTTATTTGGGAAATTAGTGGTTATTGGTTTGGGTTTTCCAATGATTTTTCAAGCCATGATTAATATGGCGGTTGCCGTGGAGCTATTGCCGGTAACCGGTCAAACACTGCCTTTGGTAAGTAGTGGAGGAAGTTCGATTTGGATGACCTGTTTTGCACTCGGAATTATTATCAGTGTTACCAAAAAAGAAGAAGAAATTGCCCAAGAATTGAAAGAAAAAGAACAGAGAGACTTAGCACTTCAGAAATTAATTGATAAGCAATTAGAAGAAGAAACGCTTTCTGAAACAGTTCTTGAAGGTCAGTATTCTATTGAAGATAAAACAAAGAATCCTATGAATGCTGTTTTGAATAAGTAATCAGTATTCAGAAATAAGAGTAGTAAATAATACAATTAGTCTAAACATATTATTTAAAAAATGGGAAAATATAAATTCATATTAAGCGGTGGGGGAACAGGCGGACATATTTATCCGGCGATTGCTATTGCCAATGAATTAAAATCTCGTTTTCCAGATTCGGAAATCCTTTTTGTCGGTGCCAAAGATAAAATGGAAATGCAAAAAGTACCTCAGGCCGGATACCCGATAAAAGGGCTTTGGATTGCGGGTTTACAAAGAAGACTAACCATTGACAATGCATTATTTCCTGTAAAATTGGTTGCCAGTTTATGGGAATCCAGAAAAATTATCAAGCAATTTAAACCTGATGTAGTCATTGGAACTGGAGGATTTGCTAGTGGTCCGTTATTGCAGATGGCAAATGCAATGAATATACCTACCGTGATTCAGGAACAAAATTCCTATCCGGGAATTACTAATAAATTATTGAGCAAAAAGGCGAATGCCATTTGTGTAGCTTATGAAAATTTAGAGCGCTTTTTTCCAAAAGAGAAAATAATTTTGACAGGAAATCCGGTGCGCCAAGATTTGATTGCTATTGACAGCAAAAGAGAAGAAGCAATTTCTTATTTTAATTTGGATGCCAATAAAAAAACAGTTTTAGTCCTTGGCGGAAGCCTTGGAGCCAGACGTGTAAATCAATTAATCGAAAAAGAATTAGATAAAATGCTTTCGCAAAATGTTCAAATTATTTGGCAATGTGGAAAGCTTTATTTCGAAGAATATAAAAAATATAATACTGCTAACGTTCAGGTAATGGCATTTGTGGAACGAATGGATTTGGTGTATGCGGCTGCCGATATTGTTATTTCCCGTGCTGGAGCATCTTCTGTTTCGGAGTTGTGTATTGTGGGAAAACCTGTAATTTTCATTCCGTCGCCAAACGTTGCCGAGGATCATCAAACTAAAAATGCAAAAGCAATTTCGGATAAAAAAGGAGCTATTTTGCTTAGAGAATCGGAACTTGATTCTCAATTTAGTCTTGTTTTTGAAGCTTTGATTAAAGATGAAGGAAAACAAAAGCAGTTAAGTGAAAACATAAAGCAATTGGCCATGCCGGAAGCGACGAATCAAATCGTTGATACCATCGTGAAGTTAATTAGATAAAAAGAATAGATAAAAGAGCAAAGTAAAAATGAATTTAAATCAAATACATAACGTCTATTTCGTAGGAATCGGAGGCATCGGAATGAGTGCTTTGGCCCGTTATTTCAAAGCTATTGGAAAACAAGTGTCAGGGTATGATAAAACGCCGTCAATACTTACGAGTGAGTTGATTGAAAGTGGGATTTCTATTCATTTTGAAGATTCCGTAGCTTTAATTCCAAAAGAATATCAGCCAGATAATACTTTAGTGATTATAACGCCGGCCGTTCCTAAATCACATGCAGAATGGAATTATTTTTTAGACCAAAAATACGAAGTTAAAAAAAGAGCCGAAGTACTTGGAATCATTACTAAAGATACGTTTTGTTTTGCTGTTGCAGGAACGCATGGTAAAACAACAACATCAAGTATTTTGGGGCATATTTTATATGAAAGTGGTGCTGATGTTACTGCTTTTATAGGTGGAATTGTAGAAAATTATAACTCAAATCTGATAGGAACCGGTAAAACAATAACGGTTGTTGAAGCAGATGAATTTGACCGCTCTTTCTTGCATTTGCACCCTAATATTGCCTGTATCACTTCAATGGATGCGGATCATTTAGACATTTATGGAACCAGCGAAGCAATAGAAGCTTCGTTTGTGGAATTTGCGGATAAGATTACAGATAAAACCAAACTTTTCATTACCAAAGAGTTGCCTATTGAAGGAGTGACATGTTCAGTGAATGAGGATGCAGTTTTCAAAGCTTTCAATGTAAGAATTGACAACGCAAGCTATGTTTTTGATGTGCAAACGCCAACTGAAATACTAAAAGACTTACGATTTGGATTACCGGGACGACATAATTTAATGAATGCATTAATGGCTATTGCAATGGCAAAAACTTACGGCACCCCGACCGAGGCTATTGCAAAAGCCATTGCTTCATTTAAAGGAATAAGAAGAAGATTTTCGTATCAAATAAAAACGGAAAACTTAGTTTATATAGATGATTATGCACATCATCCTACAGAGATTAATGCAGTGCATCAAGCAGTTCGAGAATTGTATCCAAACCAAAAAGTATTGGCTATTTTTCAACCACATTTATTTAGCAGAACTAAAGATTTTGCAGATGATTTTGCTAAAAGTTTATCTGCTTTTGATGAAGTTCTTTTGTTGGAGATTTATCCCGCACGTGAATTACCGATGGAAGGAGTTACATCACAATGGTTGATGGATAAAATGACGAATAATGATAAGAAATTAGTGGCCAAAGAGGATTTGATTCCGTCAATTTTGGCCAGTGATGCACCAATAATTGTTACCATAGGAGCAGGTGATTTGGGAGAATTAGTACCATCAATTAAAAAAGCGTTAAATGAAACTGTTTAATTGGACAAATATTCGATTAATCCTCATGTTTGGATTAGTAATTTTCCTCTTTTCGTTTACTTCAAATCGAAATGAACATAGGAAATTGACTAAATCTAAGGTCGTTTTTGTTGGGGATAATGCGCCTTTTGTTAAACAGGAAACGGTTAATAAATTGTTAATAGAAAATAAAAGGGATGCATCAAGCATTGAAAAAGTTAAATTAGATTTGAATAAGTTAGAGAAAGCTATAGATGCACATGAGATGATTGAAAAGTCAGACGTTTTTGTGAGTATTGACGGTGTTCTAAAAGCTGTTGTAAAACAAAAAACGCCTATAGCAAGGGTTTTTAACGGTGATAGTTCTTTCTATATTGATTACAAGGGAAATAGTATGCCATTGTCGGCTAATTTTACAGCTAGAGTTCCACTTGTTTCAGGGGTAATAAATAAAAAAAATAACGAAGATTTAGCCAAATTATTTCGTGTTATTCATGACGATGAGTTTTTGAAAAAAAACATCATTGGAATTGAAATTATGCCAAATGGAAGCTTAAAAATGCTTAACAGAAATTTTAATTATCAAATTGATTTTGGTAGAATCATAAATGTGGAGCGTAAATT
>ERZ1034361.1678-NODE-1678-length-11373-cov-2.844901_pt1 | contig 11373 bp, 6 predicted proteins | sample MGYA00520617_ERZ1034361 | MGnify/ENA primary metagenome ERZ1034361 (study PRJEB33736, sample SAMEA104284507) | Azolla filiculoides | biome: Urban; feature: Water surface; material: Ditch water | place: Netherlands | collected 2015-10-28 | depth 0-0.1 m ... | reverse complement strand
TGCACGCATTTCTTCTGGTGCCGCATACTCAGCACCACGCATTTTGCATGAATATTCCAAAACTGAACGATGGAACCAACGGTTGTATCTACTCCACGGGTTTGAATCAACACTGGCATGCGAAATCGTAATGTAATCCTGATCACCGGGATATGCTGCTGCGTTATCATAGGGTTCAGTATCAAATCCACCGTTATCAAACATCACAGTTGGTACATTTTTGGAAATTGATGGTGTGGTCAAATCAGAAAATCTAACCAACGAGATTGCGCTACCAACACCACTCACCAACCAAGTATCTGATGAGTATTTTTTAGGTGAAACCGCACCACGGAATTCAACCACCATACCGTTCGTGAATACAACACCATTGCTACTGGTGTAACTTTTCAAACCAATTACTTCTTTTTCAACATCGATTGCCGTGTTAGCAGAAATATCATCAATGATAAATCTACCAAACTTATTTGGGTCGATTGGACTTTGATAAAACAGTTCATCCGGTGAATCATAAGGTACAACAAAGGTGATAGTACCAGATGAGGTGCCATTATTCGTAATACCTTTTGTATAATCAAGGGTTGGTGTATTAACTACAACCCCAAAGCTACGCCATTTATCAGTGGTAACAGATGTTGTCGTATTAGCTGGAATATTTTCAGTAGCTTGCCATAAGAAATCATCATATACTACAAATTCACCTAATGTGTATTCAGTAGATGGGTTGTAATAACTGATTTCTGATTGATAAATGAACTGAACCACTTCCCAATCAATGGTTGTATCCGGTACGGTTGGTACAGAATGTGATGGGATTGTATGTCTTGCCTTTAATAGCTGGTTATCATACACCGCTAACTGACCATCAATATACGAATATTGGTAATTGTACATCAACGAACCAGTATCGTACTTATTACGTATGATGAAACCTTCTTTTGGTGCATTTACATTAAATTTGTAAGTTTGACCACGGAATAAGTTAAGTGTTGGGTTGTTTACTGGATTCGCCGAGTTAGCATTGAATACAAAAGTATTACTATCTATAGAAACATCGTACTCGCTAACGATATTCGCATTAGCACCATTAACCGGTACTGCCAATGGACCATTGGGTTCCCAATAATACTCTCTATAGTTGATGAATTTATCCCAAACTATAGGTGGATTCCAAGAATAATGCTCTTGTGATGTAATTAAATCATCACGCTCGACTGTATTCCCAAAGAATTTTAATTGATTTTTGAAATCAATGTAATCATAGAAGTTATCAATTGTTCCATTGTTGTTAAAAACAACGCCAGGCTCTAACTGATATCTGCTACGCAATGAGTTATCAGAATCCAAGTAAATGTCAGAACCGATATAGGTTTTTCCATATCGACGACCAACATATCCCACCGTCTTTTCTAAAAGACCAGGCTGCACCAGTGGGTCAACCACGGCTGACATGAATTTTTTATTTGCATCTGTTTGAAAAACCCCTGGCAATAACTCTTCAGTTTTTCTAATTGGCAGTTGGCTTTTAGGGTATAATTGATCTGTCATAGTCTTAATTCGTTGTTGTGGTAATAGCAGCGGATGCTGCTCTAACTTCGGTTGCTGAGATAGCAGTTACGATATCAATGTTGTCAACGGTTGCTCCGCTGATTAAGATTTCATCATGTTTACTTTGAATCTCAAATAAACTACCGAATACTTGGTCTGTTTGTCTTGGTACAAGAACAATGTTACTAATATCTGGTGATACAGTGTTCAATACATAAGTAGTTAGCTCTGTTAAGAAGAAGCGATCTCCAAAATCCCAATAAGAAACATTAAAGAATGTATTAATAGCAGTGATAATACGAACCTTAAGATCATTATCGTTAATTGTTTTGTTTGGGTTCTTAACTACCTTGAACTGTCCTTGCAATTTTGGATCAGCTGTTGATCCAAATAATATTTTGTACTTAACTGGGTGATAGATAATCTCGTCACTGATCGATTTAATAGCATTTAACTTAGAACCAAAGTTAATTCTAAGCATATCACTACTTGGTGGTGTTGGTTCGATAGTAGAACCACCAGCCAAATAAGTTCTAAAGGCTTCATCGTATGAACGTGTCATGATAGAAATATCCATGATGTTACTAACACTTGGATCAATTCTTCTATTAGAACTTGCATTGTGCAAATATTGGAATTTCAAACCTGATCTACCGATGTTAGCCTTGTAGGTGCTTTCCATTTTTAATGTATACGTGGTATTATCAACCCGTTTTATGTAATCTTCTGCTGGTGTGTAGAAATACACAAGTTGCCCATCTGAATACAAGTTTTTAACAACGCCGTCAGTTGTTTCAGTGAATTTGAAATTACTTTCAGTTTCAAATACAATAATAGGTTCTGCTTGCACATCTACTAATTCAAACACTATACTACCAGCACCGTCTTGTACTTCTTTGAAGAATAGATAGTTACTAGATTGGGTTGCTTTATACGACGGTTCTAATACCAATGTTCTAACCTTAGTTAGTGTATCTTCGCTTACACTTTTGAAATTGTTTTCATCCGGTGAGTAAAAATAAATAACCTGCTTAGGAGCATATTTCGACAAGTCGATACCAACGTAAGTCGGTAATACAACGATAGGTGATAGTATAGTATTAACTGCTTCATACACATCAACGCCATCGGCATTTTTAACTTTCCGTGCAAACGTATATATAGTATCGCCACCAACAATCATTTCAAAAGCATCTGGGTTATCAATCACGCCATCGCTATCACTGTCACTAAATGCAAGTTTTACTTCAACATTACTTTCATAACCGTCATCATATTGAACAACATCATTAATTTCAAATGGTATGTCCATCTTCAATTGGGTCGTTAAATCACTAGCAGTGTTAATTCCAAGAATTTTGATTGTATCTTTAACAACTTTACCAACTTGGTCGTTATAACGCTTTTCATGTGAATCAAAATAGAATCTGTTTTGTGCAACACTTCCAAATACATAATCTAATGCTCTTATTCTCACCGAGTAACTATCCGCATCTTTGACAAATGCGATTACCCATGAAGCATCAACGTTAGTATTTGAAATATTCCCAGCGTTCGCCTGGCTGAAGTTATTAGTCAAATCAATATTAGATGCCGATACAATATGCCATGCCGCATCATCAACCGAGTATCGCAATCCAAAATTTAAATTTTGAAATGCCAGATTAACCATTTCGGTTTCTAATGCAGTTGGTAGATCATTTACAAATTTAGGAACTACCTGCGTTAAAATAGCACCATCTGGTATTACATCATTAAATGATATTGTTCCCATTCCATTCGCAAGCATACCAATACCGCCATTGGAACCATCACCAACTACTCTAATCACTTTTGCCCAGATTCTGTCAGTTTGTGCTGGATCGTTTGAATTAATGTCTACCATTAAACCATTTTTAAATGCCTTACCCGCAATTGGAGTGAATTTAACCATTGCACCGTATGAAATATAAGACATATTTCCGGTTCCGTATGACAAACCAACTCGTTCGATTTTAGTACCGAAAAAATAACCGGTTGATAGATTAACATCTGAGGTTTTCAATACCCAAGTTGTTGGTGTAGTGGTATCAAATGTTTTCTTTGCGAACTTTGTAAGATAGAAGTTATAAACGTCAGTACCTGCCAACGCGGGTTCGACTGAACTTCTAATAAAGTTGATAATGTCTAGTTTGTTATTATACTTGAATGATAACGCTCGTTCAGTGGCTTCTTTGTAGATAAAACCATCATCAGCGAATACATTAACCGAACTATACTTACCACTGACATCAATGATTTCAAAGTTTCTGGAGATACCACTTGATGTTCTATTAACTGCTTTGATTTTTAAAATGTCTTGTGAGCTAGCAAGTGGAGCTAGGTTATAATCTTCACCTGTTATCATACGGTTTTGTGTATAATAAGTTGCAGGTGCATTAGTACGAATACTATCAACACTTTCAGTCGCAGATGCATTTGAAACAGTTGATTGCAATGCTAATCCAATAGTCACCGTGTGCGCAGCACCATCTTTGTTTATGTATGGAACAGCAATATTAATACCGCGCATTTCTGATGGTGATACCGAATAGGTAATACCGTTACTAACACGGTAAAATACTCTAAACTTACCCTGCGGTAAATTACCATACACACCATCGGCAAACATCAAATCAATCGTGTCATTTTCGTTAGTTGACACCGAGAATATATTACTAATACCACGCGATAAACTGTTATATGCGATATTATTTCCAACCAAATTGGAAACCTGAGCCCATCTATTGTTCAACGCACCGTTCGCACCCAAACCAAACAACCAAACGTCATCATTGTTTATGTTAGGAGTAGCAACGGATACTTTTTCATTTGGTGTTGGAATTTCAATCGTAAAATCGGCAAGTTCCAAACTACCCTGCTTAAACATCAAGAAAAACCCAGTATCAGTGCTACTTGGTCCGCTGCCATCCATGCGATACACGAATCCAAGTTGATTACCTGGTGTTGGCGGTTCTTCGTAAATAGTTTCGCTGTTTTTAAAAGCAGTACTCACTATTTCAAATGACATGTTACGACCAGCAACCGATTTGGTATATGAATATATCGGAACGTCTGTGCTGTATGTATTAAATCTATATTGCTCGGTTCTAATCCCACCAATGAACGCAGAACCTTGACTACGACCAATCTCAGTATTCTGTGCCATTGCAGAATTTAAAATCAACGTAAACTGTTCAGTCCAATTTGAATTGGTTGGGTCATTCCATGTAACATGTTGGTGTGCTAGATTTTTACTATTACTATCGTAGATTTCTTCAGTCGTTGTAATTGAGGTGAACTTCAATAAACCACTAGCGGCGATATTTCTTTTTGGTTGATAACTAAGCATACGTGCAATACGCAATACACTAGCTTTTCTTTCTGCCAGTTCTAAGAAGTTCTCACGACTCGCTAAATCGATTCTAAAAGATAATGACTGGCCTAGGAATGCAATGGCGTCTATCAATGCCATATATTCGGATGATTCAATATAGTCATTGAAATCTTCTGGATAGTTTTCACGAATATAGGTAATGATTACCCTGCGTAAGTTTTCAAAATCATAAGATTTGAAATCAGCATTCTTAAAGGTTTGGTATATTCTAGTCCAATCCTCATTTAAAATTAGGTCGTTTTGTCTTGTAGTCGTAGTCATTGTTACTCCTGAATGACTATATTTAGCCGACTTTTTGACCAGCTTTTAGACTATCACTGCATTAGTTTTATCAAAATTCAATGTCATTTGCTCATTGACGTTGAATGGGATGTATGTCAAATTCACGGCAATCTGAATACCCATGTCGGTTGAGTTAACCGAGACGCTATTAACTTGCATCCTCGGGTCATAGTTGACGATTGTTTGAACATCGTCTGCTATAAGTTTTTTCGTCTGTGGTGTCATTTGCTCAAACAGCATATCCCAAATGATAGTACCAAACGATGGGTTTTCTAACTTTTCACCTTTACGGATATAGAAATGATTAATCAAGTCTTGCTTAACCAAGTTAATATCATACGTTTGTGTGTTATTTGAATTGTTTAATGTCGAAAACCCTTTATATACAAATGCACCATTATTGATATCTCCGATAGATGCAGTGTTTGTAGCAACCGTTGTTTGATTGTATAATTTACTCGCCACGTTTCTTCCCTTCCTTTGCTATATCTGTTTTATCTGGTACGACCTTAGTTGGATCTAAATTCTCATGCATTGACCAAGGTTCATGCATTGGAATTCTTCTCAAAATACTTTGGAATGGTTTCTTGGCCTGATACCTATCAGTTTTCCAAGCATTACCGGAACTAGACATTGGATTGTCATGGATTTCCATTGGAACGGCTGGGTTTGCTTTTGCCGCCACTGTCTTGTCGCAATTATTAAATATTTGGTCTGCTGTTTCCACGTGGCTCGTTCCACTGCTGATATGAGTCGCGGTTCCTGCCGTGAACTTATTGGCAGAGCCAGATATCAAATCAAAATTAGTTGCGGTGGTAATCTGTCCATTTGCGCCAATAACAATACTGGTGTTACCAGCACTTTCCATATGAATACCACCCAAACCAGAATCAGCACCTGCGCTAACATTGAAGTTTCTACCTGCTTCTAAATTAATATCCCGATCTGCACGAATATTCAAATCATTTTCGGTATGAATTGAAATAGAATCCTGCGCATATATGTCAATTTTACCATTACTGGTAAGTTCAACCCAAGCCGTTCCTCTTGCATTCCCTATGTAAATCAAGTCCTCTGAGTTATGCATTAGGATTTGATGACCAGTTCTCGTTCTTATCCTAAAGTGTTCATTATATGGTATATTGACATCGCCTTTGCCTTCAGTCGCAATAACATTAACATATTTTTTGGCACTCGTGGATGCTGGAGCTTCTCTGCGAATTGCGTCATTGCCGTCATCCATTATAAACTGAGTACCACCAAGTCTACTTATTGGAACTGGTGAAATGGTTTGGCTTTTATTAACCCCAATGTTTGCTTTCTTAGCTCCTTTACGTCTATCTAACGGACCGGGTGTTGATATACCAAATACCATGCTAGGTGCTTCTCGGCGACTTGAACTATCAGTCACACCACGGATGTCATCCTCAAGCAAACCTTGCTCTAGGTAACAGGCAGCCATTGGATGCAATGCCTTTTTAATTTTTGATGCATCTACATTTTGATCTTTTGAATTCTGTCTTCTATTAACTTCAGCAACTGGTAGTGGTTTCTTGGTGTCATACGCACCGGAATCATTTTTATCCAAATCGACCATAGACGAACCAGCAATCCCGGGTACCATGTGATTCGCAAATCTAGCAGGAACTGAGGCAAACCAGTATCCCTTCGATGCGTCACCATTAATAAACAAAACCAAAACTGTTACACCAATATCCGGTGGGACAAACCACATCCCATAACTTTTCTGCGTATCGTTGAACGCCTCCTGTGTAGAAGCAGTCGCTGCCGTATTTTGTCCCATGAATTCATTTGTTGTATAACCAAAGAAAGGCGACGCATATCGTACATTAAATGATTGCATTTCATTACCAACTTGGTTTGCTTGTTCCTTCAACAAGGTAACTTCCAAACACCCCATGTACGTTGGATCTAAATTGTTTACAATTCTCGCTTCATATATACCAGTTCCTAATTTTGCATTACTGGTTGCATCTGCGGATTGTCTTGTTAATTCTGCCATAGTTCTCTCTTAATGATATTGTGGACCAGCAAATTTATCTGCACTTGCACCTGGATAATCTCGTTCAATCTGTTCAACTTCACTTGGAATTCCAAATTGATATCGATTCATCGCATCTTCATTTGGCATTTTACCTTCGTGTGCTCGTGAGTATGCTAAAATAGACTCACGTTCCTGAGCCAATGCAGTCAACTTAGCCGATGCTTCTTTGGTTGTCATCCGTTTTGGTGGTGGTTCTGGTGCTACCGGTGGTGTTGTTGTTTCAGCTAATCCTTGGTTCATAGTCGCAGGTGGAGGTAAATCTGGACCAACTTGCATAACGGTGGTTGTCTCTGGATCTGCTTTTGCATTTGGTGGTGTGGACGGTGCTGGTGCAACTGCACTCGATGCACTAGTAGAGGTATTCGCCGCCGGTGATTGGGTGTCCGTTGCAAGGTCTGCTTGTTTTGGTATACGGATACATCTTAACTTCTGCTTAAACATACCACCAGAAAATGTACTGTCACACTGCACTACTCGATAAACCCCACTAAAATCGTTTTCACGAGTACTCTTTTCACTTGTAAATTGATAATAACCTAAATCTTCTCGCATATCTATCGGTGATCTAAATCTGATATAGATATACACCTGACCGTCTTGGTGATTCATCGCACCATCTACTGTTTTTTGTCCATTACCAACATCAGCTTGAGCAAAATAATTAGATATACCGGAATCACTAAGCCAATATGGATCCCCAAGAATTTCCAAGTTCAATGCAATAAGATCAGCACTTGACCCCTGGATAAGAGCATTGTGAAATTGCTCTGCAACGATTTGTTCCGTTGTTTTTGTACCAGAGCCACCAGATTGTTCTTTTTTGACTCGATCAACATCCATTTTTAGTTTTGCTCTTAATCCAATCGAAGACTTAACATCTGCACCTAATACCAAATTAGATGATTTATGCAACGATTCAACAATCCCACTTTGATCTGGGTTACCACCTGCTTTGGCTGAATCCTTCTCCGGTGCTGGGTTTACACCAATAAAAAACATGTTGTTGATATCGATATCAAACTTCAATACGTCAGTATTCTTACCGGTATATATGTAGTCATACACCTTACATATTGATTTCTTAATACCATCAACACCGACGGGTTTGGTATTCGGATTTGATAGCATACTCTGATTGACTAGATATGGTATAATTCTAAATGTTATTTTCTTAGCATAATCCCCTGTCATAACATCAATATCTAACAATTCTATCTGAACATCGACCATGAAGTATTTTATCATACCATTAACGAAATTCTTTGGATTAGTACATTTCTTCACGTAATCTGAACTTAATATAACCTGAGAAATAACATCGATAATCGTAATACCCTGTGGGAATTGAAATTCTCGCGTTGTTTCGTTAGATGCTATGAATTCTGGGTTTACGATATTAGTTTTTTCATCATACGCAACACCAGCACGCGCCATTGGTACAATCCCACCGGTGGATTTATCAAAATGAAATTCTGACAAGCCAATATCATTCATTAGATTATCTTCTACCGCTTTAACTTTATTGTTAAGTGTTATATACTGTGAAACTGGATTTCCGGGGTTACTGGTTGCCGATCTAACACCAGTTTTATTATCTTCCCCGCTTGACAACGAGGTGAACGAAGAGGAATCCGGTGGAAATTGGATATCGAAAACATTGCAAATACCTATCCTCTTTTCTTTCAGTAACGAGGTCTCTATCTCATTTAGTGCAGATACCAAACTAAATGGCCCTGATTTTAGTATTTCAGCGACCGTCCCACGTGAACCAGATTTTAATTTCAAATCACGAATAGTTGTATTATACACACCACTATATCCAATATCGCTATACGGAACCGCCGTTACTTTATAGGAACTACCCGCTTCAGTTACTTTAAATTTCGCAGTCGTGATGTAGATTGGAAAAAACTTACTCTTAGTAGTAACCAGTTCAGCACCGTCATCAGAATACCCCTGAAAATCAAGTCGCATCACAAATGGAGAACCAACATAAGAAGTATACCCTGCTTTTATTGCAGCATTTTGCAAACTCTCTAAGAATACTCCCATCGAATATGGTTCATATATGTCAAAATTAAGAGTTGATGCTGGCGAATTCCCAGTTTTTGGGTTTGATGCTATCAGATTCCTTATTGTTACATTATCTACAAAATATTCCGGTGTACCACGCAGTGTATTAATCCGCTGTGAGTCATATCTACCAGCTGACGAAAACACAATCGTATTTTTTAGATCAGCTGGACTGTTTCTGTAAGATAGTGGATCATTATATTGCTGCGGGGTTAACGCCGCCAGAGTCCATAATGCAGTGCATGTACCAAAATGTTCCAATGCGTTAGGAATCACATTCGGTAAATCATTAGTCGTGTCTTTATTTTTCGCACCTTCCATCGGGGATGTAGTAGCCCCTGGTGTTTGCATTGATTCAAACTGAGGTGTGATCCGTGTTGCAATCCCCTGTGATATATTATCCGGTACATTTACATTACCAACAACCGACGTCGGTGCACCGATTGAATTAACAATCGCTGACCCGTTTTTTATCGGAGTCATTTGAATATCAGTCGAGCCTGGCTCTCCTAATCCTATAGTTATGGTCATTATTAGATACCCAAGTATTTTGTTAAGTTACTTTTTTTAGGAAGATAAATCACGGTCCCAGTTTCAAAATCATAAATTGGATCTTTGATTATACTCATATTTCTCTGTACGAATACCCACCATAGTTTTGGTGTTCCATACAAATCATATGATAACAAGTCTGGTCTGCGACGATACTGTTGCTCAATCGCATACGCATGATCGTCGGGTTCAGCCGGAACTGGTCTCATCTCAATCAATTCCAAATATAGATTGTTCTGGGGTGTAATAGCCCATGGTGAAAAATTAGAATACAGTGCCATTATAGGAATCCAACTCCATTATTTGATAATTTACCAGACGCATAATCATGCAAACTAAATTTACGTATAGTTGTTCTGTTATACACCGGACTAACGGTTACCGATACCGTGCTGATAATTGGAATCCAAGTAGGTGCTCCACCTTTATCACCATTACAACGAATATAATTTACAGAATCTTTTAGATCCACACTGAACGATTTGACTACTACTGGAATTCTGTCAAATACACCGGGTCCGTACCCAGACAACCAACAAATGATTGGTGGATTACCAACATGATCTCCTTGACCAAAGAACATTTTAGTTGCAGTTTTAAAAAAGGTAGTCGCAGCAAGCCAGTACCGAGCATCCGTTTCAGTTTCACACGTGAATTCGCCACTGATTTGTATATCTTCAACTTGGCTGTTTTTGTATGCCTGAAATGCGTAGTTACTATGAACCACATCAGGGTTTGTGTAGTTTGCTTTTGTTGCCACTGTTATATTTGGTAGATATGGCCAAACCACACCACCGGTATTTTCTAATAGTTTAAATAACTCAGAATCAAATTGTCGCCAAGGTGCATCAATTCTAACTCGCCAATCATTGTCGGATCCCGGTGATACCAACCCTTCTGCACCAACTTGTGCAAATAATTCCGCACCAGATGGTAAGTTTGCTCCACGCTGCATACTCAACAAGTCATTCAAATTACCAGCAGCCGATGAAATTTTACCAGCAAATCCTGCAAAATCACCAGATGCCAGGCTAGTTACTGCTGACAATGCACCACCAACACCACCACCAATCGCGCCGACTGCACCAGAAAGCAGATTACCAACACCACCGAGTGCTTCGTTAGCAAGATTACCAACCCCGGAAATTAATCCAGTCGAACCGGCATTACCAGAACCAACATTACTCAATTGAGATACAGTATTTTCTAAATTTGCTTTTGCCTGGGTATCACCAATAACATTGGTTGTGTTCGAAAACGTTGGCGTGATTGAATTAAGTGCAGCTGGCATCGCCGAACTGGATATCGGGTTTACGTTCGTAAATGATGTTGATCCTAATGGCATAAATATTCTCCTAGTAGTACTATTTATTCTACAAAATGTGTGGTATAATAGGTCTTATCGTATTCAATTGGAGATTTAAATGGCTGATCACGT
>ERZ1034361.1677-NODE-1677-length-11376-cov-2.091424_pt1 | contig 11376 bp, 9 predicted proteins | sample MGYA00520617_ERZ1034361 | MGnify/ENA primary metagenome ERZ1034361 (study PRJEB33736, sample SAMEA104284507) | Azolla filiculoides | biome: Urban; feature: Water surface; material: Ditch water | place: Netherlands | collected 2015-10-28 | depth 0-0.1 m ... | reverse complement strand
GGCGGTGGCCTGGATCTGGCCGTGCTCGGCCTGGCCGAGTGCGATGCACGCGGCAACATCAACGTCAGCCGTTTCGGCCCACGCCTGGACGGTGCCGGCGGCTTTATCAACATCACCCAAAACAGCCGCACGGTCATTTTTATCGGCACCTTCACTGCGGGTGGTCTGGACGTCAAAGTGGGTGACGGCATGCTCACCATCGTCAAGGAAGGCAAGTTCCGCAAGTTTGTGGAGAAGATCGAGCAGGTCACCTTCAGCGGTGAATACGCCGCGCGCATGGGCAAGAAGGTGCTTTACATCACCGAACGCTGTGTGCTCACCCTCACGCCCGAAGGGCTGGAACTGACCGAGGTCGCGCCGGGTGTGGACATTGAGCGCGACATCCTGCCCTACATGGCATTCAAGCCCATCATCCGCAACCCAGCGTTGATGGACGCGCGCATCTTCCGCGACGAGATCATGGGCCTGAAGGACACCATTCTGTCCATCTCGCTGCTGGAGCGCATCTCCTACCAGCCCGAGCGCAATCTGTTGTTCCTCAACTTCCAGGGCTTGAAGCTGGTCAGCCCCAAGGACGCGCAGGACGTGCAGGCTGCGGTGGAGCGCAAGTGCAAGGAAATTGGCCACAAGGTCAACCTGATCGTCAATTACGACGGCTTTGAAATCCTGGAGCCCGCCATGGACGCGTATAGCGACGTGGTGAAGACCATGAGCGAAAAGTACTACGACAAGACCACGCGCTACAGTACCAGTGCTTTCCTGCGCAACAAGCTGGGTGCGGCCATCACCGGTCGCGGCTTGGCGCCGCATATCTACGAAACGCAAGCAGAGGCCGAGGCGGCCATCTAGCCCCTCGCGCTGAGGCCGCAGCAGCGGCCACCTTCAAACCATTTCTCGCCCAGTTCACCGGCCCAAAGGCCGGAGGATGGCGCGTGGGCGATCGCTCCATTTCCCGTTCCATGAAGATTTTCGCCAAATGTTCCATGGCGAACAAAGTCCCCCATGGCCGCTCAAAAAAGCGGCGATAGTCCGCCCATAAGAAGAATATTTCTGATCCTTTGAGAGCCAAGGAGTGATCCGGCACAGCCAGATCCATCTGACGGAACCTCGCAATGTATGGATGCGAGGCTCAAACCATATCCCCGTTCTAGTGAACTGCATCGTGCAGGTGATGTTCGTTGACGACATTCTTGTCGAGCCCCTGCCGTGGGTTCGACAGGTCTGTCGGCATCTGCATCGGGGCCGTGGTGAAACACCATCAGGGTTGGTGTGCCCGGAGCCTGTGCGTGCAGTCCCGGATGAAAGTGGTCTGAATGAAACCAAGAGCAATAAGTTTTCAGAGGTGATGGATGTCTTCAATCATGAAGAGTGGAATGGGTAGATTGGATTGCGGTGCGATACGGCCCCATACGGGCGCATCTGGCGCCCGTGATGCCTTGAAGGTCTGCAGTAACACTGGTAATCGTGCACGCATCTCACCGGCGGGAGTGTGTTCGTGAACATTCCCCGCCGAGCGCTATTTGGCAAGCTCAATACCGATCTATTCAGGGCCATTGAGTCGGCGACAGCCTTCGCCAAGCTGCGTGGAAATCCCTATGTGGAAATGGTGCACTGGCTGCACCAGATATGGCAGGTATCGGGCAATGATCTCCACCGCATCGCGCAGCATTACGGTGTGGATGCGGCGCAGGTGGAGAAAGACCTGACGATCGCACTGTCGCAGTTGCCAGGCGGCGCCAGCGGCATCAATGACTTCAGCCACCTGATTGAGTCATCCATTGAACGCGCCTGGGTCTTCTCCAGTTTGTCTATGGGCGACAAGAGCATTCGTGGCGCCTGGTTGCTGGCAGCGCTGGTGCAGACCCCTGACTTGCGCCGCATGTTGCTGGGAATTTCCGCCAGCTTTCAAAAGATTCCTCCCCTGCAGGTGGGCGACGACTTTCCGCTCATCATCTCCGGCTCGCTGGAGGATGCATCCGATGCGAAGGATGCCATGGACTTACCCGCCGCCATACCGGGCGAAGCCAGCGGCGCATTGGAGTCACTGCAAGACGGCAAGTCGGCCTTGGCAAAGTATTGCGTTGATCTGACTGCTCTGGCGCGCGAAGGGCGTATTGACCCTGTCATCGGGCGCGAGCACGAAATCCGCACCATGGTGGACATTCTGTTGCGCCGACGCCAGAACAACCCGCTGCTCACCGGTGAAGCTGGTGTGGGAAAGACCGCTGTAGTCGAAGGGCTGGCACTGGCCATCGTCGCCAGGAAGGTGCCACCCAGCCTACAGAACGTGCGCATGCTGGGCCTGGATGTGGGCGCCCTGCTGGCCGGTGCGAGCATGCGTGGCGAATTTGAATCCCGTCTCAAAGCGGTGCTGAAAGAGGCCAGTGATTCTCCGCAGCCCGTCATCCTGTTTGTGGACGAGGTGCACACGCTGGTGGGTGCGGGAGGTCAGGCCGGCACCGGTGATGCCGCCAATTTATTCAAGCCCGCCTTGGCGCGCGGCGCCTTGCGCACGATTGGCGCGACCACCTGGTCTGAGTACAAAAAGCATATCGAAAAAGATCCGGCCTTGACGCGGCGTTTTCAGGTGCTGCAAGTTCTGGAGCCCGAAGAAGGCGCAGCCATTGCCATGGTGCGGGGTCTGGTACCCGCCTTTACCAAGCACCATGGCGTCACCATTCTGGACGAGGCGGTGCGCGCTGCGGTGACCCTGTCGCACCGCTATATCCCAGCACGGCAGCTGCCCGACAAGGCCATCAGTCTGCTGGACACGGCGTGTGCGCGCGTGGCCATGTCGCTGCACGCGCCATCGCGTGAGCTTGAAGAACTCCACGCGCGACTCGCCGCGCTGAAAGGCGAAAGCGCACTGCTTGCGCAAGAGGCAGCCATGGGTAAGGAGCGCAGCGAAGCGCTGGCCACCCTGCAGGAGCAATTGATTGAACTGGAGCAAAACCAATTGGTCCAGACCCAAGCGGCCTCAGCCGAGCGAACATTGAGTGCGGCCATCTTGAGTCGGCGTGAGCAGTTGCAGCAGGTTGTAGATGAGGATGAGAAGCGCCTGCTGACGCTGGACCTGCAGCGTTTGGAGCGCGAATTCGCGCAGCTGCAAGGTGACAGCCCACGCATCCACATTGAGGTGGAGGCCAGCGTCGTGGCTTCCATCGTGGCCGACTGGACCGGCATTCCCGTAGGCCGCATGGTGCGGGATGATATTGCGGCCGTGATGTCGTTGGACAGCCAGTTGCGCAAACGCGTGGTCGGGCAGGATCAGGCACTGGAGGTCATCGCCGAACGTGTGAAGACCGCCAAGGCCAAGCTCAGCGATCCCAATAAGCCGCTGGGAACTTTCCTGCTCGTGGGGCCTTCGGGTGTTGGCAAGACCGAGACGGCACTGGCCCTGGCGCAAGCGGTCTATGGCGGCGAGCACAACCTCATCAGCATCAACATGAGCGAGTACCAGGAGGCGCATACCGTCTCCAGTTTGAAAGGTGCCCCGCCCGGCTATGTTGGCTATGGCGAGGGCGGGGTGCTCACCGAGGCGGTACGCCGCAGGCCCTATAGCGTGATCCTGCTGGATGAAGTGGAAAAGGCCCATCCCGATGTGCACGAAGTTTTTTACCAGGTGTTTGACAAGGGCTGGATGGAGGATGGCGAAGGTCGCGTCATCGATTTCAAGAACACGCTGATTCTGCTCACCAGCAACACGGGCTCCGAGGTCATCAGCAGCCTGTGTGAAGACCCGGCACTGGCGCCGGATGCCAAGGCCTTGGTTGAAGCCTTGCAGCCCGAGTTGCGCAAGGTGTTTCCCGCGGCCTTCCTGGGCCGCCTGACCATCGTGCCTTACCTGCCGCTGCCCAGCCATTTACTCCAAGCCATTGTTGGCCTGCAACTGCAAAAAGTAGTGGCACGCATGCAAGAGCAGCATGGCATTGCCCTCGAATGCACGCCCGCAGCTATCACGCACATCGTTACCCAATGCGGCACGCATGAGACGGGTGCGCGGCGCATCAGCCAGTTCATTGAGCAAAACGTGCTCACACAGCTGGCGCAGGTATGGCTGCAGGCCATGCAGGACCACTTCGTCCTGCGCAAGGTCATTTTGCAGGCCGCGTCTGAATCCCTGCAGCAGCTTGATGCACGTTTGCCCGTCGCGCCCAAGGCGGGTCTGTGCCTGCAACTTTTCGTGGAGGAGTGAGGTCATGCCTTCGTTCCTCCTTTCGGTTCACCTCCGTCCTGCGCGCGCAATCGCGCAGGGCGCTATTCAACCGACCGGTCTGGGTGGTCCGGTCAATCTGTTTCTCATCAACCTGAAGGAATCCATATGAGTGCCAGCAACAGCAGTCAAAAGTTCATTGCGCGCAACCGTGCTCCGCGCGTGCAAATTGAATATGACGTTGAAATTTACGGTAGCGAAAAGAAGATCGAGCTACCCTTTGTGATGGGTGTACTGGCCGACCTGTCGGGCAAGCCTGTAGAGCCACTGCCCGGTGTGGACGAGCGCAAATTCCTCGAAATTGATATCGACAATTTTGACGAGCGCATGAAGGCCATTGCACCACGTGTCGCGTTCAGTGTGCCCAATACCCTCACTGGTACCGGCCATGTCATGGTCGACATCACGTTCGAAAGCATGGACGACTTCTCGCCCGCTGCAGTGGCCAACAAGGTCGACGCGCTCAAGCAACTGCTGGACGCACGCACCCAACTCTCCAACCTGCAGACCTATATGGACGGAAAGGCCGGAGCAGAAGACCTGGTGCGCAAGCTGCTGGCCGATCCGGCGCTGATGAAGTCGCTGGCGGCTGCGCCTAAGCCGGCTGCACTGAACTCCTGATCTGCCATCGCATTTACCTTTTACCTCCCTCAAGACTAAGGACTTTCATCCATGGAAACACAATCTGCCGTCACTGGCGGTGCAACCCAGTTTGCCGACCCCAGTGTCTTCACTGGTCTGTTGGATCGTGAATTCAAACCCAAGGGTGACCAGCAGCGCGAAGCCGTAGAGGCTGCTGTTCGTACCCTGGCTGAGCAGGCGTTGGGCAACACCGTCACCATGAGTGACGACGCCTACGCCAGTATCGAAGCCATCATTGCCGAAATCGACCACAAGCTCACCGCGCAGATCAATCTGATCCTGCACCACGAAGACTTCCAACGCCTGGAATCCGCCTGGCGCGGTCTGGACCATCTGGTCTCCAACACCGAGACCGACGAGATGCTGAAGATCCGCTTTATGGATGTCAGCAAGTCCGAACTGCGCCGCACCCTGCGTCGCTACAAAGGCGTGGCATGGGATCAGAGCCCGTTGTTCAAGCGCCTGTACGAAGAAGAGTACGGTCAACTCGGCGGCGAGCCCTACGGTTGCCTGGTGGCCGATTACTACTTCGACCACACGCCGCCTGATGTGGAGTTGCTGGGCGCCATGGCCAAGATCGCATCCGCCGCGCACGCACCCTTTATTGCTGGCGCTGCGCCCAGCAACCTGCAAATGGATTCCTGGCAAGAGTTGGCTAATCCGCGTGACCTGACCAAGATCACCGGTAACCTGGAACACGCTGCATGGAACTCACTGCGCGCGACCGAAGACGCACGTTACGTCGGCCTGTGCATGCCGCGTTTCCTGGGCCGTCTGCCCTATGGCGCCAAGACCAACCCGGTGGATGCCTTCAACTTTGAAGAAGACACCGAAGGCGCGGACCACAAGAACTATGTGTGGAACAACGCAGCCTACGCCATGGCTGTCAACATCAACCGCAGCTTCAAGCTCTACGGCTGGTGCACCATGATCCGTGGTGTGGAGTCCGGCGGCACGGTGGAAAACCTGCCCTGCCATACCTTCCCCACGGACGATGGTGGCTTTGACATGAAGTGTCCCACCGAAATCGCGATTTCGGACCGCCGCGAAGCCGAGCTGGCCAAGGCCGGCTTCATCCCCCTGATCCACCGCAAGGGCACGGACCACGCCACCTTTATTGGTGCGCAGTCCCTGCAAAAGCCGCAGGAGTACATGGACCCGGATGCCACGGCCAATGCCAATCTGTCGGCCCGCTTGCCCTACCTGTTTGCCAGCACGCGCTTTGCGCACTATCTCAAGTCCATCGTGCGCGACAAGGTCGGCGCCTTCAAGGAACGCGAAGAAATGCAGACCTGGTTGAACGGCTGGATCATGAATTACGTGGACGCGGATCCCGCCAACTCCAGCCAGGAAACCAAGGCACGCCGCCCGCTGGCCGCTGCTGAAGTGGTGGTGGATGACGTGGAAGGCAATCCTGGCTACTACAGCGCCAAGTTCTTCCTGCGCCCGCACTTCCAGCTCGAAGGCTTGACCGTCAGCCTGCGCCTGGTGGCCAAGTTGCCATCGGTGAAGGCCGCTGCATAAGCGACCTCACTTCTTGGATACAGACTTTTTATTCAGCTTTTATTAGGAGTTAAGAAATGGCACAAGACATCTTTATGAAAATCGCCGGCATCGACGGTGAGAGCATGGACTCGGCCCACAAGAACGAAATCGCGGTCAGCAGCTGGACCTGGCAGGTTCTGCAGGAATCCAATATGCACGCTGGCTCCGGCGGCGGCTCCGGCAAAGCCACGGTCAAGGACCTGAGCTTCGTGCACAACGTGGACCGTTCCAGCCCCAACCTGATGAAGTTCTGCCTGACCGGCAAGCACATTGCTGAAGCCAAGCTCACGGTTCGCAAGGCTGGTGGCTCGCCTCTGGAGTACCTGAAGATCACCATGACCGACGTCGTGATCACCAACGTACAGCCTGCCGGAGCTGCCACCGACGAAATCATCAGCGAGCAAGTCAGCATGGCCTTTGCCAAGGTCAAGCAAGAGTACACCGTGCAAAACCAGCAAGGTGGCTCTGGCGGTGCCGTCACCGCCGGCTACGACATCAAGCTGAACAAGGAAGCCTGATTGTGAAACGGGAACCCAGGGGCATATGCCCCGGGTTCCCTGGTCCCCGGTGGCATGGTGTTGCCGGGGCTCCTCCAAATGTTGCTGAAAGCTATCGGAGCGGCCATGTACCGACTGTTGTTAAACCTGCTTGTTGCGGCCCTGCGCCATCTGGGTGTTGTTGCGCGCCCGATCAAGCTCGCGCTCGCGTTGGGTCTTCTGTTCGCCTTTGCGGCACAGGTACAAGCGCAGGAAGTCAAAGAACAAACCAAGCTGGTGCTCACCATCGAGGCCGCGCTCGGTGTCAATCCGGATACCAGTTTGCGTCCCTCCCCGATCAAGGTCCGCATTTACGAACTCAAGGATCCGGGTTCGTTTTCCGAGGCGGATTACTTCAGTCTGGATACCACCGACAAGGTCACGCTGGCAGCCGACATGCTGGCCAAGGACGAGTTCATTCTGCGCCCGGGCGAGAACCGCACCATCGAACGAAAAAGCAATGCGCAGACCACGGCCATCGGTGTGCTGGCGGGATACCGGGATCTGCCCAACTCCACCTGGCGCGTGGTTCACAAACTCAAAGAAGCACCGGCTGCTTCCTGGATGCGCGCATTACTCCCGGCCAACAGAGCCGAGCTGACGATTCAGTTGCAGCCACAAGGCATCGCCTTGACCGAAAAGCCCTGATGCCCTTTGCCACGCTAACAAAAAGAACACTATGACCTGGACCAACAAAGTCACCTGGAGCGAAGGCCTGTTCCTGCGTCCTCAGCTCTTCCAGCAGCAAGAGCGCTATCTGGAGAGCTTTGCCCACAAACGCTCGGCCCCCCTGTCTCCGTTTTATTGGGGCTTTAGCCAATACCGCATTGACGTGGAGTCCCTCACCCTGGGCAAGTTGGTGTTGGCCTCGGCCACCGGCATTTGTGCAGACGGCACGCCGTTTGAGATGCCCAGTCAAACGCCCCCACCGCCTCCGCTCACACTGTTGCCCGAGCACCTGCAGCAGACCATCTATCTGGCCTTGCCCATTCGCACACCCAATGGAGAGGAAACCACTTTTGATGCCGCGCCCGGTTCGCTGGCACGCTTCAATGTGTTTGAGACCGAACTGCGCGACTCCAACTCCATTGGCCAGGGTGCCAAGACCGTGCAGCTGAGCCAACTGCGCATGATGTTGGTGCCCGAAAAAGAGCTCACCAGCGCCTGGATGGGCCTGCCCCTGGCCAAGGTGACTGCGCTGCGTTCTGACGGCAGCGCCGAACTGGACGCCACGCTGATACCGCCTGTCAACCGCTACGGCGCCAGTGACCTATTGGTGCAGTGGATGACCCAGTTGCATGGCACCACCCACCAGCGCGCCGACAACCTGGCGCAACGCCTGAGCGGGAGTGCCGGCACCGGTGCCACGCAAGCGGCCGAAGTGAGCGACTTCTTGTTGCTGCAAATCCTCAACCGCTTCGAGCCTCTGTTGGATCACCTCTTGCGCGTGAAAGAAACTTCACCCGAAGTGGCTTACACCATGCTGCGCAGCATGGCAGGTGAACTGTCCACCTTCATTCGCACCCAGACCCGCCGCCCCACAGAAGTGCCGGTGTACGAGCACCGCGACCCGTACACCACCTTCAAGGCGTTGGTGGAGGACACCCGCGAACTGCTGAACAACCTGCTGGTGCGCAGTGCCCAGAGTATTGATCTGCAGGCCAAGTCGCACGGCATGCATCTGGCAAGCCTGGACCCGGTCGAGCTGCGCGGCTTCAACAGCCTGGTGTTGGCGGTGACGGCTAATATGCCCACCGACCAGTTGGCCCAGTTGTTCCCTGCGCACGGCAAACTGGCCCCGGCCGATCGGCTGCCCGAACTGGTGCGCCTGCACCTTCCGGGCATCGCCTTGCGCGTGCTGCCGGTGCCGCCACGCCAGATCCCCTTCAATGCCGGCTATGTGTATTTCCAGGTCGAGCCGCAGGGCGCGATGTGGGAGCACATGCTCACGCACGGCGGCATCGGCTTGCACATTGCCACGCAGTTTCCCGGGCTACGCATGGAACTGTGGGGAGTGCGCTAAATGGCCCGCAAGATCATCGTGCTGGGTGACCCCACCAGCCATGGTGGCAAGGTCATCAGCGGCTCGGCCGCGCACACCATCGGTGGCAAGCCGATTGCGCGCAAGGGCGACAAGGTCGACTGTCCCGAAAAGTATCCGGACGGCTCGCCCCATGGTGTGAACGAAATCATTGAGGGCGAAGCCAAGATGCCCATCGATGGCATACCCGTCGCCCTGGAGGGTCACAAGACCGTCTGCGGTTGCGCATTGATCGGCACTTCTCCAGCGACTTACGGTTAACCAAACGAGTCACAGCCATGTCCATCTTCAACGCCCCCCGTGCTCTCGCCGTCAAAAGCCCTGCCATTCCCGTGGTGGCGGGTCAGGCCGCGCTGGTACCTTTGAAGCTGGAAGGCGCGGAGGGCATCAACAGCCTGTTTGAATACCGGCTGATCTTGCAGACACCCGATGCCTATAACTTCAAGGCCTCGGAGGGCTCCAACTTTGATCTGGAAAGCTTTGTTGGTTTGGAGTTGACTTGCTATGTTGAATTGGAAGGTCAGGGCTCTTTTGCCCCAGGAATGCCAGGAGACGGCGGCGCTGCCAACCGGGGCGCCGGTGTGCGGGAGATATCTGCCCTGATCACTGCGGCGCGCTTCATCGGCGAAGAGAGTCGCCATGCCCTGTACGAGTTCACGTTGCGCCCCTGGCTGCATCTGGCCACGCTCACCAGCGACTGCAAGGTGTTTCAGGACAAGACGCCGGTGGAGGTGGTTGAAGCCGTATTGGCTGACTATGCGTTTGCCTCTGACAAGCGGCTTATCGAAACGTACCCCAAGCGCGACTACACGGTTCAATACAACGAGACTGACTTTGAATTCGTCACGCGCCTGATGCAGGAGTGGGGCATCAATTACCACTTCGAGCACAGTGGTGGTGTGCACCGCCTGATCTGGAGCGACCACAACGGCGCCTTTCAGGTCACGCAACAAGACCAGGGTAAAGGCGCGAACACAGGAGCTAACGCAAGCGTTAGTGCCTACCACCAGATTCCGTTCTATCCGCTGGGCCACAAGATAGACCGCGAATATATACATGGCTTCAGCCCCATCGACAGCCTCACCAGCGGCAGCTACGCCACGCGCGAATACGACTATACGCGGCCCCGCGCCAGCCTGGATGCCAGTGCCGCAGCACCGCGCAACACCGGCCTTGCTGACCAGGAGGTGTACCTGTGGCGCGCTGACAAAGCGGGGCTGGGCGGTAGCGATTACAGCCAGCCCAACCGGGGTGCAGACAAGGCCGCCAACCAAACCGAGCCGCAAGGCAAACATCTGGCCAGGCTGCGCATGCAGACGCTGCGCCAGACCGGCTTGCGCGCACAAGGTGTTGGCCATGTGCGCGGCGTCGTGCCGGGCTGCACCTTCAGCTTGAGCGGGCACCCTCAAGAAAAGGCCAACGCTGAATACATCACGTTCAACACCCGGTTTTTGATAGAGAACGTGGGTGAAGATGCGCAACGCAATACCGCAGCCTTTTCCGGTGGTGCATTGGATGCCGTCGTTGCCCTTTCTGATGCCCAACGCCTCTCTGGACAATGGCGCGTGCTGGTGCAGTTTGTGGTGCAGCCCGCCACCGAAGTGCTGCGGCCCGTTGCCAGCCAGTCCAAACCAAAAACCGGTGGTCCTGAAACTGCCTTGGTGGTGGGCCCCAGCGCCGACACCGCCGAGAGCAACATCTACACCGACAACCTCGGCCGTATCAAGGTGCAGTTCCCCTGGGATCGCTATGGCAAAAGCAACCAGAACAGCTCCTGCTGGTTGCGCGTCTCCAGCACCTGGGCTGGCAACCAACTTGGTGCCATGCACCTGCCGCGCATTGGTGAAGAAGTCATCGTGGAATTCCTGGGCGGTGACGCTGACATGCCCATGGCCGCAGGGCGCGTGTACAACCAGGTCAACCTGCCGCCGTGGAGCCTGCCCGAGCAGCAAGCCCTGTCTGGGTTTCGATCACGCGAGCTGATTCCCGGTGGCGGCAATAGCGCCGCAGGGCGCAGCAACCACCTGATCCTGGACGACACCGAACAAAAGATCCAGGCCCAGCTCAAGAGCGACCACCAGCATAGCCAGCTGTCGCTGGGCAACATCACCCGCATTGAAGAGGCTGAAGAGGTCATGCGCATTGCCAACGCCGAACAAAGCGCCATGTTTGAGGCGACAACGTCGGGAATCGCCTTCATTAAGGACCGTGTCATTGTTCGCAGCAACAGCAAACTGGACGTACTGTTTGGTGTTCCCTTTGGATCCCATATTGGCCAGTCCACCCGGAGTTGGTATCCCAGTCAAGCGGAGTACGAGACCGGCGGTGGGGCAGTCTATGAACACTTGTCCCGCGGCGAAATGCACCGCCGCGAGCAAGAATTGGTGCGCGGTGACGGA
>ERZ1034361.1676-NODE-1676-length-11387-cov-6.486826_pt1 | contig 11387 bp, 8 predicted proteins | sample MGYA00520617_ERZ1034361 | MGnify/ENA primary metagenome ERZ1034361 (study PRJEB33736, sample SAMEA104284507) | Azolla filiculoides | biome: Urban; feature: Water surface; material: Ditch water | place: Netherlands | collected 2015-10-28 | depth 0-0.1 m ... | reverse complement strand
CCCATTGATTTTGATGCTTGGTTGGGTGCAAGCCCTGATGTTGACCCTATGTCCGGTGATGAACTATAGACACGGTGATTGGAATCACTTGCTCGCTGATGTTTGCTTTTTGCAGGGCTTTAGGGAACAATTACAAATAACGTATAACCACTATTGAAAGTAAACATCATGATTACTAAAGAAGATTTAAAACAAGAAATTGAACGACTTGATTCTGGCTATTTAGAATTGGTTTTCAATCTGTTAAAACAGTTTCCACATCAAAGCAAACCAGATCCATTGAGTTGCTCGCGCCCAATTGAATACACAGGCAATGACGATACCATTAATGATTTGGCATTTACTGATATTGTTGATGCGGCAAGTTATGGCAAACAGCTAAGAACTGACAGCTGGCAAAGATAAAATGGCGAACCACTTACTTTGTGATACTTGCGTCATTATTGATTTTATTAATGGTCGAAGCCAAGAATTAGCGAACCTACTCAATGAAGATCGAATTTTGTTCATAAATTCAATTATTGAAATGGAATTGTTCCAAGGTGCTCGCAATAAAAGTGAGTTACAGACAGTTGAGAAAAGATTAGCCTCTTTTCGTTTACTCATGATGCAACAAGAAATTTTTGATTTAGCTACTCAGTTTCTCAAAACATATCGACTATCTCACGGATTAGCATTACCTGATGCAATCATTGGTGCTACAGCCGTTTACTATCAAATACCACTGTTAACCTATAACACAAAAGATTTCAGATTTTTACCCAATATCGAATTGTGCAGTTCATTTGTGTAACCGAAAAAATAAAGGTAAACCAGCCCAGCCCCCCGTCTAGGCTGAAATCTTTAAACAATCGCCCTACTAACCGCCTCACTGACCCTTCTCAAAGTCTCATCCGCTAAGTGAGTTTGGCCTCTCTTCTTCCAGACGCTTTTTATTCGTCCTCGTCTCCATTAATCTCGAGTGCCTTTTGATACAACAATTTTTTCTTCGCGCCAGTAATCTCAACGGCAAGCGCAACAGCTTGTTTTAGACTACATTGTGCAAGCAAAAGCGTGAGTACGCGCAGTTGCTCAGAGGTTAAGCCAATATCTGCATGATTAATTTTTTCTGCACCTTCGACAATCACTACAAATTCACCTCGTCGCATATTGGCATCACGCTCAACAAGCGCCAACATCTCACCCAACGGCAATTTGACTATAGTTTCATGTAATTTGGTTAATTCACGCGCAATCACAATTGAGCGCTCGAGCGGCAGAACACTCGCCATATCCTTCAAACACTCTAAAATACGATGACACGATTCATAGAATACCCATGTCGTAGGTATCTCAGCACGCTCTTTGAAAAACGTTTGCCTTGCCCCTGACGTGCGTGGCGTAAATCCCTCGAATGTAAAAGGCGTAATGGCCACGCCAGCCACCGATAACGCGGCAATTAACGCGCAAGCCCCTGTAATGGGCACCACCGTTAAATTCGCTTCATGCACCGCTTTCACAACAGGCATACCAGGATCGCTAATGAGGGGCGTCCCCGCATCCGATACCAGCGCAATAGAAAGTCCCGCGCGTAATTTTTCGATAATATCCAGCGCGGCTTTATCTTCATTGTGTTGATGCAGTGCAATAACTTTATTGCTAATACCGTAATGTTGTAGCAACATTTTAACGTGGCGTGTATCTTCAGCCGCAATTAAATCAACGGTTTTCAAGATGTCAATTGCGCGAAACGTGATGTCAGCTAAATTGCCAATGGGCGTGGCAACAATGTAGAGCGTACCCGATGTTTGAGTCATATTTTTCCCTTAAAATGCGTAAAATACGCTTTCTATTTTCATTAGTTAACAATCCATAAAGCCACTATGAATAACATTAAATCCCCCAAAACGAAAGCGCCACATTTACGCAGTGGTGAACTTGCTGAGCAACGTGCTTGTGACTTTCTCCTGTCGCATCAACTCACACTCGTCGAACGTAATTTTCGCTGTGTGCATGGTGAAATCGATTTAATCATGCGTGAGGGGGAAACACTGGTGATTGTCGAAGTACGTTTTCGAAAAAATGCAAAATACGGCAGTGCGTTAGAAAGTGTGACCGCGTCAAAACAAGCAAAATTGATTGCCACAACCGAATTTTATCTCAACACGTTAGCAAGTGATATGCCCGCCATACGTTTTGATGTCATTGGAATATCAGGAGAAGGGGAATTGCAGTGGGTTCAAAATGCGTTTTGAGCGTAGCTATTTTCATATTGAAAAATCGCTACGCTAAACGTGCAAGTGACTGAGATTAACTTGAAGACTTCACTTTTTTATTGTGCGAGGCAGATTGTGCTTTTGTTGATGCGACCGCCACAGTGACAGACTGTGTTTTCACTGTTAATTTATGACCTTCAATTAACGTATTTTTTGCCGATAATTTATTCCAATCGGCAAGTGACTTCGCATCAACTGAAAACTTGTGCGATAAACTTGTGACGGTATCGCCTTTTTGAACAACATAAGCAACTGTTTTTATTTCTGTTTTAGTTTTTTCGTTTGTTTTCGATGCTAAAGCAGAAGTAACAGAAGTCACTTTTTCGTCTTTTTTATGCGCTTTGTCTTTGTCAGCCGATGTTGCTTTGGCTAGTTCCAGATTTTTAGCTTTATGCGCAGCTAAAATAGGTTTTGCCTCTTTCACATCATGCTGGCGAATAGGATCTTGACGCACGTCCACTTCATTTTTGTTATCTTCAGCGTCATAACTTGATGACACCCAGTCTTCAAAAGGCAATTGCGCTAAGTTTTCTTTGAACCCTTCCGCTTTTTCAACAGGAATCAATAAACGACGAGGCCCTGAACCTTCTGGTGCCGTTTTCTTTTTATTAAACGCCGGATTGAGCTTTAAGAAATCATGTAGCGACATATCGGCCATTTGCGCGGCTTTTGATAAATCGAGTTGCGCATCCAAATGCACGATTTCAAAATAAGGCTTGTTTGGAATGTGATGTAAACTCACATTATATTCATTGGCATTGGCAAAAATTTTCGCAATAGCAAGTAAACGTGGAACATAATTCGTCGTTTCGTCAGGTAGCGAAAGTGACCAATAATCTGTTGGCAAATTACGGTATTCATTGCGCTCAATGGACTTTCTGACATTGCCTTTGCCGTAATTATACGACGCAAGCGCCAGTAACCAATCGCCATCAAAGGTTTCACTTAACTGTTTTAAATACGTGGTGGCTGCTTTCGTTGAGGCGTAAACATCACGACGCCCGTCATACCATGAGTTTTGCTGTAAACCAAACATTCGGCCTGTTGAGGGGACAAATTGCCAAAGACCTGACGCCTCCGCTTTTGAATAGGCGTTAGGAATAAAGGCACTTTCCACAACCGGCAACAGCGCTAATTCACCGGGAATATTTTTCGCTTCGATTTCGTCAAGAATCAAATGCAAATAAGGCTCTGCGCGTTGTTGAATCGCGTTAAGCGCATTGGGATGGCTCAAGTACCAATTGATTTCATGATCAATACGTTCATTTTCAATTTTAGGTAATGAGTATAAAGACAATAAACGTGCCCACACCGTGTCTTGGTTTTGAGCAACAGTCTTGCTAATTTCATTTTTATCTGTTGGTTGATAGTTATGGAAATAACTATCCACGTACTTTTTGTCTTGTTGAGCAACGTCAGACTCGAGGTCATTGACACTCAGTGCGTCTTTTGAATTTTGAGTACAACCCGCTGCGGTCAGCGTCAGTAAGAGTAATAATAAATTAACGTGCCTGTTTTGTTTAATCGTCATCATTTAACCTTGGTAATTATGAAGTGGTTTGATTATAGTAAGAATTTAGCTCAAAATCATTAAAACGCGCTTAAATTGAGAGGATTTTATGAAACGTGATTTTCTATTCGCTTATTTTCAAACCCCCCGTGGTAAATTATTAAAAGAGCTTGAAGTCGCTTATTTACAGCGCTCAATTACGGTGGGTTGCCAACAAACATTGCTTCAAATTGGTGGTCTTGGCTGGGAAAATGAATTTATTGATTGTTCACTCTACCAAAATTTTTCGGTACTCGATGCCAAGAAGCTAGGATGGGATGAAGCCCTAAAAGTGACCGCAAAAGCGTATGCTCTTCCTTTTCAAAGTAATTGTTTTGACATGATTATTGTGCCGCATCTCCTTGAATTTGATGCTTCACGCTTTCAAACATTTCGGGAAATTGAGCGCGTACTCAAACCCGAAGGCATCCTCATTGTCATTAACTTTAACCCTTGGAGTTTTTCAGTGTGGTATCAATTTCTTCTCGACAAACGCCGCCTTGCGGATTCATGGAAAGGTCACTTTATTTCACGCGCTCGCTTGTTTGACTGGCTAAAAGTGCTTAATTTTGAAGTCAATAGCAAAACAGAATTTTATCTGGACACCACCAAAACGCAACAAGGCCTGCACGCGTTGAATAGCTTTTCTATCACGTCGAGCGCGTATGCTGTACGCGCCATTAAACGCCGCTATAACCCCATTCCTATGACGCGTGTCCCTTCTCTTGTTCCAAGACTCGCCATTGCGAATCCGCTTGGCGCAACGGCAAATCGCCATGACTGATAGAGTGATTATTTACACCGATGGCGCTTGCCGTGGCAATCCAGGAAAAGGCGGTTGGGGAGCCATTTTGCGCTACAAAGGGACGATTAAAGAATTACACGGAGGTGAACAGGAAACCACCAATAATCGCATGGAATTGATGGCGGCGATTTCTGCGCTTGAAGCTCTCAAAAAACCGTGTGATGTTGATCTTCATATTGATTCAAAATACGTGTTAGACGGTATTACTAAATGGCTACCAAACTGGAAAAAATCCGGCTGGAAAACCGCAGCCAAAGCACCCGTCAAAAATGACGATTTATGGAAACGCCTAGATTTAGCCATTCAACCCCATAAAATTAATTGGAAGTGGGTCAAAGGTCACAGTGGCAATGCAGGTAATGAACGCGCCGATGCACTGGCCAACTTAGGTATTGATACCCTGCGGTCATCTTAATAACAACAATAAATTGACTCCTCAGCGGTAAATACCCCCTAACGCTATCAATATTTAACGCGATATTGATAGCAAACACCTTTCTGCGTTTTATTGTGCGACTTATCTTCATCAAAAAATCGATAATAATCACCAATGTAGTCTGTTTTTTTAAAACTAGCATAGCCGACAGGCGTTATGCCAAGAAAAGACATTCTCCACAAATCCAATACACAAAACAGCTGAAAAATAGCATCGGCAACACAAATGAAATCAACCACTAAACGTCCATTTCACTGCGTTGATGAAGAGCAATTAGCACATCTAATGGACAAAAAAAGGTAACTTTTCTTAACTCCGATGCTAAGAAAAGAATGCGGATAACGCTCAAATCAATGCGGAAATAACGCTAAACGACAATACATGATGTTTATTCTGGGATTTTAGATTGATATATGACAAGTAAAGACAAAACCGCCCCTATACTTTCTGATGCCTCACCCAAAAAAGGCACGGCTTCTGTTGACGTCACTCAAAATTTGCTATTCACCTTTAGCGAACCTATTTTTGCGGGCAACGGAAAAATCATTATCAGTAACGCAAAAGGTGATATACGCACCCTTTCAATTAGCACCGTGGATAATGCGTCCAGTCAAGTCAGTATTTCGGGCAAAACTCTGCTTATCAATCCGTTAAACGACCTACTTCCCAATAGTCACTACAGCATCCAAATTGACAATAAAGCCATTAAAGACGCCAGTGGCAACTTCTATGCGGGCATCAAAAACACCACTACCCTCTCTTTTGATACCGTTGACACCATCGCGCCTAAATTTAAAACAAGCAGTCCAATCGTTAATGCGAAAAATATCGCATCCAATGCAACGCTACGTTTTACATTCGATGAAAAAATCAAACTCGGCACTGGAAATATCACGCTAATTAACGAAAACGACAGCCGCACAATTCCTATCACCGATGAGCAAATCACGATATCGGGTAACACGTTAATCTTCAATCCTGCTGTGGATTTGAACGTAAAAAGTCAATATAAAATACATATCGATGCAGGGGCGATTCACGATTTAGCACCTGCGGCAAATTCCGCATTAGCGCTTGATTTGACGTTCAGCACAAAAGCGACTGGTGATAAACAAGCACCTACTCTAATAGACTATACAGGCAGTAGCGCTAGTGACCATATTGAGCTCACATTTCAAGAACCCATTAAAATAGGTAAAGGTAATTTCACGCTAAGTGATGGTACAACACAAATGGTCATTTCAGCCAAAGATCAAACGCAAGTATCGATTCATGGCAACATCTTAACCATTCATCCAACGCCACCGCTCACGCCAGAAAAAACGTATACCTTGTTTTCGCCTAAAGGCGCGGTGACGGATTTGGCTGGCAATGCGTTTGAATTATATACAGCAAAAGTATCGCCCTCGTCTACGCCCGATGATCATAAGATTGTAGCTCCGACGTTAGCCAAATTATTAGCAATGAATCCCGCAACAGATTTCATTAGTGCAATTGAAGGGGCGTTGATTCCCATCGACGTTGCTCACAACCAAAGTATCGCTAATCGCATTACGATTCGTGATACCCCTGCAAATGTTCAAAAGTATTGGGATAAGTTAACACTGCTCAATTTAGACCCCCCTTTTGGTCGTATTGAATTTAAAAATGCAGACGGGTCTGCTATTTCAAATCCTATTTTGGAATTGAAATCATCACAGTTTGAAATGGATCAACAAACTGATTCGGCGCATGGATTACTCAAATTTATTACAGGGTCCTACAAACTCGTTATTTCAGATTTAAGCACTTATGATATTGATAAAGCGGATACCGAAACATTAATTAGTCAATTCATTATTCAAGATACCACTGAAAACGTGATTAAAAATTGGGCAAAACTTGAAAAAGCGCTCGAACTTGGCAAACTGCAAGGCATTAAAATTACAGATGGCGTCAATTTACATATCATGGATTTGGTGAAAACCGATCAAACATCGAGCGGGCATGAATCAACGTTTGAGGGAATCAATCAAACCAGTTTAAATTTACTCAAAATGATTCAATCGGATCATCCCTTTCATGTTGATCTGTATGTCGATAGCTTGCCTACTGATATGTGGACAGCACTCAGTGAAATCAAAAAATCCAATAGCAATATTGACTCACTGAATATCATCTTAAAAGAAAATGCGTTGATATCTAGTCATGCGTTTTTATCAATGCAGGATGCGTATAACCAAAAAACAGAATTTGGGAAAAGTGGTCCCGCAGTGACCGCCTTGAAAGTGGATTCAAGTAAAATCAATAATCTAATTTGGAATATATCCGATGTGCAAGATATTGATAATTTAGATGCACCTGTCATTAACCTTGTACCGACACCTGCAGATAAAAATAAAATCATTAATATTGATTTTCAAAACACGCTAAATGATTATGTATTTAACGTTGATGATATTACGAGTATTTTAAGCTCTTATTTTTATCAAAACGTCGTAGGGCAAAATCATTTAGACGTAAAATTCACATTTAGTTTAAATAACGCTTTCAATATTGCCGATACCCATACAAAAATCAATGCAAATATTGATGCCATTGCGCAACTTGGTCAATGCAATAGCGTCATTGTGACGTCTACTGATGACAATAGTATTCGCTGGCATATTATCACCGATGAAATTCATGCGTTAACCATTGACCCCAAAACCAATCAAGTCATTGATAAAACCAATGCTGCTTTAATTGAAAAAATTAACCATTTTTTTGAATCAAATAAAGACTTATCTTTATTGGTGTACAACTCCTTTGATCAGCTAAGACATTTGGATCTATCTGCAATCTGGAATGCAAACGTGATTCTAAAAATCGCTAATTCAGTGAGCAGCTCCAATGCGCCAATAACCATTTTAAATAGTGGGCATCATTTAACGATTGATTTATCGAATATCAAAGACATCGCCAATGTCAATGTGAGCAGTAATAACAATAACATGGCAGATGTAAAAATCACGACACGCGGCAATCAAGTCATTGATCTTGACATTCAAGATATTGATTTTACGCAATTGACAAAATCTGCTTTTAAAGGCATCGATGCCGTCGAGTTAACACTCAATGTTGACGTTAATACCATGTGGCAAGCATTTGCTCATGTGGATGACCACACGGGTTTAATTATTCAAGATACAGCCAATAATATTTCTAAATACTGGTCTTACTTGGTTGAGCAACCCTCAAGAATTAAAGAAATAATTATTACGGATTCAAAATCCATCAATATCAACGACTTGTTTTTTGATCCGCTCAATACCCGAGATCATTTTGAGAAATTAAATCCAAATAGTGTGTCTTTGCTGCAAAAAGTGACCTACAGCAACGATAATCAGGTGTTCAATATTGCGAATACCTTAGGCGGCGTTCCCGCTAATGATTCTAATGGAGATGGAAAAGCCGATTTATGGAGCGCATTGGGCGCATTGAAGCTAAAAAACAAGCTCAACATTATTGATGACAATGACAGTTTACATATCACGGTAAGTGATTTAACTGCTTTTCAACAAGCTAAAAACAATAATATATTTAATCATTATCAATTTAATGGCAATGATATCAATGTCGTGTCATCAACCTCAGACGTTAGAAATACAGTCAATTTAGAAACTAATTGGGATTTTTTTACAGCACTAAAAAATCCCAATGTTTATGTCAGCACATACAATGCCGCGCAAATCCATCATCTAATTCATTCGGGTTTCGCCTCTTTTTCAAGCAAATTAAATACCGAATCAGCTACCATTCAGATTACCGATTCAATCGACAATTTGACCACCTATTTTGACGATTTAGTGCTACTCAAGGGCACAGGCGTGGATATGCAAATTTATATCACCGCGCCATATTCTCATTTACCTCTTGAAAAAAATAGCAGTGGAGATTTGGCTGGAAATTTAGACAGCACTTTACCCATGGGCGTTTTAGACGTTTCTCATGGTGCAATCAGTCAAAGTGACACCTCCTCGGATGCCGATTGGTTTAAAATAACACTTGACGCTGGCGTGTCTTATCAAATTAACGTAGATGATATCCCCTCTGAAAAAGGGACGCTCGGTGATACTTATTTTTATGGCGTTTATGATAAGCATGGCAACGAAATAGAAGGCTTTCGAAACGACGATTCAAATGGTTCAAAAAACGCCGAAGTCATTTTCACCCCACAGGAATCGGGTGTTTATTATTTATCTGCTGGTGCTTATTTCAGTGAGAACACAGGCTCTTATAAATTAACCGTGCGCCCTGTATCGTCAAGTGATTACACACTTAACGTTAATGCAACTCAACTCAAAAGCAACGATGCACTCACGGTGTTAAATGCTATTGAACAAAATCACACACTCTGCGTGACCTTATCAAGAGAGGATAATGATGTAAATTTGTCGAGCTTATCTTCAAACACATTATCTCAAATCACACTGAAACCCACTGATTTAACGATCAACAGAAACGTGATTGTCAGCAATAAATCAAAAGTCAGCATTGATTTGAGTGCGCTAAGTAACATTGAAAACAACGTGACCGAGCATATCACCAAAGAGGGTATTGACGTTATTTTTATTGATGACAAAGGGAAATCACATACACTCTCGCTTATCGGATTACACGATAACGCCAACATTTCATTTAATCGTAGCGTTGACATCACTTATAGTGATTTAGCCGAAAATATATCGAAACACTGGACGGCATTGCAATCTATGCCAAACATTGCACATATCGACGTTGCTGATAACGGACTCGTCAGCGTGCCAGATTTGTTCAAGGTAGACAATAACGCGTTTTCAATGAATGACGTCAACGCAAATACGGTTGCGCTACTTAAAAAATTCAATTTAACAAACGACGCGGCAGGCTTTACTGTTTTCATTGAAAATAAAGCGGGCGATGATTTGCTGCCTGATGCGTCATCCCTTATGTGGAGTAACTTAAAAAATATCGGTTTAACCGCCCCCGTTCATCTCGTTGCGACTGGTAATAACTTAACACTGTCTGATAGCAGCTTAACCGCAATCAAAAATGCCATCGACAATCACATTATTACGGATTTTCAATCACAGAATACGGGCGATATCACATTTACGGGTGATTTCACAAAAATAGGCAATATTACCGATTCGAACGTCTTTGAGCATGTTAACAGTAGCAAGTCCATCAAATTAGACGCATCAGGGTTCACTCATCCCATTACGACCACAGTGGTAAAGAGTATGGTGCAATCGGGCATTTATGATTCGTTTACAACAACAGGAATCACGCCCTATTATTATCTAATGCCTAAAATTTCCGATTCGGCGGAAGTGATTGGTCAAAATTTAGCGTATATTAAAAAATTTGAAACATTTTTCACTAATACCCAAGTGTTGCTTAGTGATAGCGCGTTTCCATCGATTACGCTCCATAACGTACAAGATATTAACACTTATCAATCGGTACTCAATTCTATCTCCAATGGTAGCTACGGACTAACAATTGAAGATACATGGCACGGTCTAGGCGCGTTAAATCTAGCCACAAATAATCTAGGCTTTGCAGCACTGTCCATTAAGCCAACAGATCTTGGCACCAGTGACACTAAACAAATCACGTTGACTGTTCCTAATAATACTGAAATTGATGTTGATTTGACTGCATTCTCTCAAATCACCAAAGTCGTGAAAACAGTCACTGACAACACTGTCATACTCGCTATCTCGCTGCAAAATGATCCAATCACGCATACGTTGACGCTAAAAGGCGCCACTTCTCAATTTGTCGTCATTCAAACGCCCCATTTATCTGACCTTGTTACTGTTTCACCGTCCAGTACCCCGAGTACAAAAAATGTATTAGCAAACGAGGCATTGTCATACGCAATAGCCAATATTGGCACATTTGACGTTCAAGATTCAAAAGAAAATATCATTGCGCATTTAAGTGATCTAATTGAAATCAATAAAGCAGGAAAACTTAAAAATATTATCGAAAGTTCCGGTCAGCCATTGGATTTAGGTAATATGTTAAGCGCTTATGATTTACCCAGAGCAGGCGTGACGAACAACATCATTACAGCGTCTAATGTCCCTTTTGTTTTTAAAAAACTGGGGGCTAATGATAAATTTTCAATTTATGACACCGCGAGCAACATATCCAAAAACTGGCAAAGTATTTTAAATAACAGCCAAAAATTAACGTCAATCACCGTCACAGATAATGGCTCGATTAAAATCCCGTTGAAAATAGATGCGTCGGGGCATATCCAAAATGTAGATGTGATTGAAAAAAAACAAAAACCTACCCAAACGAATGTGCAATTTGAAACCGATTCAC
>ERZ1034361.1674-NODE-1674-length-11393-cov-15.488689_pt1 | contig 11393 bp, 10 predicted proteins | sample MGYA00520617_ERZ1034361 | MGnify/ENA primary metagenome ERZ1034361 (study PRJEB33736, sample SAMEA104284507) | Azolla filiculoides | biome: Urban; feature: Water surface; material: Ditch water | place: Netherlands | collected 2015-10-28 | depth 0-0.1 m ... | reverse complement strand
ATGAAAACCGACAGTCTGTTTTATCGTCTGTTTCAATATCATCCGCAATTGGCTTTTGAATTATTAGGGCTAAATTATCGAGGTGACAGTTATCGTTTTGGCTCAGAAGAAATCAAGTAAACCGCGATTAACTCGTGAGGAGATTAGAAAAATGTTAAATGTACAGAATGTTGATTTGAAACAAACCGTTTTTTATCAAGAAGTGCGACTCGAAAGCGAGCAAAGCTTATTACAACGGATGTTGACTCGCCGCTTTGGTGAATTGCCCACACAATTACAACAACTTTTATCCCAAGCCAACGCCAGCCAAATCGAACAATGGGCAGACCGTTTTATTGACGCTACAACATTAGAAGCGATTTTTGGTGATTTTAAAAATAAAAATTGAGCTTGAAAAAGGATGTCATCCTTAAAACAAATTATTTGCGCAGAACTTACAAATTAAACTGCTATAAAAACCAATCGCCTGTTTCAATATCATCACCTCAGGAAAAATCATGTACGAACATTTAGAAACCGCTCAGTCACCAGAGAAATTAAAACGTGTGGTGATAGACCCCGTCAGCCGTGTCGAAGGACATGGCAAAGTTACTTTACTTTTAGACGAGGATAACCACGTCAAACAAGCGCGTTTGCATATCGTGGAATTTCGCGGCTTTGAACGCTTTATTCAAGGTCGTCCATACTGGGAATTGCCTGTGCTAGTGCAGCGTCTGTGTGGCATTTGCCCGGTGAGTCATCACTTGGCAGCAGCCAAAGCGATAGATCAACTCGTTGGTATTGATCCTGAAAACTTGCCTCCTAGTGCGGACAAATTACGCCGCTTGATGCACTTTGGACAAACGTTGCAATCGCACGCGCTGCATTTTTTTCATCTCGCCAGCCCGGATTTATTATTCGGATTTGACAGCGATGTCGCAAAACGCAATGTTATCGCGGTGTTGGGCGAATTCACCGAAATAGGTTTGCAAGGCGTAAAACTGCGCAAATTCGGACAAGAAGTGATTCGGATGGTGTCCGGCAAACGAATTCACGGCTCAAGTGCGATTCCAGGCGGCGTGAATAAATCGTTGACCAAAGAAGAGCGCGATTATTTACTCGCTGATGTTGACCAAATGATTGCGTGGGCAGAACAATCGGTTGCGTTAATCGCAAAAGTGCATTGTTCCAACAAACCGTATCACGATGAATTTGCGACCATTAAAACTAATTATATGGGCATGGTTGGCAAAGATGGCAGTTTGGAGCTGTATCACGGCGGTTTGCGCTTGAAAAATGCCGAAGGCAACACGCTGCTCGACCACATTGATTATTGCAAATACAACGATTACATCCACGAAGAAGTGCGCTCTTGGTCGTATATGAAATTTCCGTATTTCTTATCGTTAGGGCAACAAGAAGGCTGGTATCGGGTGGGGCCTTTGGCGCGGATTAACGTTTGCGATTACATCGTAACACCGAAAGCAGAAATCGCACGACAACAATTAATGACCATTACGGATGAAAAAATGGTGCATAGCACCTTGGCGTATCATTGGGCGCGGTTGATTGAAATTTTGTATTGTGCAGAAGCGATTAAAGATTTACTGCATGACCCTGACATTATGGGTAGCGATTTGGTCGCAACAGGCATCAAACGTCATTCCGGTGTCGGCGTGATTGAAGCTCCGCGTGGCACGTTGTTCCATCACTACGAAATAGATGATAACGGCATTGTCACCAAAGCGAATTTGATTGTGTCTACCACCAGCAATAATCACGCGATGAATGAATCGGTGCGGCAAGTGGCGGCAACTTATTTGGATGGTTTAGAAATTACCGAGCCGCTGTTGAATCATCTGGAAGTGGCAATTCGCGCTTATGATCCGTGTTTATCCTGCGCCACTCATGCGTTGGGCAAAATGCCGTTGGAAGTTGAGTTGGTGAATGCGGAGGGACAAGTGATTAATCAGGTATTTAAATCCAGCAATTAAGTAGTTTCAAAATAGAGAGAGTCGTAATATTTCGCGACTCTCTTGCCCATTTTAGGTTTTCTAAAAGCTTTATTCTGTTTTCTAAATTCAAAAAAATCTATTTAAATAATTGTTTTATAAAACCAATATTGACTTAGCGGCGTTGATGTCCCATTTCAAAAATAATCGGTGAACCTAGATTATGAATAATAACCTGCTTTCTTGGCTCTTCGGCATTACCTGAGTTTTCAACCTCGGCTGGTTTTGTTTCAACCGTCACCGTCTCAGCTTTTCTAACGTCTGTACTTTTTACATCTACGCTTTTCACTTCTTCCACAGGCTTTTCTGGCGTTTTCACCGAAACCGCTTGCACTTCTCTGGTTTCAATCTGAACTTGCGGCATCCAACTGGATTTTTGTACTTCCGGTTTATTCGCCTGCACAGGCAACGGCCATTTCGCCTCTCGCAATAAATTAAAACACGCGGTGCTGATGTAATCCGCCAGCTTCTCCGTGCCTTGTTTGCCTGTGGTACTGCCCGAAAAACTTTGGTTGTATTCATCACTTTGTTCAGGATGAGCTATCGAGGTTAATTGACAACGAATCGGCTGCACATCCGTTTTTTGAAAATTCAACGCACGCGGATCAGAATTTCCCATTGAAAACGACAATCCGGTTGGCGTTTGCGCATTCTCAACTCGTCCTAACGTCGCGATCAAACGATGACTTGCGGTTTTTCCATCCGTTTGCGCTGTAATGGGATAACGCCAATCCGTTAAATTTTTACGCACTTTTTCCTGCAATTCTTTTGATTCAACAGCCGAATCATTGCCTGCAATCTGCAATTCAATCGTCGCTGACGGACTAAAATCCAGCACAGCTTGTTTTTTCACCGTGTTAGTTCCCGATGCACAAGCGACTAAAAAACACACTGAAATCACAGTGAAATAGCGAGTCATTCTATAGAGTGGCGCAATCATAAGAGTTTTTTGATTTTATTTTAGATTTCAAAACAGTAACTTATATTAAATTCTTTGTCTATACGTCATTTGACTGAGAGTTAAATAACGCATTGTGAGAAAAGCGTGAAAACAAAATAATGTGCCCAGCCGGAAAGTAAGGCTCAATTTGGACAACCCAGATGTTTTACCCATCAAGCTTAAGTTAGAGGCTCAATTATGATGAACGAGAATAGTGATACAAAACAAGCAAGGTACAGATTGAAAGGTCAATCGCTGCTTTCGGCAATGGCTTTGGCAATGCTGACTGTGGGATACACTCAAACAGCAGAAGCAGGCGCGACTTTTAAAATTGATGATACTAAATGGGTCAGTATTGGTGGTGGTTTGCGTACTAGCTTTCAAGCAATGGAGCGTGGCGCAACGCCTAATCAGTGGAGCAATGATTTTAATTTAGACAACATCCGTTTGTACATTAATGCGCAATTGCATGAATACATTAAAGTTGAATTCAACACCGATTGCCAAACCTGCGGCAACGGCGGCGAAGTGCGGGTGTTGGATGCGATTGGTAAATTTGAATTTAATCCGTATGTCAATTTATGGGTAGGCCGGATGTTAGTGCCTGCTGAACGCCGCGAGATGAATGGGCCTTTTTACAGTGGTGTTTATGACATATTTGCCTCTGGTACACCGTTTGAACCATCCGACTACAACTTAACCATTAAAAATGATGGCACATCAGCAGGTTCTTTTGGTCGTGACGACGGTGCGACCTTCTGGGGTGCGGCATTTGATAAACGCTTGCAATATGCGTTTGGCTTCTTTCGTGGCTTAAGAGGCGGTGCGAATGCAGAAGACAATATTTTGTACGCTCAACGTGTGGCTTATAACTTTTGGGATGTTGAGAAAAACCCAGGTTATTACACCTCAGGTACTTATTACGGCAAAGGCGGCGATATTTTAACCGTTGGAGTTTCTAACCAATATCAACGTCATGGCGCAGGAACTGCAGCAGACCCTGGCGATTTTCGTGGTACAACGGTTGATGTGTTAATGGAAAAAGTGTTGGGAAATGGCGGCGTAGTGACTTTAAACGGTGAATACAAAAACTACGGCATTTCAAAAGGTTACAGCCAAGCCTCTCGTGATAATACTCCAGTTGGGGTTGCTAATTTTAACATGTTTGAAGGTGATGCTTATGATGTGAGCGGAATGTATTTATTCCCACAAAAAGTCGCTATTGGACAAGTACAACCTTATCTGCGTTATGTGAATGTTGCGCCCATTAACAGCAGCAATCGCAATTCTTACGAAGCGGGTGTCAACTACATTATTGACAGCCACAACGCTAAAGTTTCATTGATGTATAACTATGGTGATTTGATGACTAAAGGCTTGAACTACACCTCAACTGCAACGGGGTTAAAAAGCAACAGCATCAGAGTCGGTTTTCAATGGCAATTTTAATTCTTAACTAATCAGGATTATGACGATGAATAAATTATCTCAAGCATTGCGCAACACAGCACTCACTACGCTGTTTGCTGCAATGATGTTTCTAACAGGCACAGCCAGTGCCGCTCCAGCCGCAGCTCCTGCGGCATCATCAAAAGACACCATTAAGGTCGGTATTTTGCATTCGTTGTCTGGCACGATGGCAATCAGCGAAACAACATTAAAAGACACCATGTTGATGTTGATTGATGAGCAAAACAAAAAAGGCGGCTTATTAGGTAAGAAATTAGAACCCGTTGTTGTTGACCCTGCGTCTAACTGGCCGTTGTTTGCTGAAAAAGCGCGTGAATTATTAACCAAAGATAAAGTGGCAGCGATTTTCGGTTGCTGGACATCTGTATCGCGTAAATCTGTGTTACCTGTGATTGAGGAGCTGAACGGCATTCTCTTCTACCCCGTGCAATACGAAGGTGAAGAATCCTCTAAAAACGTTTTTTACACCGGAGCTGCGCCCAATCAACAAGCGATTCCTGCAGTTGATTATTTAATGAATGATTTAAAAGTGAAACGTTGGGTGTTAGCGGGCACAGATTATGTCTATCCACGCACTACCAACAAAATTTTAGAAGCGTATTTGTTGGCTAAAGGTGTTTCTAAAAAAGACATTATGATTAACTACACGCCATTTGGTCATTCTGATTGGCAAAGCATTGTTTCTGACATCAAAAAATTCGGTTCAACAGGCAAGAAAACAGCGGTTGTTTCAACGATCAATGGTGATGCAAACGTTCCATTTTACAAAGAGTTAGGCAACCAAGGTATTTCTGCGGAAAAGATTCCAGTGATTGCGTTTTCAGTTGGTGAAGAAGAGTTATCAGGCATTGACACCAAACCGTTAGTGGGTCACTTGGCAGCTTGGAACTATTTTATGAGCGTTGATAGCACCAAAAACGCTGAGTTTATTAAACAATGGAAAGAGTACATTAAAAATCCAAAACGTGTGACTAACGATCCAATGGAAGCGCACTATATTGGTTTCAATATGTGGGTGAAAGCGGTTGAAAAAGCTGGCACAACTGATCCTACAAAAGTACAAGAAGCGTTGATTGGCGTTGAGTTCCCTAACTTAACAGGCGGCACTGCAAAAATGTTGCCTAACCATCACATCACTAAACCTGTGTTAATCGGTGAAATTCAAGACAATGGTCAATTCTTGACTGTCTGGCAAACCAACACGGTTGTTCCTGGCGATGCGTGGTCTGACTTTTTACCTGAAAGGAAACCGATTGTTGCTGATTGGACTGCACCGATTAAATGCGGTAACTACAATACCAAAACCAAAAAATGTTCTGGTCAAAAATATAAATAGTGTCCCCCTAAACCTTCCAGGTTTTTAAAACCTGGAAGGTTTGCCCTTAAGAAGTAAAGTTGTTTAGTCTTTTATTACAACGTAGGCAATTTGTAGGTTGGGTTAGATTGATTGAGCGATAGCGAGATTAATCGTAACCCAACATTCAGCGGTAAAAATATACGCTGCTGTTGGGTTACACTTTTTTGCTTTCGCAAAAATGCTAACCCAACCTACATTTTTATTCTTTATCACTATTTCACGGAAAGAATATGAAACCGAAATTTCTCAAATTGGGATGGTTGCTGACGGCAATTTTCATCCTGTTTATCCCCAGTCTGACCTTTAGCGCAGACTTTCCCAGCCAAACCGCTTACACAGAGGCACTGGCAAAACTCAATGCTCAAAGTATGCAGGAACGCGCGGCGGCTATTGAACAATTGGCAGCAGTGAAAAATCCTGAAGCGATTGTGATTTTAAAAGCCTTGTTAGAAGGACAATTGCTTAATCTGAAAGCTGAAAATAAATTAGTGATCGGTGAAGAAATTGATACGGGCTATAAAATTCACGATGCGAAAAGCGGACAAGATTTAGGCACAGTGGAGCGCGATGCGACGCAAAAAATCAATTTGAATAATAGTTTGCGAGTTTCTTTGCGCAAAACATTAGGACAATTAGAACTGAATTCTGACAACGTAAAAACCAGAATCAGCGCGGTACAAGCGATTGCGAAAGATATTGATGCTGACAGTTTAGCGATGTTGCACGAGCGGTTAAAAGTGGAAAGCGACAGCGCAGTGAAGGATGAAATTAGACTGGTGCTCGGTTTAGAACAACTCAACAGTAGCAATCAGGCGGAACGATTGGCTGCTATCACCTTATTAAAAAGCCACCCGAATCAAGAGGTGGTGAATCGTCTGAACGCCTTGTTAGAAAAAGATTCAGACGGGAAATTCGTAGAAGAAAACGCGGATGTGCGCAATCAGGCAAAAATCGCCATGATAGACATCAATTCCAAACTGAAAGTGTATGCGACGGTAGAAACGCTGTTTTTCGGCTTAAGTCTGGGCGCGGTGTTGGTGTTGTCAGCAATTGGTTTGGCAATTACTTTTGGAGTCATGGGCGTAATTAATATGGCGCATGGCGAATTGATGATGCTGGGCGCGTACACCACTTATGTGATGCAGCAATTGATGCCGAATTATTTAGGTTTATCGCTAATTTTATCCATTCCCGCGGCGTTTTTGATTTCCGCGCTGGTCGGCATCGGCATTGAACGCGGTATTATTCGCTTTTTATACGGTCGTCCACTCGAAACATTATTAGCGACTTTCGGCGTAAGTTTATTTTTGCAACAAGCGGTGCGCTCAATTTTCTCGCCTTTGAATCGCAGCGTTGCCGCACCAGAATGGATGAGCGGCGCGTGGCAAATCAACGACTTTTTATCGCTGACTTGGAATCGGTTTTATATTTTGGTGTTCTGTTTATTGGTATTCGCACTGTTATTGCAAATCCTCAAACGCACCCGCTTAGGCTTAGAAGTTCGTGCCGTAGCGCAAAATCGCACGATGGCAAAAGCGATGGGTGTGCCCACTGCTCGTGTTGATGCCATGACTTTTGGGTTAGGCTCAGGAATTGCCGGAGTCGCGGGAGTGGCATTAAGTCAAATCACCAACGTTGGCCCTAATTTGGGACAGGCGTATATCGTGGACTCGTTTATGGTGGTGGTATTCGGTGGCGTAGGAAATCTGTGGGGCACATTGCTGGCAGGATTCACGCTTGGCATTGCCAACAAACTTCTCGAACCCGCAGCGGGCGCGGTATTAGCAAAAATCTTAGTGCTAATCTTTATCATTTTATTCATTCAGAAACGCCCTCGTGGATTGTTTCCGCAAAAAGGTCGCGCAGCGGAGGGCTAAACATGTTCATCAATATATACAAACAAGACAAAACCGCAGGCGCGTTGCTCGGCATTATCGCGTTGATTTCAATCCTTGTGCCATTCTGCAATATGATTTCGCCCGTCGGTTCAATTCTGCATTTTTCCGCCTACAGCGTGTCGCTGATGGGAAAATATCTCACTTTTGCTTTATTAGGTTTATCGCTGGATTTAGTTTGGGGTTATTGCGGGATTTTGGCATTAGGACAAGGCGCGTTTTTTGCCCTCGGCGGTTATGCGATGGGCATGTATCTCATGCGCCAAATCGGTAGTCGCGGCGTGTATGGTAATCCGTTACTGCCTGATTTTATGGTATTTTTAAACTGGAAAGAACTGCCTTGGTACTGGTTCGGCTTTGAACATTTTGGTTTAGCCGCGCTGATGGTGTTGCTTATTCCCGGCATATTAGCTTTTGTGTTCGGTTGGATGGCGTTTCGTTCTCGCGTCACTGGCGTGTATTTATCCATCATCACCCAAGCCTTGACCTATGCCTTATTATTGGCGTTCTTCCGCAATGAAATGGGCTTCGGTGGCAATAACGGCTTAACCGATTTTAAAGAAATTTTAGGCTTCGACATCCAATCTGAAAACGTGCGAGGCTGCTTATTTTTAATCTCCGGCTTGATGTTGATTGTGGCATTTCTAATCAGCCGCTGGGTGATTCAAAGCAAATTAGGGCGCGTCGTCACCGCGATTCGAGATCAAGAAACCCGCGTGCGCTTCTTAGGTTATCGCGTTGAATTGTTCAAATTATGGATATTCGTGTTCTCTGCGATGTTAGCCGGAATCGCCGGAGCGTTATATGTGCCCCAAGTCGGCATCATTAATCCCAGCGAATTTTCGCCGCTCAACTCCTTAGAAATCGTGATTTGGGTGGCGATTGGCGGACGCGGCACGTTGTATGGCGCAATTGTCGGTGCAATTTTGGTAAATTACGCGAAAACCTTATTAACGGGCTGGGCACCTGAAATTTGGCTGTTCTTTTTGGGCGCGACTTTTATTTTAGTCACGGTCTTTTTACCCGATGGTTTAATCGGCTTTTGGCAACGCCGCTGGCAAGGACGGCAATCATGACGGAATTAGCACTCAATCCGGGTGAACTGGATATTCGACACGGCACGATTTTATATTTAGAAGATGTCAGCGTCAGTTTTGACGGCTTTAAAGCCTTGAATAAATTATCGCTGTATATCAACGCAGGCGAATTGCGCTGTTTAATAGGCCCCAACGGTGCGGGAAAAACTACGCTGATGGATGTAATCACTGGCAAAACGCGCCCCGATAGCGGTTCGGTCTTTTTTGGGCAAACCATTAATCTGTTGGAAATGGATGAACCCGCGATTGCAAAAGCCGGAATTTGTCGAAAATTTCAAAAACCGAGCGTATTTGAAATGCTCAGCGTGTTTGAAAATTTGGAATTAGCGTTAGCAACCAATAAAGGCGTGTGGGCAACGTTATTTGCGAAATTGAATGGCGAACAACGCGACCGCATCGAAAAAGTGTTAGAAACCATTGGCTTAACTGAACATCGCACGCAACTGGCTGGCATTCTGTCGCACGGACAAAAACAATGGTTAGAAATCGGTATGTTATTGATGCAAGACCCGAAAGTGATGTTGGTGGATGAACCCGTCGCGGGGATGACGCATCAAGAAGTGGAACGCACCGCCGAATTATTATTATCGTTACAAGGGGAACGCTCGATTATCGTGGTCGAACACGATATGGAATTTGTGCGCTCCATTGCCCAACATAAAGTCACTGTGCTGCACGAAGGCTCAGTGCTGACCGAAGGCTCAATGGACGAAGTGCAAAACGATCCGCGTGTTATCCAAGTGTATTTGGGGGACTGATGCTCACAATTAAAAATTTGAATCAATATTATGGCGGCAGTCATACCTTATGGGATGTGAATTTTGACGTGCCAGCAGGTGCGTGTGTCTGTTTAATGGGACGCAACGGCGTTGGTAAAACTACATTGCTGAAGTGCATCATGGGCTTGATTACCATCAAAGATGGTGAAATGCTTTACGGCGACAATGTGCCGCTCAATCAAAAAAAATCCGAACAACGTGCGGAATTAGGTATTGGTTATGTTCCACAAGGGCGCGAAATTTTTCCCTTATTAACAGTGGAAGAAAACCTGCAAATTGGCTTACGCGCAGTGGCAAAACAAGGGATTAAAAAAGTTCCTGACCATATTTATGAAATTTTTCCGGTGTTAAAACAAATGCTGAAACGGCGCGGCGGCGATTTGTCCGGTGGTCAGCAACAACAATTAGCGATTGGCAGAGCGTTGGTTCTGAATCCTAAGTTATTGATTTTAGACGAACCCACCGAAGGCATTCAACCAAATATTGTTAGCGAAATCGGTGATGTGATTATTCGCCTGAATCGTGCGCATGGCAAAGCCACACCGCTACTGAAAATGGATGACGAAGCGCGAAATGAAGTACGCGATGGTATTCTTAAAATCAAAAACGAATTAGGTGTTACTATTCTGTTGGTGGAACAAAAATTGCCATTTGCACGGAAAGTTGCAGATAAGTTTTATATAATGGACAGAGGACGCGGCGTTGCTTTGGGGAATATCGAAGACTTAAGCCCTGAAATGGTTAAGCGTTATTTGACGGTATAAATGAGGATAACTTAATGAAAAAAAACACTCTTTTTTTAACAATGGCATTGCTGAGTTTAGCTACTCCAGCGTCTGCGCATACCTTGTTCAGCAGTGCGCACAGCGGTTTTATGGCGGGTTTTGCGCATCCTTGGCACGGCGCAGATCATGTATTGATGATGTTTGCGGTAGGTTTATGGGCTTATATCTTAGGTGGTCGTGCGCTGTGGGTTTTGCCCTTAAGTTTTTTAGGCGTAATGGCAGCAGGCGCGGGTTTAGGATATGCGGATTTTCATTTGCCTTATGCTGAAATTTGGGTCAGTGCGTCGGTGTTGATTTTGGGTTTGATTATTAGCTTTAACTGGCGCACCTCGGTTGTTTCAGCAGCAACCTGTGTGATGGTGTTTGCGTTGTCTCATGGTTATTTGCATTTTGCAGAAATCCCACCAGCGGCAGCGCAAGGCGAATATATGGTGGGATTTTTACTCAGCACTGCTTTATTGCATGGTTTGGGAATTGCCGCAGGCTTGTTAAACGCAAAAACAGAGGGCTTATTAAGAATGAATTTTGGCTATATTTGCACAGCAGCGGGATTGTTATTGCTCGCTGGGTATTGATTTAGCGTTTTTTCGGCGGATGTGGTCAAACGTTGTTTAAGCGTGTAGAGTTTATAAGCTATTTTCAAAGCAAAAATTTTGTAGGGTGGGCACGCTGTTTTGCCCACCGAATAAGTCATTGAATATAAATTTCACGGTATAAAAAACGACTTCCAGTCCTTCGAGGACTGGAAGTCGTAGCTCACAGAATATTAAGAATCAAACTCAAAAAACACTTTCAACAAAGGGATTGCAAAATGGTGGGCAAAACAGCGTGCCCACCCTACGTTTATGAATCATCAGGAAAATAAATCCACACAATCAGGTTGGCAAGCTGAATTAAACCTAGGCTTTGCCCCAAATGCGAATAACAAAACCTTATTAGTCAATCGCCTGCACAAAGGCCCTTTGACTGTACAACGCCCGTTTTATCCTGAAGGCGATGTTTGTCATCTGTATATTTTGCATCCACCCGGCGGCATTGTCGGTGGCGATGGTTTAACTATCAATGTGAATGCAGCCGAA
>ERZ1034361.1673-NODE-1673-length-11413-cov-4.905434_pt1 | contig 11413 bp, 7 predicted proteins | sample MGYA00520617_ERZ1034361 | MGnify/ENA primary metagenome ERZ1034361 (study PRJEB33736, sample SAMEA104284507) | Azolla filiculoides | biome: Urban; feature: Water surface; material: Ditch water | place: Netherlands | collected 2015-10-28 | depth 0-0.1 m ... | reverse complement strand
ATCAAAGAGGGCTTCCGAGAGCTCATTCTTGGTAACGGTATCGTTGCTAACTAAATCATTCATGGCGGAAGTCTCTTTGTAATATCTTTTACTAATATTAAACCTAGCGCAGACGAGCTGCGCAATTTTTCTCAAGCGATGACAATAAAGCCGTCATAACCGCTTCAATTTGTGCATCCTGCAGGGTTTCTTGTGGATTCAATAGAGTCACACGGAAAGCCAAACTCTTTTCATCGTCAGCCATACTGCTAGAGCCGGCTTTTGGTTTGAACTCATCGAAGAGCTCAATCGCTTTCACAAAGTTCTGTTTTTTGGCATTCATTGCATCAAGCAAAGTCTGCGCAGAAACAGCCTGCTTCACTACTACCGCTAAATCTCGCTGTACAGCAGGAAATTTACTTAACTCTTCCGGTTGAGGAATGCCAAGATTACGAATGGCTTCTAAATCCATTTCAAACAGCACTGGAGCCTGAGGCAATTCATAGGCCTGCTGCAATCCAGGATGCAATTCACCAATCCAACCGATATTTTGTTTGCCAGCTGGAGTTACAAGTTGAATTTGCGCACTACGGCCAGGATGAAGCGCAGGATGAACTGCTGCCTCAGTTGTGAAATGCAGAGGATCGAGCACACGCTCCAGATCACCTTTCACATCGAAGAAGTCAACTGCACGATCAGCACTTGCCCACTGCTCAGGGACAAATGATCCATAAGCTAAACCACCAACTTGCTGCGGCTGATGAAAGCCCGCCACCTTGCCAGCCTCCTCTTGAACGCTCGCATCACGCTTGAATACACGACCAGTTTCAAATAAACGTACACGGCCAGCACCGCGATTCAGATTTGACTTGAGATTACCTAGTAAACCGCCCCATAGATTGCTACGCATCACGCCATACTGACTGGCAATCGGATTAAGCACGGCAATTAAATCTTTTTCAGTAGCGGCAGCTAAGCGTTGCTCGCTCTCTAAATCAGTAAATCCAAAGTTGACTGCCTCTTGATAACCTTGCAGAGCCAAACGTTGGCGCAATAAATGCACGCCACGTTTTGCTTCAGCTTTAGCACTCATCTTCAAAGAAGTGACAGGCGGCACATCCGGAATATTTTCAAAGCCGTACATACGCGCGACTTCTTCAATAAGATCTTCTTCAATTTCAATATCAAAGCGATAACTTGGAGGTGTAACGACAAATGTATCGCCCTCTTGTTTGAATACAAAACCTAAACGCTTGAACACATCTGCCACAACTTCAACAGTCAGGGGGATACCAATAACCTTCATGGCACGAGCCAAACGCATGCTCACCGGTTTACGCTCAGGAATGGCTAATATCTGGTCATCAATTGGGCCAACTTGACCACCACATACCTCAACGATCAAGGCGGTTAAGTACTCTAAGCAATGAGCCGTATTTTGTGGATCGACGCCACGCTCAAAACGATGTGCTGCATCCGTACTGAAATTAAAGCGACGGGCACGACCTTGAATCGCCGCAGGCTGCCAATAGGCCGCCTCAACATAAATATTTTTAGTGTCATCGGTGACTGCACAATGATTGCCACCCATGATGCCAGCTAATGCAACGGGGCCATTTTGATCGGCAACTACGCCAGCCTCTTGAATCTTGCCAGCAGAATCTGGGCCTTGCAAAGTGACCGTCTGGCCATTTAGTAACTCAAGAGTTTCGCCAGGCTTTGCCCAACGAACAGAGATATCGCCAGTCAATTTATCAATGTCAAATACGTGGGTTGGCTGGCCCATTTCTAACATGACGTAGTTAGACAAATCCACTAATGGAGAAATACTTCTTTGACCCGCATTGCAAAGTCGTTGAATGATCCAATCTGGTGTTTCAGCTTTTGGATTGACGCCACGAATCACGCGACCAGCAAAACGACCGCAAAGATCTGTGCTTTCAACGGTAACCTTGAGCTTGTCTTGTATAGAAACATCAACAGGGGTCCACTTGGGTGCGCACAATGCAGCACCAGTGATAGCTGACACTTCACGCGCCATGCCCATCAGCGATAAACAATCTGCTTTATTAGGCGTTAACTTAATAACAAAAATCTGGTCATCCAGATTTAAATACTGACGAATATCTTCACCAACTGGTGCATCAGTAGGTAACTCTAAAATGCCTTCGTGATCATCACCCAAACCAAGCTCGCGACCAGAGCACAACATGCCCTGGCTTTCTACACCGCGTAACTTACCTACTTTGATCATGAACGGCTTGCCACCCGCTTCGGCTGGCGGTAATTCTGCACCAACCATAGCGCAAGGAATTTTGATACCAGCACGTGCATTGGGTGCACCACAAACAATTTGCAATTCTTGGCCAGTACCAGCGTCAACTTTACAAACACGCAAGCGGTCTGCATCAGGATGCTGCTCAGCTGAGAGGATTTGCGCAACAACAATCTTTGTAAATGGGGGCGCTACTGAATGCTGCTCTTCCACCTCAAGGCCAGCCATAGTCATTGCATGACCTAAGGCATTGCTATCCAGCGAAGGATTTACATATTGGCGTAACCAAGATTCAGAAAATTGCATATGCGCTATCTACTATTAGAAGGTTGGCGAATTAAGCCGGAAATTGCGCTAAGAAACGGAGATCGTTCTCAAAGAAAAGACGTAAATCATCAACGCCATAACGCAACATCGTCAAGCGCTCTAAGCCGGAACCAAAAGCAAAGCCGGTATAGCGCTCTGGATCAATACCCATATTGCGCAATACATTAGGATGAACCTGCCCTGCTCCAGAAATCTCTAACCAACGGCCGGCTAACTTGCCACTACCGAAGGCCATATCGATTTCAGCTGAAGGCTCAGTGAATGGGAAATACGATGGGCGGAAACGAACTTGTAATTCATTCGTTTCAAAAAAGGTTCTTAAGAAATCGGTGTAAACACCCTTGAGATCAGCAAAGGAAACGCTCTCTGCAATCCATAAACCCTCAACCTGATGAAACATCGGTGAATGGGTGGCATCGCTATCAACACGATATGTTCTGCCCGGTGCAATCACTTTGATTGGTGGCATCACATCAGCATTGGCGTACTTCTTGACATGCTCACTCGCATAACGAACCTGAATCGGGCTGGTATGGGTGCGTAACAACAAAGGCTTTCCATTGGAATCTTTACCATCGATATAGAAGGTGTCCTGCATTGAACGTGCAGGATGATTCTCAGGACTATTTAAGGCGGTGAAATTAAACCAATCGGTTTCAATTTCAGGGCCATCTGCTACATCAAAACCAATGGAGCGGAAGATCTCTTCAACACGCTCCCAGGTGCGCATCACAGGATGCAAGCTACCTACTGCTTGGCCACGGCCAGGCAAAGAGACGTCAATTGATTCCGCCGCAAGACGTTGCAGCAATACCGCATCAGCCAATGCTTGGCGACGCTCTTGTAATGCAGCTTCTACTTGGGTTTTGATTTGATTAATTTGGGCGCCAGCACTCTTGCGCTCATCAGGCGACATTCCACCAAGCGCTTTTAAACGCTCAGTGAGAACACCTGACTTACCGAGATACTTGGCTTTCGCGTCCTCTAGAGCTGCCGCATCGGCAGCTCCGAGGAAATCACGTTTAGCATCCTCGACAATGTGGTCGAGAGAAACCATTGCAGCTTAGTTATTAAATAAACTAAGAATTAAGCTGCAGCGCTTACTACGGATTTGATCCGAGTAACCAAAGCAGCGAAAGCCGCTTTGTCAGCAATGGCCATATCAGAAAGTACTTTGCGGTCGAGTTCGATCGCAGCTTTCTTCATACCATTCATGAATACGCTATAGGTCATGTCATGCTGACGAACTGCCGCGTTGATACGAGCAATCCACAATGCGCGGAATACACGTTTCTTGTTGCGACGGTCGCGGTATGCATATTGACCAGCACGCATAACTGCTTGCTTAGCAATACGGAATACATTTTTACGACGTCCACGATAACCTGTTGCGGCATCGGTGATTTTCTTATGACGGGCTCTTGCTGTAACCCCACGTTTGACTCTTGGCATTTATTTCTCCTAATCTAGTCTGAGGTTAAGCGTATGGAAGCATGGAGCGAATTGACTTAACGTCTGCCTTCGCAACTTCTGTGGAACCACGGAGGTGACGCTTGTTCTTTGTGGTCTTCTTGGTGAGGATGTGGCGTTTGAAAGCCTGACCTCGTTTAATCGTTCCGCCTGCGCGAACCGTGAAGCGCTTTTTAGCGCTACTCTTGCTCTTCATCTTGGGCATAAAGCACCCCTTCAATTACTTGTGCAACATAGGTGGTAACCGACGGTTACGCTTCCTGTACCTAGAAGCACTTCTAACTACCAGAGTCTTGCGACTCCTCCCTACTTAAACAACAAACCTAATCTTGCGATTTGGTTTGTTACTTAGCCTTACGAATGGGGGCCAATACCATCACCATCTGGCGACCTTCCATCTTTGGAAACTGTTCTACTTGACCATACTCAATCAGGTCTGACTTCAAACGCTCCAACATTCTGACTCCGATTTCTTGGTGGGCCATTTCACGACCCCGAAACCGCAGCGTAATCTTTGTCTTATCGCCATCTTCTAAAAAGCGGATTAGATTGCGTAGCTTCACACCATAGTCACCATCATCTGTGCCGGGACGGAATTTAACTTCCTTCACCTGAATCACTTTTTGCTTGAGCTTAGCTTCATGCAAACGTTTGGCTTCTTGGTACTTGAATTTGCCGAAGTCCATGATGCGGACTACAGGTGGCACAGCCGTCGGAGCAATTTCAACCAAATCGGTCTCTTTCTCTTCTGCTAAAGCCAGGGCTTCACTCAACTTAACTACACCGATGGGTTCTCCATCCAGTCCAATCAGACGCACTTCAGGAGCAGTAATCTCCCGGTTTATGCGCTGCGATTTATCAGTAGCGATCTTCTTAATTCCTTTAAAAAAACAATAAAAACCATTCCACCCCTAGCTAGGCTCGGGTCCGACTTTCTGGGAAATATCCTGCTGGAGTCGGGCAACGAAGGCATCAAGAGGCATTACACCTAAATCCACTCCGCCACGGGCACGAACGGCCACCGAATTACTTTCTGCTTCTTTATCCCCTACAACTAACAAAAATGGGAGCTTCTGTAATGCGTGCTCGCGTATTTTATACGTAATTTTCTCATTCCGCAAATCCGATTCGACTCTAAACCCTTGTTTTTTCAGAGATTGCTGGACTTTTTGTGCGTATGCAGCGGAATTATCCGAGATATTGAGGACTACAGCCTGGGTCGGAGCAAGCCAAACCGGCATGTTTCCAGCGTGGTTTTCGATCAAAATACCGATAAAACGCTCTAAAGAGCCCACAATTGCCCTATGGAGCATGACTGGGGTCTTGCGACTATTATCCTCGGCCACGTATTCAGCACCCAAACGGGCTGGCATTGAGAAGTCGACTTGAATCGTGCCGCACTGCCAAGTACGTCCAATGGAGTCCTTGAGGTGATATTCGATCTTTGGACCGTAAAAAGCACCCTCGCCTGGCAATTCTTCCCATTCTTGGCCTGAAGCAGTCAAGGCACCACGTAAGGCGGCCTCGGCTTTATCCCAAATCGCATCGTCACCAACGCGCTTTACAGGGCGTAAGGCTAGCTTGACGGCCACTTCAGTAAATCCAAAATCTTTATAGACGTCACGAACTGCTTTATCAAATGCGGCTACCTCTGACTGAATCTGATCTTCTGTACAGAAAATATGGCCATCATCTTGCGTAAAGCCACGCACGCGCATCAAGCCGTGCAATGCGCCCGATGGTTCATTGCGGTGACACTGACCAAACTCACCGTAACGCAATGGCAACTCACGATAGCTATGTAAGCCCGAGTTAAAAATCTGCACATGTCCTGGGCAGTTCATCGGCTTTAATGCATAAGCGCGATTCTCTGACTCGGTCGTAAACATGTTTTCTTTGTAGTTATCCCAGTGACCAGACTTCTCCCACAATCCTCGATCGAGAATTTGTGGGGCCTTCACCTCTTGATAGCCTTCGCGCTGATAAACACGACGCATGTACTGCTCAACCTCTTGCCAAATGGACCAGCCTTTTGGATGCCAGAAAATTAAACCAGGTGCTTCGGGTTGAAAGTGAAATAAATCCAAGAACTTACCGAGGCGACGGTGATCGCGCTTCTCAGCCTCTTCGAGCATATGCAAATGGGCATCCTGGTCTTCTTTTTTCAACCAAGCCGTACCGTAGATTCGTTGCAGCATCTCATTCTTGCTATCGCCACGCCAGTAAGCACCAGCAACGCTCAGAAGCTTAAATACCTTGAGCTTGCCAGTAGATGGTACGTGTGGCCCACGACACAAGTCGGTGAACTTGCCTTCAGCATATAGAGATACGTCTTCACCTTGCGGGATGCTGGAAATAATTTCTGCTTTGTAGTTTTCGCCTTGATCTTTAAAAAACTTCACCGCTTCATCACGAGGCATCACTGTACGAATGACTGGTTCATCTTTTTTAGCCAACTCAGCCATCTTCTTTTCAATCGCCACCAAATCTTCTGGTGTGAATGCGCGATGAAATGAAAAGTCGTAATAGAAGCCGTTATCGATTACCGGTCCAATAGTGACTTGCGCATCTGGGAAGAGCTCTTTCACTGCATATGCAAGCAAATGTGCTGTGGAGTGACGCACGATTTCCAGAGCCTCTGGGCTTTTATCGGTAATGATGGCCAGTTGACTATCTTTGTCGATAACGAAGCTGGCATCAACCATCTTGCCGTCGACAATGCCTCCGAGGGCAGCTTTGGCAAGACCGCTACCAATGCTTTGAGCAACATCGAGAACACGCACGGGAGCATCGAACTCACGTTTAGATCCATCTGGCAGAGTAACTACAAGCATGACCACCCCATCTTATTAAGATTCAGTCGATTGACTGATGTACTGCATAACATCCACCAAAAAGAAAGCGCGGGAGCTTTTCGGCAACCGCGCACTTTTTGGGTCTTTATTCGTTGGTAGGCTCGATTGGACTCGAACCAACGACCCCCACCATGTCAAGGTGGTGCTCTAACCAGCTGAGCTACGAGCCTATATAGCCATAGAGTTTATCACCGGCGGCGCACTTGGGTCACGCCTTTGACCTCTTCAAGACTGTTTTGAACCAAACGTAAGGCTTCTGAGTCTTTAATTTCCACAGTCAATAGGATTTGAGCCAGGCCCCTCTTGGCGGATTTACGCAAATCAATCACGTGAACACCCTGGCGAGTCAATATTTCAAACAACTCGCGCATGAGCTCAGGACGGTCTAAACCAGTTACTGCTAAATCTGCAGGGAAGACACGCTTAGCGTCATTTCCAATCGTAGGTTCAACACCAGACTCATTCCAAGCGGTCTGAATCACACGCTCAGGAGCTCGCTCTAGCAATCCTCTAAAAGTTTTGCAAGATCGACGATGAATAGACACGCCACGACCTTGGGTCACAAAACCCGCAATGGCGTCGGGCGGTACCGGTCTACAGCAACGTGCCAACTGGGTCAGCAATGAATCTACTCCCACCACCAAAACATCGCCCGCTTGACCCTGCTTACGAGTGCTTTGCTTGAGAATAATCTCTGGAGCTGGAGCAGCCGCCTTGGCTTCAGGCTTTTGCTCGGCTTTGGTATCGGCAGATTTAGCGCCAGCCTCTTCATCGTCCAATGTATTAAACCAAGTCCGCACACGCGTGCGGGCACGCTGCGAGCGCAAGTAGTTACGGCTAGGACTTATCCAATCGCGGGATGGTCCGCCATGCTTGACGGCAATGATTTCAATTGTCTGACCATTCTGCAAAGGCGTATCCAGGGGAACCATCGCACCGTCGACGCGAGCGCCACGACAGCGATGACCAAGATCAGTATGAACGGCATATGCAAAGTCGATGGGGGATGAGCCCTTCTCCAAAGAAATCACTTTACCCAGCGGAGTTAGAACATAAATATGGTCATCAATCTCGTGGTGCTTCAATTGCTCCCAGGCATCTTCTTTCCAGGAGATCAGCTGCCTAGCCCAAGCAATCTGACGCTCATAGGCTACTGCTGCACTATGTGTACCAGTTTGATGATTTGGGTTTGGTGAGCCTGGAGTATTGGATGTGGGTTTATTTTTTGGCGGTGTTGCAGCCCCAACATAAGCGCCCTCTTTGTAACGCCAGTGCGCAGCCAAACCATACTCAGCCTGTTGATGCATTTCATTGGTACGCACCTGAATTTCAAATGCGGTGCCATTCTCGTCCATCACTACGGTATGCAAGGATTGATAGCCATTGGGTTTAGGCCTTGCAATATAGTCATCGAACTCGCGCGGGACGGGCTGCCAGACGTTATGCACAATTCCCAAAATAGCGTAGCAAGATTTAACGTCCTCAACCAGAACCCTAAATGCTCTGACGTCATAGAGGTTGGCAAAGTCGAGTGACTTGCCCTGCATCTTTTTCCAAATACTGTAGATATGTTTTGGGCGACCCTGCACTTCACCTTGAATATGCGCGGCATTTAATTCTTCTTTGAGCTTTCTGACAATCTGCTCAATAAAAGATTCACGCTCAATGCGCTTACCATCCAACATCTTGGCGATATCACGATAGACCTCGGGGGAAAGAACTCGAAACGCCAAGTCCTCCATCTCCCATTTCATTTGCCAAATACCAAGACGATTGGCGAGCGATGCATCAATATTCAGAATCTCTTGTGCCCAGGCTTTTGGCATCTCCAGTTTTTCCTGGGTAACCCAACGCAGCGTTTGCAAACGAGAGGCAAGATAGATGAGAACGACGCGTAAGTCATCACCAAAGGCGAGCAACATCTTTCTAAGCATTTCTTCTTGCCCAGAAAGGCTTAGCCCACCATCATTACGTACTAGCTTCGCTTGGGCCTGCCTGAGGCCGCGATATCCAATCAGGAGTTTGGCTGACTCATCGCCAATGAGCTTAGTCAGCGCTTCTTTGCCATGGGTGCGCGCAATATTAGTTGCAGCGGTTAGCGTAGCCTCATCAAGATGAAGCTGTTTAAGGACACTTAGGACACCTGCAGCATGATTTTCTGAGGGCTCACCATACCAGCCATCAACAATTTTGATGCTCTCAGATGCATTGCCAACATTGGACATGGGCGACTAAAGTCCTTAACTAAAAAATTCTTTTGCTAGAGCTACTTGTTCTGGCTTCACAAAAGCAGGTGCATGCCCTACCCCTGGAATTTCAATACTACGAATGTATGGGTTGACTTTGCACATCTCCGCCACTGTTTTAGCTGAGAGCAAATCAGATTCACCGCCACGAACGATCAGCATCGGGATATGGATTTGTTTAAAGGCATGCCACATCGCCATCTCCCCTGCCTTTGCCATGATTGGATTGACGGAGGCAAACGGTACAGAAATATCTGGGTCATAGTGCATAACCCAGAGGCCATCCTTTTGGACTAGCATCGGCCCGTTATAAATTTCCCACTCTTCGGGTGTATGACTGCCAAACGATGCGCAGATCTCATTTAGGCGTTGCAAGGCATCTGCACGATTAGTGAAGGTGAATGGTTGACCAACATAAGAACCTAAGCGCTTAATTGCCTCTGGCTCAATGCGTGGTCCGACATCATTAATCAACATGCGACGAATTGGATTCTTGGGCATTGAGGCATAGACCATGCCAATCAGGCCACCCATGGAAGTTCCAAACCAATCTACTTGCGCAACGCCAAGTTGTTTAATCAAGCTGGCCATGTCTGCTACGTATTGAGGAACAGCATAGAGCATTGGATTCTTCAAGCGATCGGAGTCACCCCTTCCGACTACATCAGGACAGACAACGTAGTAATCATTACTCATTGCCTGCGCAAGGGTTTTGAAATCACTACCTCTGCGAGTTAAGCCATGAACACAGACCAATACCTTTGGATTATTCGGATTGCCCCAGGCGTGATAAGCCATACGATGCGGACCATCAGGACTAGCGCAAGTTACAAAGAAGGTATCGCCGTGATGAGTCACATTCGGCTTTTTAATCTCTTCATTGAGATGTTCGTCGTGAGTATGCTCATCCACCATACCCGCCACTTCTGGCTGCAGGGTGACATGATCGATGCCATGCTTATCCAATAACATCGTATTGATGCGAGCCATGATATCGGGCCACTCATTCATCTGTTCGATTTCAATATGGCCAATCAAAGCTGGGAAGCTAGGTGTCATTTCCCATACATGTAAATCATGAACTGCCAATACACCGGGAACGTTTTTAAGATCACTGCCTACTTGTAGATAGTCAATATGTAGCGGCACGCCTTCCATCAAAAAGTGATAAGACTCACGCAAAATGGAAACCGTAGACTTCAAAATCAGCAGCGAAACCAAAATAGAAAGAATGGCATCGATTGGCATCCAACCAGTTAGCTGAATCACGACACCTGCAATCAAGGCGGCGATAGAGCCCAATAGATCACCCATCACATGAACCAGTGCAGCACGTGTATTAACGCTCTTTTTGTCGCGCGACAACACCCAAGCAACAACAATGTTCATTAATAAGCCAATGGCTGCGACTACGGTAACAGTTAAGCCATCTACATTATGTGGATCATAGAATCGACTAATCGCCTCAACCATGATCCAAACTACTAGGGCTAGCATGGCAATGCTATTAACAAATGCCGCTAAGGCTTCAGCCCTTCCGAAACCAAATGAATGCTTAGGTGATGGCGGACGACGAGAAATAATTTGAGCCAATAAGGCCAAACCTAAAGCGGCTGCATCCGTCACCATGTGACCTGCATCCGAGATCAAGGCCAAGGAATTCGCAAAATAAGCTGCAGCACCCTCTACACCAGAAAAACCTAATGTCAGAACTAAAGCAATGAGCAGGAGGTTTTGATTGGAGACCTGCTTGGCATGGGAATGCTTAGCATCACCCTGCTTATGTGCATGAAGCGAATGATCAACAGCGCTCATAAAAGGCTCTTTAGAAATAGAAATGGGGTCATCGACCCCATTATTTCACTATCCGATGAAAAAGGTTAGAAACCTGTTGTATCGACAGGGGCACCTGTTTTGGATATGACTTCTTCCTTGCTTACGCCTGGAGCCAACTCTACTAACTTCAAGCCCTTAGGCGTGATATCGAGGACACAAAGGTCGGTAATGATGCGACTAATTACACCCACACCAGTTAATGGCAATGTGCACTTAGGCAAGATCTTGATTTCTTCTGTGCCATCTTTTTTCTTGGCAACGTGCTCCATCAAGACAACCACATGCTTAACGCCAGCAACCAAATCCATAGCGCCGCCCATACCCTTGACCATCTTGCCTGGAATCATCCAGTTGGCCAAGTCACCATGCTCGCTTACCTGCATGGCGCCCAAAATGGCGATATTGATTTTTCCACCGCGAATCAT
>ERZ1034361.1672-NODE-1672-length-11423-cov-2.167107_pt1 | contig 11423 bp, 12 predicted proteins | sample MGYA00520617_ERZ1034361 | MGnify/ENA primary metagenome ERZ1034361 (study PRJEB33736, sample SAMEA104284507) | Azolla filiculoides | biome: Urban; feature: Water surface; material: Ditch water | place: Netherlands | collected 2015-10-28 | depth 0-0.1 m ... | reverse complement strand
AACTAAAAAAATACAGATGTAGATATTCTAAAATTTGCGGTGTAAAAGCACTTCCAATTATTAAACCAATAAGAATTCTTGCAGGTGCTGAAAATAGTTTTGGACTTTGTATGGGAAGTTTTTCAAATCGAATAGCTATTGAAGTAGTAAAAATCGCACCTAATAGCCAAGGAAGAGGAAGATGTAAAAGTATAAATAAAATCGAACCTAAAAAACCTATGAAAATAGCAAGTAACATTTGAGATAATTGTTGCATATTTATCATAGATTTCCTAGTTCAATTTTATTATACAAAAAGTATAGCTTTACGCTTCTATACTTTTTGTAACTAAATCTTGAGCCTCTTTTATTAGTAATTCTAAATGTTCTTCACTTATAAAACTTTCCGCATAAATTTTATAAATATCTTCAGTTCCAGATGGTCGTGCAGCAAACCAACCATTTGCAGTTGTAACTTTTAGCCCACCAATACTTGCATTATTTCCACTTGCATTTGTAAAGATGTTTTCTATTTCTTCATTTGCTAAAGTTTTAGATGTAATATCTTTTACACTAAGATTTTTTAGTTTTGCTTTTTGCTCATAATTAGCAACTGCATCAACTCTTTTATAGTAAGCTTTACCAAACTCTTTTTCAAACTCTTGATAAATAACTCCTGGATCTTTTTTTAGTTTTGCAGTAATTTCAGCAGCTAAAAGATTTAAAATAATTCCATCTTTATCAGTTGACCAAACACTTCCATCTTTTCTTAAAAATGATGCTCCAGCACTCTCTTCTCCACCAAAAGCTAAACTTCCATCATATAAACCTTCAACAAACCATTTAAATCCAACAGGTACTTCATAAAGTTTTTTATCTAAAGATTTAACAACTTTATCAATCATTGAACTTGAAACTAAAGTTTTACCAACTCCTAGGTCATTTTTCCAAGATTTTCTATTTGAAAATAGATACCAAATAGCAACAGTTAAATAATGATTAGGATTCATAAGTCCAACACTTTTTGTTACGATTCCATGTCTATCAAAATCTGGGTCATTAGCAAATGCAATATCATATTTGTCGGCTAATTGGATAAGTGAAGCCATAGCATATGGTGAAGAACAATCCATTCTTATTTTTCCATCGTGATCACATGACATAAAAGAAAAAGTAGGATCAATCGTTTCATTTACAATATCAAGGTTAAGACCATAAATTTCATTTATTTTTTTATAAACTTCTAACCCAGACCCACCTAGTGGATCTACACCAATATGTAAATTTGCATTTTTTATAATATCCATATCAATAATAGTGTCTAATGCTTTTACATAAGGTGTAATAAAATCAGCAACTTCTAAAAATTTAGATTCATATATATTTTCTTTAGCTATGAATTTAACATCTTTTAGACCATTTTTTAATATTTCATTTGCTCTTTTTTCTATAACAGATGTAACATCAGTATCAGAAGGTCCTCCGTTTGGTGTGTTGTATTTAAATCCACCATCACATGGAGGATTATGTGAAGGAGTTATGATTACACCATCATTTAAATCTTTTGAATTTTTATTTGATTCAATTATCGTAAAAGACATAACAGGAGTTGGAGTATATGTGTTTTTAGCTGCTATTTTACATTGAACTTCATTTGCTAAAAAAACTTGTAAAGCTGTTATTTGAGCAGGCGTAGATAAAGCATGAGTATCAATTCCTATATGCATAACACCATTTATTCCAGCGCTTTTTCTGTACTCACAAAGTGCTTGAGTGATTGCTAGAATATGATCTTCATTAAAACTTGATTTTGTAGAACATCCTCTATGTCCAGATGTTCCAAAACTAACTTTTTGATTTTGAATATTAACGTCAGGCTTATTAATATAATAGGCTTCAAGTAATTTTTCAATATTTTCTAGTATTTCTGTAGGTGCTTTTTTACCTGCTAATGTATTTATCAAGTTTTATCCTTTACTATTTTAATTGTTTTTATAAAAAGAGAGCTTATTTTATCGAAATTGCCCTTTCAATAAGGAAGGAAAAATTGTTAGAGTTTGTGAGTTATATTTAAAATATGAGGTAATTTAATAGATTTTATATAGTATTGAAATACAAATGTAAGAAAAATAAAACTTTCAACAAATTTTATTTTTCTTACAAAGAAGAAATTACATTCTAATTTCTTCTCTTTTTTGTAAGAATACCCATCTTTCGTCAATTCTTTTTTGCCACTCATCAATTAAATATTCATATTCAGGTTTGAATAAGTGTTTAAATCTTGGTTGTGCACCTAAATAATCTCTTACAGGAACTACATTTTTTGGTCTGTAAGTGATATTTAATTCTCTTCCACCAATGATTTCATATAATGGGAATACAAGTGAATCAACAGCTAAATCAGAAACTTCAATAGTTTGATTTGGAGCAAATTTCCACTCAGTTGTACAAGCAGACATTGCATTTATAAATACAGGTCCATAAGTACTAAATCCTTTTTGAATTTTAGTAACCATATCTTTCCATTTATTTGGAGCAACTTGAGCAACATAAGGAGCACCATGAGCTGCCATAATTGAAACGATATCTTTTTTCTGTCTTTTTTCACCATAAGAGTGAGACCCAGCTGGTGCAGTTGTTGTACTTGAACCAATTGGTGTTGAAGATGATCTTTGACCTCCAGTATTTGCATAAACTTCATTGTCTAAACAAACATACATAAAGTCATGACCTCTTTCAAAACATCCAGAAATCCATTGGAATCCAATATCATAAGTTGAACCATCTCCACCAAATGTTACAAATTTTGGTTGAGGAGTATCTGCACTAATTCTTCCTTTATTTCTTAAAGCTTTGTTCATAGTCTCAACTCCTGCCATTGCAGTTGAAGAGTTCTCAAATCCAATATGAATCCAAGAACAATCCCAAGAAGTATGAGGATAAATAGCTGTACAAACTTCTAAACATCCAGTTGATGCAGAAACTACTAAGTTATCATTTGTTGCATTTAAAACTTCTCTTACAATAATAGAGTGAGCGCAACCTGGACATAAAAGGTGTGAACCCTCAAATCTTTCAGCTGCTGTTGAGAATGATTTTAAATTTTTAATCTCTTTTTGTGTATTAACTATGATACTCATTTTACATCTCCTTGTGCATCATAAAAGCTTAGTTCTGGTCCTCTTACTCCAATAAATCTTTGGATTTTTCCAGAAAGTTTTCCAGCTTTCGCTTCTTTATCTAAATTTCTAAATATATCTTTTAATCCAGCAACAGTCATATCTCTTCCACCTAATCCATAGATTAAGTTAGACATTAAAGGACGAGCAGGTGTATTAAATAATGCTCCTGAAACTTCATTATATAAAGTTCCAACGGTTCCCCCAGGTGCTGATCTATCCATACAAGCAATTGCTTTTACATTTTGTAAAGCCTCTGCCACTTCTTCAAGAGGGAATGGTCTAAATACTCTAGGAGCAACAACTGCTGCGTTGATTCCTTCTTCTTTTAATTGATCAATTGCAAGCATTGCAGTTTCAAAAGTTGTACCTAAACATACAATTGCAATATCAGCATTTTCAAGATTATAAGATTCAACTAGTTTGTATTCTCTACCAGTTAACTCTTTAAATTGTGCAAATGTTTCTAAAATAACTTTTTTAGAAGCCATTAAAGCAGCGTGTTGTTTTGCTTTATGCTCAAAATGCCAATCTTGCTCAGTTTGAACACCATGAGTTACAGGTTTGTCAAAGTTTAATAAAGCATTTACTTGTAAATATGGTCCAACAAAATCACAAGCAACTTTATCTTCTAAAGGAATAACATTTTGTGCAGTGTGAGATGTCATAAATCCATCTTGATTAGAAATAACTGGTAATCTAACATCTGGATGCTCAGAAATTTTGAATGACATTAATGTCATATCATAAGCTTGTTGAGGATTAAATGCATCAATTGAAATCCAACCAGAATCTCTTGTTAAATATAAATCTGAGTGGTCACCATTTACATTTAAAGGTGCTGCTAATGCTCTATTTACAAGACATAAAACAACAGGTATTCTCATTCCAGATGCTTGGTATAAAACTTCAATCATAAGTGCAAGTCCTTGAGATGAAGTTGCAGTTGCAACTCTTCCTCCAGCAGCACCAGCTCCCACACATGCAGACATAGCAGCGTGTTCAGATTCAGTCATCATAACTTCACCATCAATATATCCATTTGCATGGAACATTGCATAATTTTCAACAGTTGCAGTTGAAGGTGTAATTGGATATGCAGCAACAACATCTACATCGGCTTGTCTGAAAGCCTGAGAATTTGCCATGTTTCCATCCCAAACTTCTACTTCTTTTAATTCCATTACTCTTTTATTCATTATTCACCTTTCTTCTTTTTTTCAGGCCAGTTTGCAAGTGCATTTTCAACAGTTTCATATTCATTGAACATTAAAAGTGATTTTGGATTTGTAGGACAAACGCTTACACATAATCCACAACCTTTACAGTGTTCGTAATCAACACCTTTCATCTCTTTATTTCTTGCAATAATTGATGTATCTGGACAGAATATCCAACAATTTTGACAGTCAATACAAGTCTCTGAATTCCAAACTGGTTTAATAACTCTCCAGTCTCCAACAGACATACCTTTTGAACTAGTTTCTGAATACATTCTATCTTCAGGTTGAATGTCTGCAATATTATAATTTATATCTCCATCGAATGTGTAAAGAACAGCACCTGGTGCTAATTCATCCCATCCCATTTCACTTATTGGTTTATTCATCTTTTTATCCTTTTAGTGAACTTCATCATAAGCTCGTTGGATTGCAATCATATTTGCATCAATAACATTTTGAGGTAACTTTTTAAGTACACCTTTCATTTTCTCTTTAAAATAATCAAGTTCAAACATTCCACTAACTTTCATAAATGCACCAAGCATTGGAGTATTAGGAATTGCTTTACCAATAGTATCTCTAGCTATTTGGAAACAGTCAAGAACGAATACTCTATCTTCGATTCCATGTAAAGTTGGAACTAATGAAATTAATTCTTCTTTGCTAAGGTGAGTTGTAATAATATATTTTGTAGTATCTTTACCATTAGCAGTAATATTATCTGTAATTGCAAGACCCGGATCAAGAATAAATACAAAATCTGGTTGCATATATTTTTCATGATTTAAAATTGGTATATCATCAATTCTATTATAGGCAGTCATTGACGCACCTCTTTTTGCTGAACCATAAAATGCAAAGGCTTGAACTTGTTTACCAGTTTCCGCGACAACTGATCCAAGACCTTTAGCGCCAGTTACAGCACCTTGTCCCGCACGGCTATGCCATCTAATTTCTAACATAGAGGCTCTCCTTAATTATTAATATTAAATTTGACTTAAAAAATCTAATTAGTCTGCTGTATTATAGAAGTTTTTAGCTTATACTAACTTTAATTCTTAAGTTTTGGTAAAAAAATGTAACTAATCTTAACACTTAAGATAAATAAAGTTTTCAGTCTAAAAATTATTTATAAAGTTCACTGCATCCAAAGAGTTGTTTTTAACGTGCTTAGTGTATTGTAATAATTCTTTCTTTTCACCATAACCACATAAAACACCCACAGAATTTACATTTGCTTCCTTTGCTGCAATCAAATCAAGCTTTGTATCTCCTATCATCCAAACATCATGTAGGTCTTTATCGTAATTCATTTGTTCAAGTGTGATTAAAATAGGTTCTGGATGTGGTTTAGGATTTTGCACATTTTCTCTTCCAGTTACAATCTCAAAAAATTGTGCAATATCAAAATGCTCAAGTAAAGGCATTGTGTACATTCTTGTTTTTGTAGTAACCACACTAACTCTTGCAAATTGAGAAGCCAATTTTACTGCTTCAAAAGCATTGTCTAAAAGTGTAGTTTTCTCTTTTGAAATAACTCTATATCTATTTTTATAGGCATCTACAAAATCCCAAGCTTTATCTTCAGGAACACCTAACTCTTTATACATCACATCAAGTGGATAACCAATTAGTGATTTTATATTTTCATCATCACCTTTAAAATCAAAATTTAATTCTTTAAATGAGTGATAAAATGTAGAAACAATAGCTTCTGTTGAATCTATTAAAGTTCCATCTAAATCAAAAAGTATAATTTTATTTTTATTCATATTTGTCCTATTTTTCTATTTCCCAATCTTTTTGGTTATGCATTATTCCAATAACTGAGGGTTCAATATTTTTTATATCTTTATTTACTACCGTAATTGAATCAGGAATATATAAAAACAGATATGGCAAATCATCATTTATTGTTTTAAATATCTCTTTATATATTTTGCCTAATTCATCTCTATTTATTGTAGAGCTTCCTTTTTCTATTAGTTCATCAACTTTTTTATTTTCATAAGATACTAAATTAAATCCACCTAATTTGGCACTTGAACTATGCCAAAGAGGATAAGCATCAGGCATTAAAGCCAATGACCAACCAAGTAATACAGCCTCAAATTTTCTAGGATGAACAACAGTATTTAAAAATGCTTGCCATTCCATAACTCTTATATTCATTATAATTCCAGCTTTTTGAAGCTGATATTGTAAAATCTGAGCAGCATTTATTCTAATATCATTTCCTGTATTTGTAACTATTTCAAAAGTAAATGGGTTGTTTTCATCATAACCAGCTTCTTTTAAAAGCTCTTTTGCTTTGTTTATATCTTGCACGGGAGTTTGTACTTCATCGTTGTAGGCAAATGAATCTGGTAAAAATGGACCATTACAAGCTTTCCCATAACCAAAAAATAAAATATCAACTAACTCTTGACGATTAACAGCATATGATAATGCTTTTCTGATTCTTATATCTTTGAATTTCTCATTTTTTAGATTAAACCCTAAATATGTATATGACAAACTAGGTTTTTGTAAAATATTGTAGTTCTTTTTAAAATTATCATCTAATTGTCTATCAACTTGAATTGGAGTTAATCCACCAAGGTCAAGTTTTTTTTGTTTTAGATATAAAAAAGAGGTATTTGGATCAGGCAAAAATTGGTATAAGATTTTTTCAATTTTTGGTTTTCCTTCAAAATAATCATCATTTGCAATTAATTCAATATCTTGCCCTTGTTTAAACTCTTTTAGTTTATAAGAACCAGTTCCTATTGGATTTTTATTAAATGAACTTGTCATTAAATCTTTTTCATCTTTTAAAATATGATAAGGAAGAATTCCAACCATCCAAGTTTCAAGTGCTTTAAAATAAGGATTTTTATATATAACTTCAATTGTGTACTCATCCAATGCTTTTACACTTTGAACTTCCTGAAAATTTGATTTAATAGAATTAAATACTTTTGGGTCAATAATCTTTTCATAGGTAAAAATAATATCTTTTGATGTAAGTTTTACATTATCATGCCAAAGAACATCATCTCTTAATTTTATGATTAATTTTGTTGCTGTTTCAAAATTATAGGATTTCGCTAATTCAACAGTCGGATTTCCATTTTTGTCATATTTAAATAAACCATTAAAAAGCCAATCAGATATTTCACTACTTGCCGTGTCATTTGCTAATATAGGATTTAATCTACTAGGACTTGAAGTCATTGATAAGTTCAAAGTACTTGCGTTCAGATATGTGAGTAGTAATAAGTAATAGGTTAAAAATTTCATGGGGTATTGTATAGTTTTTTTATAAAAAAAGGCATAAAAAAAGGAGCAACTTTCGTCGCTCCTTTTGTTGAAGAGAAAGAAGAAATCCTCTTTCCAATTCCAGAAATTATCTTTTTGAGAATTGAGAAGATTTTCTTGCTTTTTTCTTTCCGTATTTTTTTCTTTCAACAGATCTAGCATCTCTTGTTAATAAACCGTAAGGTTTTAAGATAGCTCTGAATTGCTCATCAAAAGCAACTAATGCTCTTGAAATACCATGTCTAGCAGCATCAGCTTGAGCTGAATAACCACCACCAAGAGTTTTTACAATAATGTTTACAGAAGTTTCTTGTTTAGCAACATTTAATGGTTGCATAACTCTTTTTTTGATTGATTCATGTCCACCTAACCAAGCGTCAAGAGTTTGACCATTGATTGTTAATTGACCGTTACCATTTTCTAGCCATACTTTTGCTACAGCTGTTTTTCTTCTTCCAGTTGCATATACTTTTGCCATTACTCTTATCCTTTAATTTGCGCAGTATGAGGATGCTCACTTCCTGCATATACTTTTAATTTTTTTAACATAGCTTTTCCAAGAGTAGTTTTTGGAAGCATACCTCTAGTAGCTAGTTTATATAATTTTTCTGGATTTTTTTCAAACATTTCAGACATTTTGTGAGTTTTTGTACTACCAAAATAACCTGAGTGTGTGAAGTAATTTTTAGTCTCTAATTTTTTACCAGAAAATTTTGCTTTTGATGCATTTATAATAACAACAAAATCTCCACAGTCTACATTTGGTGTAAAACAAGGTTTGTTTTTCCCTCTTAAGATAGTAGCAACTTCTGTAATAATTCTTCCGAATACTTTATCAGTTGCATCAACTACTATCCAATCTCTTTCGATTTCGTTAGCATGTGCCATTTGAGTAAATTTCATTTATTTTCTCCGCTTTTTTAATGAGGTGCAATAATAGTGTAGTAACTATTAATTTATGCTTAAATTAAGTGTATATTAATAATTTATTGAAAATTGTGAACCATTTTTAAATTCAGAGTCTATTTTTAGGGTGAAGTTATGTAATGATAGAACAGATTGGACTATGAAAAGTCCCAATCCAAGAGAGTTATTCCACCCATTATTTGAAATTCTATAAAATTTTTGGTTAATTTTTTCTAACTCTTTTTCTTCAATTCCAATACCTTTATCTATAATTGTGATTGAATTATCTGAGATATTTACAATTATTTCATCTTCTGAGTATTTTAAAGCATTTTCAATTAAATTAGAAATTGCCATAGAAATCAATGTCTCATCAACTTTTAGTGTTATATCATCACCTTGAATTAAGATTTCTCTATTTTTATATTTATCTTTTAAATCACTAATACAAGCGATAATTAGTTTTTTCATAGAACAAGGCATTAAAATAAGTTCTTGTTTTCCTTCTTCTAATTTTAGAGTTAATCTTAATTTATCTACGATTTGAGACATTTTATTGGCATTTGAATAGATTTTTTTTAGAAATCTAATTTTCATAGGTTGTGGCATTTGTTCATCATTTAAAATTGTTTCTGTATATCCTGAAATTATTGCGATAGGATTTTTAAATTCATGGGAAATTGCAGAGATGATTTCATCTTTTTGTTTATTTGCAATTTTTAATTTTGCATTTTGTTTTGCTTTTTGCTTTTCTCTTTTTGAAAGTTTAATAGCAACTTTATTTAATAATTTTGAAATTTTATAAAACTCATAAGTATAATTCGAATCTAAAATAAAAGAAGGCTTTTTATGAGCTAATAAAGTTAAAAAATGAAGAATATTATCCGTCTCTTTTTTGACTCTAATACTAATAAAATATGTAGCTAAAAAAGCAATAATTAGAAAAAATGTAATAAATAAAAAAATTCCAAAGGTAAGACTGATAAAATTATCTGTGATAATACTTACATAATCAGCCATTCTAATGTAATAAATTTTATTTGAAATAGTTATCTTTTTTGCAATATATAATAACTCTTTATTTATAGTTTCAGATTTTCTAGTATCTTTTCCTATGGTATTATTTTTTGCTTCTATTATCTCTTTTCTATGTAAATGATTTTTGATTAAAGATAACTCTTTATCACTATCTGCAATTACAACCCCTTGTTCGTCGATAATTGAGATTCTAAGTTTTAGTTTTTCATGTAATTCATGGATTATTTCAGATGTATTTCTAAGGTTATTTTCATTTTTAAAAACAATAGATAAAGTATCAATATTTTGAATTAGATTTTTTTCAACTTGATTTATATAAATATTTTTTGACCAAAAATAAGTAATAATACTTAAGGTTAGAAGAATAACTAAGAATATTACAATATAGGTTCTAAGAAAAAGTTGATGAATCTTTAACAAAAAATATAACCTTCCCCTCTAATTGAACGAATATACTCTTTTTTTGCATTTGGGTCTATTTTTGCTTTTAATCTTTTTATTGCAACATTTACAGTTTTCTCTTTTTTATCATAAGAGTCTTTCCAAACACTATTTAATAAATGTTCTCTTGTCATTAATATATCTTTATTTTTGAAAAATTCTAATAGTAAATCATGCTCAAGATGTGTTAATTCAATCTCTAGTTCGTCAATATAAAATTTTTTATTAGAAGATTTATAAACAATATCTTTTACTTTTAAAATATCTACATCTTTTGAACTTCTTTTTATAACTGCTTTTATTCTTGCGCATAACTCTTTTATGTTAAAGGGTTTAGTAATATAATCATCTGCATGGCTATCAAAACCATCAATAATATCTTCATCTTTATCTTTAGCAGTTACATAAATAACAGGATTTGTATATCCTTGCTGTTTTATTTCATTTATAAAGGAAGTTCCCTCAATTCCAGGAAGGTTTCTATCCATTAAAATTAAATCAATTTGTTCTTCATTTAAAACATTTCTTACATTTTTATCAATTTTCAAAAAACCAATTGTTTCATAACCCTCTTTTTGAAGTGTATATTCAAGAAGCTCTAAAATATCTTCTTCATCTTCTACGATTAAAATCAATTTATTATTCATCTGAATTTGACTCTTTTGTTGTGATTATTTTTTTATTATGTCTATCATCTTCATATTCAATTACTGTATCTTTAGAGATTTTTATAATTCCAGGTGAGAATTTGATAGCTAGAATTCTAAAAATAAAAAAGATTAAAATTACAAATAACAAAAATGCAATATCAAAGTAATCTCTATTTTTGTTTGTAGATAAGATAATTACATCTCTAATTAAAAAGATTATAAAAATATCAATAACATATCTTAATCTTAAAGTCTCTTTTTTAATAAAATCAGAGACCATTTTTACAACTTCCATTACAACAATAAATTCAAGCATTAATACAATAGCTTTGTAAAATTCTAAGTGAGTAATTATAATTCCAATGAAAATTATGGTTGCAGCAAGAACTTCAAAGTTCGAGCTGAAGTAGGTTTTTATTTTTTTTATCATTATCATGGTTTCGATTATATCATAAAAATTATGATTGAACCATATCTCCACCAACTTGTGCAAATTGTAAAAGATTAGCTATAGATACAGCTCTATCAGCAATTTTTTCAAGTCTTCTTAAACTACTTAATATGTCAAAATACTCTTTTGATAAGTCAAGATTTTTCGTAATCAATTTTAATATATTTTTTTCTACCATTAAATATAAATCATCAGTTTTACTCTCTTCAACAATTACTCTATGGTATTTTTCTTCAATATGTTTTGTATCTGTTTC
>ERZ1034361.1671-NODE-1671-length-11432-cov-5.270013_pt1 | contig 11432 bp, 12 predicted proteins | sample MGYA00520617_ERZ1034361 | MGnify/ENA primary metagenome ERZ1034361 (study PRJEB33736, sample SAMEA104284507) | Azolla filiculoides | biome: Urban; feature: Water surface; material: Ditch water | place: Netherlands | collected 2015-10-28 | depth 0-0.1 m ... | reverse complement strand
TCAATGGAGTTATCTTTACCGGTCCACTCATCCCATGTCTTTTTAGTCACACCGAGATTAGTGATGCCACCTGGGTCGGAATTATGATTTGAGAAGCCGCCTTCATGCTTCAGAAGCTCGATAAAACAGGCTTCGAAGTTATTCTTCATTTGAACGTAGAGATTCGGGGAGAGAAAGCATAAGTCGCCTTATACTTGGTTTCCGGTTGATCTATTAGTCCTTTAATACCCCAGCCCAGATTGCAGTAGATGCACTTAGTGGCTGAGATTTTCTTTACCCAGACTAATTGAAACAGACCGGCACCTTTGACCAGACAGTAACCTTCTACACCAGGGCTATCATTGACGCTTTTGTTGCCGATGTATGTTGCTGTAACAGGAACAGGAGAATCGATAAATTCCACGCCAACTCCGTAGCCTGGATTACGCCATAGCCAGCCAATACGTCCAACATAAGTGGCTAATTTGGTAGGTAGCTTAAAGCGCCATTGCCAATGGTTTACGCGCCAGCCCTCATCACCGTCTAGCGAGTTGTCAGGGGTTTGAAACCAATTGAGCCACGAGGGTAGATACCATCCCCAACCATAGCGGGTGTTATTGTCCAGACGGCCTTCTCGATACTGGGCAAACAGAGGAAGGATGAACGCCAAAGGAAAAGTCAGAATCGTTACGGCAATCATCACCGGAAGCAATAGAAGCCATTTAATGTATATCATTTTGCTTCCAATCGATCAAAGAGCTTCGTGATATGGGCATCCAGCTTATCGAATCTTGCGTCAATTTTGTCCAGCTTATTTTCAATCTGATCTTGGCGAACGTAGTTGCGAGGCAGATCCACTTCAATCGCATGGACTTCATTCTTCAATGTTTGAATTGAATCCCATATCTGGCGACAAAACCATCCAAGGGCAGTCAGGGCAGTACCGCCCACCAGATTGATTATGATCTGCCAGTGTTCCATATTGTGATTCCGAGGGTTATGTTTCTGTCATTCTATCAAAGCGTTCTGATTTTCAACAGGACCGCGAAGAGCGTTTACGCCAGCAGCGCCTACACCGGGTGTCTTAAATGCTTTACGAATCGCTGCATTGCCCCATTCAGACGGATTGTTTAAAACCTTGAGTACTTTGTTACGCTCAACAGCAGGTAACGTGTTGAGCAGAGCATCAAAATCTTTAGTCGTTTTAGATGCTTCAGTCAATTTGCGAACTGTGTCTTTACCGACTTTTTTCTCCAGCACATCCAGAACCGTATTGGTTGCGGTGATCTTAGGCGACAGGAAGTTCGGCAGTCTAAACTTGGAGGTATTTTCTTCCAGAACTTGTTGAAAAGCAGTAATACCTTTTTCCGATTGTTCGGCTGCGACAGCACGCCCTTTAATGAGTTTGCCAGTGGATTGCAAAGTTTTCATCGCATCCTGACTCATCTCAGATACGATGTCGTAGCTGCCTGGTCCAAAGATTTTCTCGACATCTTTAGGCGAGTTACCCTCAACCAATGCCACAAAGCGTTTTGGCGACTTCTCAAACAGATCCAGAGCTTTGGCACCTAACTTCATCTGACCAATCTTCTGCATTTCATTAGCATAGTCAGTCAGATATTGACGATAACCGGTGCCACCAGCACCCTCGATAGCATCGATGAGTACAGGCTTCAGTTCACCCATGACTTTGGCAGCAAGAGCCTTTTTAGCTTTAGCGTCCAGATTAGTCATGTCATTGATGACAGCGTTGACCGAGTTCTTACGGATGCTGTCTAACGCCCGGGCATCAATTACACCACCTGCCTGTGTCCATTTCTGAATGTCATCAGCAACACGGGGTAGATACTTGACAGCTTCCGAACCAGCCAGTTTTGGATCAGACGATACACGCTGAAGGCTTTGCAGAATCGGAGCAGACTCAAGCGGTTTAAGGCCAGCGGCTTCCAGTTGATCGGCAGCAGCCTGAGCAAATCGAGCTGCTTCACCATGCTCCAAAGAACCCTTAGCAGCTTGTGTAGCCACTTCGTCTGCTTTCTTCTGAAGCTCGCCCATGTAGGTGTAGAGCGGTGCTTTTGGTTGCCCAGGAAATTGCTGTGCAGATAGTTTCTCTGACACACCTGGAATACGCTCACCAGCAGCAGTAAATCGACGTACATCTTCAACCGCAGCAGCAGCTTTAGCACTTTGATCGACAGCTTCTTGACGAAGGGCTGCGCCGGTAGTCCCGCCAACATTGGCACGGGCAAGGATTTGATCCTTAATCGGCTCCAGCAGGGCATTGACTTCTTTCTTGGCAGCAGCTTGACCAGCTTTAGCACCAGTTTGTGTTGCACCACCGGCAATTTGAGACAGTGCGTTAATTGCATCAGCGTTTTCAGTAGCAGTTACATCACTGAAGAACTTGGCACCTTCTTTACGCAGCGCCGATCTCGACAGAAGTGCCTGAGCGACTGGCTCGTTAATACCAGCCTCAGCAAGAGCCTGAGCAGGAGTAGCACCAGGCCGTGCGGTACGCAGAGCATTGACTACTACATCTAAATCGCCCACGGATTCGCGTGCAATTCGAGCTGCTTTCTGCGCCGATTGCTTTGGCAAGTCGATTGCTTTACCGATCAGCTGGGCACCACCCTTAACCGCAGCACCGATAACCGGCGCAGCAAGACGGCCACCAGTTTCCATCATGCCACCTTCAGCCACGTTACTTAGTACACGGGCAGGGGCCTCTGATACAGGAGTAGGAGCAACATTACCAAGAGCAATGTCAGCCAGTCGAGTTGCTTCTTTACCAGTCGCGTAGCCAGCGCCTGCACCACCAACGCCACCTGCGGCAATGCCAAGAGGACCAGCAGGAGCACCAGCAGCTGCGCCACCGATACCACCAAGAATAGCGCCACCAGCTTCAATAATTGGACCAAGAACTTCACGAGCAGCTCCAGCTAAACCATACAAGCGTGGGTTTTTGCGACCCCATTCTGGAACATCACCACGGGTATCGGGAATTGCATCAGCTACAGTTGGTCGTGCTTGCGCCGGTGCAGCCACTGGTTCTTCTTCAGAACCAGCACGCTGAGCGGCACTTGTTAGCACCTTCTTAACATAACCTTTGGTTTCATCCGGCAGACGCTTTACCCAGTCCGACTGATTGTAGGCATCGCGGTTTTCACCCCAGTTGTAGCCAGCAACAGCTTTTTGGTAATCGCCGCCAAACTTGTCAAGGTTCTCGCGCAGATACTGCGCCGAGGCAAAGATGGCTTGTTTCGGATTGGTAGGATCTACACCAAATCGTTTAGCCGTTTCTGGCATAAACTGCATAATGCCGATAGCGCCAGCTTTTGATTGGCGCTTACCACTAATCACATCGGGATCAAACCCAGATTCAGTCTGAGCCATTCCACGCAGGATATTGGGGTCGAGATCAAAGGCTTTAGCGGCACCTTGAATGATCGGTTCATATTGTGCAGCAAGATCCTTAGCCATTACTGATTCTCCTGAGCCTCAAACTCCGCTAATGCGCTTGCCCATTTGTTCTTTGGAAGAGGTGCGCCGCCACCAACTGTACCACGGGATGCTTTAGTCTTTGCGTTTTTAACAGCAGAACGAAGGATTTCTTGCAATTCACGGGCTGCCTGAACGTATTCTTTTTCCGATGCAGCTTTATTCATACGAGAAATAGCTTCTGTTGCTTTCTTACCTTCAATTTCAGTAATCTGACCACCACCCTTAAGGGTTTGGAAAGCATCGAGGAACGCTTGACCTTCAATCTGTTTCTGGCGCAATTCAAACGAGGCTGCATTAGAACCTTCAATGAATCGCATACCCGGTTTCCAAGTTGCGCCAACATAATCAGAAAAGCCAGGATGTCGGGCCGTGCCTTCTTGAATAATTTTACCACTCTTGTCTTTAATTTGAGGCTTACCAACCATCTCGTCGATAAGAGCAATACCGCGTTCAGCCGCCTCAATAGCACTTGGTAAATCAGCAGCAGCCTTGGCAGCAGACTTACCAGTTTCGGTACCCGTTGCTTTAGCGGCAGAGATTTCACCTTGTTGAGTCGGATTCATCTCAAATTGCAAACGCTGGCGGGAAGTGTCGGATTCGATTTGACGCAGCATCAATCCTTGAGCATCTTTAGAACTCATGCTCAACTGAGTAAAATACTGAGAGCGTTGTTGCGGAGTCTTATCTCTTACTTGATTCCATGCCTGCATTGCTTGTTGGTCATCGATCAAACCGCTGTCACGCATCCGAGACAGTGAACCAATAATGTTTTGATCAGAAGGATCAGCAGCCAGTTGACTATTCACATTCTGCTGAACTTCTAGTTTTTTCAGCTGACCCTCCAAACCCAGCTTCTGAGCTTCAGCGGTAGATTTCTGATACGCAGCAGCTTTACCACCTAGACCAGCACCTAGCAGATTCTGCGATACAGAACCTTGTCCTTGAGCAGCACGCTTGTAGGCTTCCTGTTCAGCCAGTGCGTTCTGCATCTCGAACTGAGAAGCCTCGTTCTGGAGATTCTGAGCAGCCAGTGCATTAACTGCACCCATGCCCTTAATCGGAGCAAGTGCAGCCTGAGCTGGAACACTGGTGTCTAGTAAGCCGTAGCTTGGTTGACCAATTTGAATAGATGCCATGATTTAATCCTTAGAAGTCACCAGCGTCATATAGGCCGTTACCGTAATACCCTAGTCCGGTATTACCAAATGCTTGATTGTAACCACCGGAGCCACCAGAACCACCAAACATCCCTCGATTCTGATACAAGCCCTGAATACCTTGACCCAGTGCGCTGCCAATGCCTTGGTAAGCACTTGAACGTGCTGCGCCTTGCGACAGCAATGCGTTGGCTTGAGCTTGACCGGTCTGGGAAGCTAGTGAGCTAAGGTTAGATCCTACTTGGCCAGCTTGACCTGCCAACTCACCAGCAGCTGTCTGACCCACACCGGCAAGGTTAGCGAGTCGATTGTAGCCGGTGGCTTCGCGAGTTACGCCTGCGTTATACACATCAAGGGCACGCTGATACGCATTACCGTATTCTTGTGAACCCATTTCTTGACCGTATCGCTGAGCAGCCTTGAGTGCATTACCAGAGATTAAACCACCACGGGCAGCGGCTGACTGATTAAGCGCACGATTACCCTCGGCTAGACGGAACGCATAACCAGGGTCTTGACCAAGATTAACCTGACCTGTAAATGCCGCAGGCATCTGATTATACTGTGCTTCCAGTTTAGGAAGAGCGCGGGTACCAACATCGTACCAAGGCTTTTGTAAATTCTGCTGCTCTTGCCACATCTTGTATTGAAGATCGGCGGCATAACGATTAGCGTCCGATTGAGTATTAGCCGCACTTTGTGCAGCGTTCGATTGCTCGTTTGCGCCAAACAATGATGCTGCACCACCGATAACTGCTGCTGTGATTACGCCAGCCATAATGTTTCTCCTAGTACGAGTTGGCCGTTGCGCTTCCTAGCGTCATACAAACCGCACTCGGGTACGACATACAACCGTTCTTCCAATGTATCTATATTAGTACAATTATCTGAGTTTTCGTAGATGTCAACCCAAATTACTTCATCGTGCGAATACCCGACTCGTTGTTCACCAGCCGGGGCATCAAATTCAATAGGGGCTGTAAGAGTTTTAACCTCTGTGCCCACGTTCACCGTGATTGTACCCTTTTCCAATCGCACCCGATAGGGCGTTTTATGGGCAGCACCAACAATCATGCACGAGGGTGGCGCTTTCATAGTGCGTTCATAAGTGCCGGGTAGGAAGTTGTGCAGGGTAGCAATGTCAGCCTGAGGCATCTCCAGCAGCTGATCCTGAACCACTTTAATACGATCTTTAACAGAGTCTGCACCAGCTAAAGCCTGCTTTAATGGATTAACCGGAACAATGTCAGCCTGTTGATACCCATTCCAGATAAACGCATCGTGGATGTTGGTATAGGTAGCAGTATGTTCAAATTTAATCATTGCTGTATCTGCTCAATAATCAAATTAGCCGCCGGTGAGCCTGGGGCAAAAGCTGTAGCCGGTACAGCGTTTAGGCTTACGTTGGTACTTGTAGAAGCAAACATAATCTCGATGTAGTCGTTGGCGTTAAAAGAGATCGCTTCTGATATTAGAACCGGACTGTACGTCCCGCTGCCGCTTAAGCTGACGAGGCGGGACGACTGGGATATGTCGGTGCCGTTCTTGCGAATCCAGCTGTAAATGTTTTTGGCTGACGAGTTGCCGCTTGAGTATTGCAGGGTTACAGACACATCGTACAGTCCAGACTCGGGCACCACAATACGGGATGTCGGTGAGCCAATAACCACGCCATTGCTAATTCGAGTTGTGTCGAACTGAATAGCGTAGGCGGTATTGATCGCTGCCGGAGAATAATCTGTGGTGCGGGAGAAAACCCCGTAATACGACTGCTGCTCGATAGTGGGGCGAACAAAGATCACCCCATCCGTAGTGCCAACCTTAACCACCGCTGCAATAGGAATCACATTGTTTGGGGCAGTCGGTTTGACGTTAGTTAGTTCGCCAGCAACGGTGGTGGACACATACAAAACGTCCCCTTGACTGAACGCGCTAGTATCTACATCACGCACAAATCCCCATGTCGTACAGTAACCCTTTTCACCCGTATCCGGCAAATCGTGGGTCATAATGCCAACAATGTACAAGGTAGGCTGGCTACCGTCAGCTATGTAAGGAGCAACCTCAAGCGCATCTGTAGCAGCACCGGCAAAACCAACAGCAGTACCGTTAGGTATGGTTACACCTGTGCTGTTACGCACACGGGCATACGTTTCTTCACCAACTTGCTGGACTACACCATACTCCATGCCGATGTTTAATGTCTGATCGCTTTCATTCCAACCAATGCGACCTAGCTGATCGGTGTAGCTTGGCGTTGTATCGAAATCCAAATAAGGCTGTGTGCCAACGGATACCGTGACATTACCTGTTGTCGGGCTAGCGTTAATACCCTGACCACCTGTAACAGACAGCACACCGGTATTTGCGATACTCAATGAGCCAGCACCTACGGTTTTGGCAATCCCTGCACCAGTGCCTAAATTAGCAACGGTATATGCACCGGTAACACTATTACCGATCAATAACTGACCGTTAGCAGGAGTTACATTAGTGCCCGTGCCTCCACGGTCAGTGGGAATCGCACCACCAGGAGTTGTACCACCTGTAGCGTAATACAGGTTGTAAAAGAACCGATACCACTCACGACTAATGTCACCTGTGCGCTTATCGAAGAACGCAACCCGTGGTGGGGTAATCTGGGTAATGTTAGGCATTTGTTGGGCTTGCGTGGAGTTCTGCACCCATGATGAATGTCTTAACTGGATCAGTCATAGACACCTCGTACACGCGATCACGGATCTTCTCGGTCATCCCAAGTCTGCGCCAAATGGCACGGCGACCATATTGACCGATCTTGCCAATCTTGACCCAGTGCTCACTAGACCATGTGTGACCGCCATCATCAGACCAGCGCAGCATGACCTCTGGATCGCTACCTTGACCATCGTTTAGGCCGACACCGGCTTGTATATCGAGTTGCAGTGTATGCTGAGCAGTACGGTTAAGATTGTTCTGACCTGTTGGCAGCGCACGCCAGCTACGCAGCCATTTCTGGATCTGACCATTATCGGCATAGGTATCCAGATCCAGCGTGTAGATATTGCTGTTCTCAAAGTCACCGACTACGATGTTACCTTGAAAGTTGCACATATTATTAGCACGCTGACGGGTAAACGCACCATCAACAAAGCCTGCACGCTCATGCCAAGCGTTAGTCGCAGCATCGAATACCCAAGTCGTATTAGCCGATGGGAAGTTCAGGACATAAAATCCATGACCATCTTGCTGATAGGTATAAGCCGTGGCTTCATGCAAATCGGGATACTGCTGGATCTGCCATTCAACAGCATGAGTCGATACACGCGCACCCTTGTAGCCATCAGCACGATATACAATGCCTTGACCGCGAGGATCTGTGCCAAGCCAGAAAATTGAGTTATCTAGCTTCTGAATGGTCCACGGCGACAAGCAGCCGATTTCATTGAACGCACCTTGAATCGGGGCCAATGGAAAATCTGTACCGCCTGCGTTGTACCAAACCTCAGTCGTATCAGTACCGAACACCCACAGTTCTTTGTGGTCATTGATAATACCGACTACGCCATCAGGGGAGCCTTCAGCACTGGCAAAGTCTAGCGGCTCTATCGATGTACCGTCCAGCAACTGCGACACCCAGATAATCTGGCTATTCGGCTGATTGAATACAAAGTAACCGTCTAAATAAGCTACTGTTGTGGCACCTGGAAAATCAGGGTCGGTAATCTGAGCAAATACACCAGTCGATTCATTGTAGATGTAGCCTTTAGCGCCACAGGCAATGAACAATTGAGTACCGTTATCCGCAATAGAAACTGGACCTGTGCCAGAGATGTTACCTAGTTTAGTAGCTACACCTGTCAGCGCGTCTAGCTGATAGAACTCGTTACCGGATGCCACATAGAAGTCATCACCGTTAGTCTGGTGTGCCCACAGACCACGAATAGGACCAACACCTACGCGATTCTGAAACTTCAACCCTGGACAGCGATTCAGGAAAGCTGGCTCTTTGCCGCCTTCTGGCACGATTTCCGGGAAAAGGTTGACCATGCGTGCATCGGCGGCATTGACGCTCCGAGCAACATAAGTTGATCCGAGAATCGGGGTTTTCATTAGTAGTTACCGACGTACACGTTGAAACGCTGCTGACGGACAATCAGCGGGTATGGCATCGACATAATATCGTCAGGATTGTTGATGCGCTTCAGATTGCGCTTACTGGTCATGGCGATACGCTGCACAGTCTGAGGTGGCTCTACGCCAAACTCATTGGCGATTTCACAGGCCAGATTGTACTTAAACGCACGCAGGTAGCCAGGTGGGAAAGCCAGAGTCGTGGACAGCGATGCTGGATTGTTCAGTTCTTCTACCGAGATAAAGTGAAATTCCAGACTTGTATTCGGCACCGGATAGACATACATTTCAATGTCTGGGTAAGTGTTATTGACGAACATGACCTGCGGGTAGGTCGATGTCACTGTCTTAACAGCGATACCGTCATACATCTGCTGGTTAATCAGCTTGATGCCGTAAGATACTTGACCGACTCTAAAGTAAGTAGCATCGTCAACGAGGATCGGACGATTGCCTACAAAGTCGCCTGTAGGACCAAGGGTGCGTTTAAGCGCACCAGCGGGCCATGTGAATACTTGATCTTGAGTCGAGAATACTGACAGACGCTCGGTATTCCACGAATCAATCATTTGATTCATGGCAGCCAGTGCGTCCTGAGCAGTATCTGCTGATGGCTGTTCACCCTCAGCAAGCTGTCCAATCAGGCGCAATGCCGCGTAGATTTGATCTCCTGCTGTGGTAACTGCCATAATCAGACCTCTGTTGTCTTGCGCCGTCCCTTTTTAGGAACCGCTAGTTCATTCACCGGTTCTTGCAAGAAAGCTGGAATTTCAACTTCTGGCTCGGCTTCGTCAAGATTATAACGTACCCAGCCATTTTGTTCATCATACTCGGCTTCCAAGTCCATTGTAGCAACTTTAGCACCGTGAATGGGATGTTTCAAATAGATAATTGGCATTTTTTAGAAGGGGGCTTACGCCCCCATCCTTAAGCTAGTTAAGCAGTGATACCGATGTTTTTCAGAGCAACGCGAAGTGCATTGATGGCAGTTGCCAGCTCAGCACCAGAAGCGGTGTCAGTTACAGCAGTAATAGCAGCAGCTTGAGCTACAGGTGTAACACCGTAAAGACCAGTGTTACCAGTAACAGCAAGGCTTTCAAACTGTGGGTCAGCAAACGCTACACCGACGGCTTTAGTATTAGGCATGATCTATCCTTTCAAGATAAGCGCCCCGCCGAAGCGGGGCAACCTAATTAAGCAACGCGATACAGAGTGTATGTCGTGTCGCTAGTCTTGCGAGCGCGGAACTGAGCCGATGTGCTAATTGCAACGCCAGCAGAACCAACAATCGTCCAACCTGTACCAACACCAACAGTAACTGCGCCTGACGACGAGCCAAGGTTGATGATTGTTACGTCAAACGTGCTGTTGACTTTAGCCGAGCTAACGACATCGTTTACACCAGTTACACCACTAGCAGTAACAACGATTGGCAGCGTGATAGCAACAGCCGAAGCGTTTGTCGAAGTGATGATACCACCGGTCAGCTGTTGAGCTGTCAGTGTGTTAGATGTAGCTGTCAGAGCAACCGGAGTAGCTTGGGTACCAAGCTGAACTTCACTTAGATTGCCGTCGCCGACCTGATAACCACCTGCACCATTTGGAAGAGCCATGATATTTCCTTTCAATAATTTAAAGTCTGAATAAGGGGGCCGAAGCCCCCTAGTTCAAATTAGCCCCACATACGCACGGCCATTTGCGGACGGATCGTGCTGTAACCGTAGAGAACGTCGATACGGCAAGGCATACGGTCATTGTTAATATCGTACTGGCGAACAACGCGCAGCGAGATACCGTTATGAACAGCACGCGAAGCCATGTCAACACCTTGTGGCAGCAGAAGGTCAGCTGTGGCAAATGTGATGGCATCTTTGTGGTACACGAGGTTCTGTGCGTACTGAGTCGAAGCTGCGCCAACGAATACAACGGCTTTGCCGCTTTGTGGCAGAACGTCAACGGTAGCCAGAGCAGTACCAGCCGAGTAGATCGGAGCAACTGTGATGTTACCAGCGCCGCCAGACGACAGAGCAACGTCAGCCAGAGCAACGAACTGGAACAGCGAACCAGTCGATTCACGGGTCTGTGGGTTGACAGCGTAGCAGTCAGCAACAGTGAATACGTCGCCAGCCTTAACGGTTGTCGATGTACCAGCACCAGTGATAGCGATGGTTGTAGCGCCTTCCGAAGTCACAGCAGCCGACAGAGTGCCGCCAGTGGCTGTACGCGAGCCGGTCGTGAATTGCTTGATCGACTGGCTCATGTTGATTTCGTCAAAGCCCAGAACGCCTGTGCCCATCATGCCGTTCTTGAACTGACGCGAGATCGTGTCAGTTGGGTTGAACAGACCCTTCATACCTTCAACCAGACCAGCATTGGCAGCTGGGTTGACGGTAGCGAAGCGTGGGGACATAACAGCGGCGTTTTCGTTCAGCTTTTGTTGAGCTTGCAGAAGAACCAGCGAAGTAGCAGGCGTAGTACCAGGGGTACCAACAGAGTTACCGATAGTTTGGTAAGCGTTAGCAACGTCAGCATCGATCGACGATGCCAGCTGGCTGATACGTGGCTTCAGAACACGCTCAGCGAAGTCATCCAACTGCATGGTCAGTTCAGCAGATGTGAAGTTCACGCCGATGTGCTTTTGCGAAGCAACAGTCAGGGTTGTGTACTGTTCGTTGTCGTCCT
>ERZ1034361.1669-NODE-1669-length-11436-cov-2.332336_pt1 | contig 11436 bp, 18 predicted proteins | sample MGYA00520617_ERZ1034361 | MGnify/ENA primary metagenome ERZ1034361 (study PRJEB33736, sample SAMEA104284507) | Azolla filiculoides | biome: Urban; feature: Water surface; material: Ditch water | place: Netherlands | collected 2015-10-28 | depth 0-0.1 m ... | reverse complement strand
CATGGCTACGACGGCCCCTGCCCTCCGTGGAACGACGAAATCATCCATCACTACGTATTTACCGTATACGCACTGGATGTCGAAAAACTGGCGCTTGACGGCAAGTTCGGCGGCCCGTTCCTGCGCCTGGTGTTCCAGCCTGTCAAGGACGCGGCCGATCGCTACCGCACCGACAAGGCAGCCTACCGCGAGCGATTCACGGCGCTGTTCAAGGACGTCGCGCCGTACTTGCCAGCGGGCCCGATCGAAGCGCCCGAGCTCGACTACACCTTCGGCAACGCCCGCGACTCGGGCGCTGCTGAATTGCTGCACGCGATCCTGCACACCGGCAACGACAGCAACAAGCGCAAGCTCTTGCTCGGTCGCGGCTGGGCAACGCAAGACGCCGAGGGCAACATGGACACGGCCAAGTGGGACGCGTTCCTGCAGCGCGTGGCCCGTGAAGGCAAGCTGAACCAAGCGCACTTCCAGTTCGCCCAGGGGGTGTGGGATCTGCTCGAGGAGATGAAGCCCCTGGCGCAAGAGACCCACCGCAAGGTGTTCGGCCGCTACTTCGCAGAGGTCACCGCCAACGAGTTCGCCGACCCGTTCGGCAACGTGTGGCGCGGCGGCTACGCACCGGCGCAGACCGACAGCCGTCTGGTCAAGGATGCCAAGCTGCGCGAACTGGCCGAGGGCGAAAACGAGTCCATGGCCTACGCCTTCCCATCGGCACCGAGCGGCTTCACCAAGGGCCGCGTCGAGTACAACCAGCCCCTGCTGTTGGACCTGCGCGCCCTGGGCCAGCACATGGACAAGGTGCTGCTGTTCTCGCACATGCAAGGCGCGGTCACCGACGTGCGTCGCCTGCTCACCAACAAGCGTGTCTCCTACGCGCTTGACCGCATCGACCCAGGCGCTTACGAGGGCATGCTGATCCCATGGCTCAACCGCTCGGCGCGCCAGGTGGTCGAGACTCCTGTGGTTGGCGATCGCGGTTTGGCTCGCACGCTGGGCAAATTGCGCGGACGTGCAGGCATGGCTTTGATGGTGGCCAACCTGTCGAACACCGTGCAGCAGATCACCGGCTTTTCATCTGCCGCGGTCAAGGTCAAGCCGGGTCTGCTCATGAGCTCGACCGCACGCTTCTTGGCCGACCCCAAAGGAATGAAGACGGCAGTGGCTGCGAGCTCGCCCTACATGAAGGACCGCATGCTCAACGAGGTCGGCGCGATGAATGACGCCGTCGAGGCAATTCTGGTCAACCCGAGCCTGCTCGAGAAAAGCCAGGCCTGGACGCAGCGCCACGCGTATTTCATGCAGGCCGCGGTGGACAACACCATGAGCCCGATCGTCTGGACCGCCGCCTACAACCAGGCGATCGAGCAGGGCATGGACAACAAGGACGCTGTGCGCTTTGCAGATGGCGTGATCCGCCAGACGCAGGGCACCACACTGCCCGAGGACATCAGCCGCTTTGAGACAGGCCCGGGGTACGCCCGTCTGTTCACCCAGTTCGTGAGCTACTTCAACATGATGGCGAACACCAACGCCACCGCGGTGAAGCAGATCGCCGACGAGGTGGGTCTGCGCAAAGGGGCAGGGCGTCTGCTGTACGTCGCGCTGGCGGGCATGCTGGCCCCGATCTGGGTGGCGGAAGCGATCGCCCAGGCGTTCCGCGGCGGCCCCGAGGACAAGGACAAAGACGGTTGGCTCGACGACTGGTTGATGGCTGTGTTTGGTATGGGCACACTGCGCGGCCTGGTCGCCCAGGTTCCGCTGGGTGGCCAACTTGCGCAGCTCGTGGTCAACCGGTTCAACGACAACCCCGCCGACGACAAGTTCAGCCTGTCGCCCGCGGTCAGCTTGCTTGAGTCGGCGGGCAGTTCACCGGCCAGCGTCTACAAGGCAATCGTCGAAAACGGCAACAAGCAAAAGGCCGTGCGTGATGTGGCGGCCGCAGCGACGCTGATCACTGGCTTGCCGATCTACAGCGCGGCCCGTCCCCTGGGTTACCTGGCAGGTGTGGCTGGTGGGGACATCGAGCCGACAGGCCCGGTTGACCTGGTCCGCGGTGTTGTGACAGGCACCGCCAGCCCAGACAGTAAGCAGCGCTGATGTGTCCGTGACCAGGGCTCCTGCACCTACCATCGCCGGTAGTTGCAGGAGCTCCCCACATGACGACACCTTCCACCCAGCGCAAGGCCGGGCCGTACACCGGCGACGGCGTGCAGTCCGCATGGCCGTTTGACTTCAAGGTGTTCGCCGCCACTGACCTGAAGGTCACGACGGCCGTGGGCGGCGTCGACACCACGCTGGCGCTGGACACCGACTACACCGTCACGATCAACACCAATCAGGAAACCTCACCCGGGGGCTCCGTGGTCTACGTGGCCGCCAGCGGGGTCGAGCTCGTGATCACGGGCGACATGGGCTACAGCCAGGACTACGACATTCCAGGTGGGGGCAACTTCAACCCCACCGCCCTGGAGAATCAGCTCGATCGCACCACGATGCAGATCCAGCAACTGGCCGAGCAGGTGAGCCGGTCCATCAAGTCGAGCATTTCCGGCCAGCTGCCGATCATCGCCGACTACCCCTTCGCCATTGTCCAGGTTGCCTTCAGCGGCGACGACAGCACCACCGACTTCACGCTCGAGATCGAGCCCGTCTTCTGCAAGGTCTACATCCACGGCGTGCGCCAAACACCGGGCGTTGACTACACCGTGGCGGGCGACGTCCTTACGTTCACCAGCGCGCCTCCGGTCGGCACCGGCAACATCTTTGTCGAGGCCACCTCCGGTGTCGTCGTTCCCGTCTAACCAACGTCTTGCAGAGATGACACCTGAACATCAAGCCACGTTCGAGGCCACCATGGCTGCCGCTGGCAGCAAAGCCACATACACCGGTGCCGGTGCCAGCGTCATGGGCTGGGTCCTATCGTCCGAGTTCGGCGTCTTTATCGGCCTGACACTGGGCGTCGGGGGCTTCGTTGTGAACTGGTACTACAAGCACAAAGAAGACAAGCGCCAGCAGGCCGAGCACGACCGGCGCATGGGGATGTACGAATGAACCGCGTGCAGGCAGGCAGTCTGGTGCTGAGCGCTGCGGCGCTTGTGGGCCTGGCCCTGTCTGAAGGGTTTACCGACCGCGCAGTGCAACCGCTGCCCGGCGACAAGTGGACCATCGGCTTCGGCACGACCGAAGGCGTGAGGCCGGGCGACACGATCGCTCCGCCCAAGGCACTCGAGCGCAAGCTGCGCGACGTGCAGGCCTTTGAGGGTGCGCTCAAGCAGTGCGTCACCGTGCCCCTGGCCCAGGGTGAATACGACGCCTACGTGAGCCTGGCCTACAACATCGGCAGCACCGCGTTCTGCAACTCGACCCTGGTGCACCTGCTCAACGCGGGCGACTACGCCGGTGCGTGCAAGCAGATCCTGCGCTGGGACCGCTTCAAGGGCCAGCCTGTGCGGGGCCTGGCGCTGCGCCGCCAGCGGGAGTACGAGACATGTATCTCCGAGTGACGCTTGCGGTCTTAGTGGCCGTGCTGCTGGCCGGTACGCACTGGAAGGCCTACCTGTCGGGGCAGGGCGCGGCGCAGGCGAAGTACCAGGCGCACGCCCTCAAGCTAAGCGAGCTGGCCCGCCAACGCGAACAGATTCTGCTCAACACCGTGGAGATCCAAGACCGTGAACTGCAAAAACAAAAGGCTCGCAACGCTGCTGTTGATCGCGCTCACGCTGAGCGGCTGCGCGAGTACCAAGCCGCCCTCGATCGCGCCAGTGCAGATTCCCGCCCCAGCTGCGGAACTGCTGGCCCCTTTGCCCGCATCGCCAGTGAATGTGGAGCAGCTCTTACAGCGCTGGACCAACACGCTCGAGGCCTGGAAGCAACAGCAAGAGCTCTGCAAAACTACGCCACAGGTGTGTGCGTAGCTGTGCCCGACAGGGCGTTGAAAGGAAATGAATGACCACCCGTATCCCAGCCACAATGCTTGATGATGGAGCCGCTGTCAGCAACATAGGCTTCACCCCGCTTGAAGCCACCCTTGCGGCAATTATTTTAGCGATGGGCTACACGCCCGCCAACAAAGCAGGGGAGACTTTTACGGGGGTCACCTCGCATAAGGCAACCCACACCCCGCCGAGCGCGGTGACCTTTAGCGCCACCGCGATGGCAGTGGATTGCGCGTTGTCGAACATCTTCACCACGACGTTAACCGCCAACGTCACAACCGCCCCGACCTTTTCAAACCTAAAGGACGGTCAGACCGTTAACTGGTTCCTCACCCAGGACGCCACCGGTTCACGCACGATGACCTGGCCAACCAGCTTCAAGTGGCCCGGCGGCACAGCGGGTGTGCTTTCTACCGCCGCCAACTCAGTCGATATGGTGGAAGCCACCTATCGTGCCGCGACTGGGTTTTGGTACGCCACGCTGTTGAAAGACTTCAAGTAAGGGGTTAAGGCAACCCATTGGCCGTTCGCGCTGAGCACCAGGGGAGGGTGCTCAGGGTGCGTGACGATCACCTGGTTGTCATCGCGCAGGGCCATCTGCGTGCGGCTGTCGTAACCTGCTGGCAGCTCAGCCAGGAATGTTGCTTCACCGACCACGGCGCGCCTCCTTGTCCCAGCCTTCGCGGCACTCGACGCTGCACCAGCGGTGCTCGTCGGCCACGATCTCGTCGCAGTAAAGGCAGCGCCCAGTGGCGGTAGGGCCTACGGGTCTGCGCAGCCGGATAGATGCGTCCAGGTTGCGCTCGGCCTGGTCGTTGGCGCGGTCGATCTCGTCAGCCATATTTTTTCTCCATCTCGATCAGCAGGTCGACCTCGTGCTTGATCTTCTCAAGGTCCTGGAAGCGGGTCTCGGCAGGCTTGTCGCGCCAGCGCGTGATCCGCTTGACGATCGAAGCTTCGAGCCCGTTCAGCCCATTCGCGTGGCTGAACTCGACGGGCTGGATCTTCCGTTTCTTGTAGTGGGAACCCCCAACCTGGACGTCGAGGGGGTTGGCCGGGGCTGGCTCACCCAGGGGGTGCCAGGGGGGCACGGGTTTTGACGCGTCGACGCGGCGCTCCGTTGGCCCCACGTTTTCCTTGCACCACATCTGGTGCCTGCCTTGGTACTGGCCACAGGTCTTGCAGAAGTCTGTCATTGCTTGCCTTTCATGTAATCCATCAGCGCGTCTTGCACGCTGCGCTTGGTTTGGCGGCGGCTCATTTCGAGCTCGTCGATCGTGCCCTTGGCCACCAGGTAGTGCAGGAACACGGGGCGGTTCTTGCCTGCCTGGAATTGTCGCATCGGTCCCACCCGTTCAAGGATCTGGTCGTGGTACTCGAGGTTGGGGTCCTGTGCGAAGAACACCACGGTGTTGCAGTGCTCCTGCAAACCGTCGACACCGTGACCCATGCTGGCCGGGTGGCCGAGCCACAGCTTGCCCTTGCCCGCCATGGCCGCTGCCATGTGGTCCTTCCTGGACAGATCCAGGGCGTCTGGGAAGCGCTCCAGGATGCGCTTGAGCTCGTGGGTGTAGTGGTAGGACACCAGCAGCGGGTCCTCGCCAGTGGCTTCCACGAGCTCCTGCAGCGCGTCCAACTTCTCGTCGTGGACCTTGACCCAGGTGACGCCGTCCTCGAGGAACACAGCGCCAGCAGCCATCTGCAAACACTTGCCGTACTTGGCAGCGGCGCTGAAGGCCTCGACCTCGGTGGTGCCGATCATGGTGAAGAGCTCGCGCTCCATCTCGCGGTACTTGATCCTGGCGCTCGGCGGCAGCTGCACCTCGACCACGTTGACGATCGGATCCTTGAGATCGAACCAGTCCTTGGGGTCGAGCGTCAGGCACAGGTCTGCCAAGCGCTCGTGGATCTCGGCCTCGGCATGCGCGGCGGCGCGCCACTGGTAGAACTGCTTGGACTTGTCGTTGGGTGCACCGTTGACCACGGGCTGGAACCAGCGCTCGCGGAACGCGGAGAACGTGCGGCCCAGGCGCTGGCCTGCGTCCAGGAACCAGGTCTGGCCCCATAGGTCCTCGAGGCCGTTGCTGGCTGGCGGGCCCCGAGGCCGGCGCTGGCGGGCGGGCCGGGCCGGCGGACCCAGCGCGGCACGCCCCTGTGGGCCACGCCTGCCAGGGCCTGGGCGCGCTGGCCACCTTGGCGTAGCCTGAAGCCCTTGAGCTTGGTGCTCTCGTCGGCCACCACCGTGCGGAAGGGCCAGGCGCGGCGCTGCTCTTTGAGGTGCTCGCGCAGCCAGACGATGTTCTCGTAGTTGGTGGTGAAAACCTGGGCGTCGCGGCGCAACGCAGCGGCGCGCTGCTTGGCGTCACCCACGATCGGCACCACCTCGAGGTCTGACAGGTGTTGCCACTTGTTGGCCTCGTTAGCCCAGGTGTCGCGTGCCACGCGCAGCGGTGCCAGCACCAGGGTCGGCGCGTCCTCGCCCACGATGTTGTGCAGGTGGTCGAGGAACGTCATCGTGATCGAGGTCTTGCCCATGCCGGGCTTGGCCCACAGCGCGCTGCGGGGAACGAGCGACATGTGGGCCATGGCCAAGCCCGCAAAGGGGCGGGGGATGTAGCGCTTACGCATTGCGCTCTTTCGGGCGGGGGCAGTCCCCGGGCGGCACGACGACGCACCACACGGCGACATATTGGCCTTGGACAGGGCCGTCCCAGCGGTCGATGTAGGTGTCGGGCATGTTCTTTAGCGCCAGGCGGATGGGCTCGACGTCCTTGGCTCCAAGCGCGGCCGCGAGGGCAGGCACCGTCATGCCGTCCTCGATGGCGCGCAGCATGTTGCGGATGTCTGGGGGGCGGGAGCGGCTCATGCGCGTGACCCCAGTCCAGCAAAGGGGTTGCCGCCGGAGACCTTCCATATCTCATTGCGCTTGAGCCTGCTTACCGTGCCCTGGCTAATTCCGAAGCGCTTGGCGATCTCGTGCTGCACGCCTTCAGCCTCGCGCACTTGGTTGGCCAGCTCCATCGTCAGCTTGGCGTTCTTGCGCGCGCTTTCGGCCAGGTTCTTGCAGCGAAGGACAGAGGTGAGGTAACCGGTCTCCTCTGCTGTGCGGCGTTGCACTGTTCGGCGGACGGCCCAGGTGGTGTGCTCTGGGCGCACGCACTTCTCGTTGCCGCAGTTGTATGTGGCCAGCATGGCAGGCTGGTTTTGCCCGCGCTCAAGCATGAGGAAACGACGCGCTGAGCCGATCTTTCCGTTCCAGCGCATCGTGGGTGTGGTCCCGCACGCCTGCATCGCGCCTGTCCAGTTCCAGCACTCACCCTCTTCGACGATGTGCTTCTTGATGGTGTCGACGAGCGACAGGGGTTTACGCTTTTGGGGTGAACACATTGGGGACGGCTTTCTGGAATTGGTGGAAGCGGGAGGTCTGGGTGTTAAGCGGCGCACCGCCGCGGGCGGTCAGGCTCTTGACGTGGTCCTTTTGCAAGGACTTGGCCAGCTCGCTGGGCTGGCCTTGCCAGTTGAATGGACTGGTCATAAGCCCACCTGCTTGAGTGCTGCCTGCAGTCCTGCCAGGCCACCGACGCGCTGGCCGTCGATGAAGACCTGGGGCATCTGGCGGACGCCGGGGTTTTGTTCGGTAAACGCGGCGCGCTCGGCGTCGTTGTCCATGTCCACTTCGCTGTAGGGCAGGCCCTTGGCCTTCAGCAGGTTCTTGGCTGTCACGCAGTTGGAACACGCGCTCTTGGTGTAAACGGTGATGTTCATGAAAACAGGCTTTCAATTTGTTCTAGGGTCCCGATGACTTCGACGCGCTGACCGAGGCGGCGCATGCGCTGGTGCTCTCGGTGCTGGGCGCGCTCGCGGGCATCAGCAGGGAAGGTCTTGATGGTGTCGGGATTCTTGACCTCGACCCAGGTGGTGGTCTGCCCTTCGTTCAGGAAATCAACGCGGGCGGCTGACCAGGTAAGGGGCAGCATCACCAGGCGGTCGGGTGCTGACGCGCGCCCGATCCACTGGACCTTGCGCACTTCGCCGCCGAGCTCTTTGACGCGCTTGATCAGCGCGGCTTCGATCTGGCGCTCAAGCACGAGCGACCCCAGCGGCGATGGCTGCAGCAAATAGCACAGCGATGCAGATCAGCATCCACTTGGCCAAGTGCCGCAGGTAAACCCTGCGGATCTCCTGGCGAAGAGGTGCGGGGTTCTTTGGTGTCCGCTGCTTGACCTTGGCCACGCGGGCGGGGCAGTCACGCCCCTGGTTGCAGTTGTAGTCGCAGCAGTTCATGCGGCCTCCTGCTCTTTCATCGCGGCCTTCAGGTACTTGGTCAAACGGGTGACCTTGCCCTGGTGGTACTCGACCATCTTGGCCGCGTACTCCTGGTGCGCCTGGGACTTGAGAAGTTCGCGGCGGGATTCCTCCAGCTCGCGCAGTGCGAGGGTTTCAGTGCTTGGGCCCGCGAACAAGGCCTTGATGTTTTCGATGATGTTCATTTTCAGTCCTTTGAAAAAGTTGTTGAGGGTTGAATTGTAGCACATGCTAAATCTCAGTCCTTGCGATAGCGTGTGGTTTCAAAACCGGCAGCGGCCAGGGGGATGCCCTGCGCCCAGGCCGGAGCGGTGGCCATCATGTCGCCGAGCTCCTGGGCGGTGAACTCATCGGTGTCGGGCGTCTCGGTCAGCAGTTCGTCGTGCACCGACAGCACGATCTCGTAGCCCTTGGCCTCGATCGCGGGCATGTTGTAGGCCAGCACGTCACGCGCGAAGGCCTGCGTGCAGTTCTCGATGATCTTGCCGCCGTAGGTCTTGATGCGGCCCCACTGGCGCGTGTACTGGTTGACGCCAAAGTAGGTGATCTGCCCGTCCTCGTCGACGCTCGGGTTGATGTAGCAAAGATACCGGCCAGAGGGCAGGCGGATGCGCAGCCAGGCACCGTCGACGCGGGCCTTGAGGTGCTGGCCGATGGCGAAGGACTCACCGGGGCTGCTGATCGCAGCGCGCACGCTGTCACCAGCTGCTGCCCACAGCGCCTTGGTGTTTGGGTGGGCTTCGCGCCAGGCGGTCTTGAGCACCTCGCACGCCACATAGATCTCCATGGACAGGCCGAGCGTGCGCTTCTTTTTCTGAGCCCAGGTCCACATGCCCTGCGCGTTCTCGAGCGCCTCACGCGAGGCCGTGGCCCACACCGCCTTGGCCAGGTCGTCGAGGTCCATGTTATAGACGGCAGCGAAGGTCAAGAACGCTGCGACGCCGCCCTCATAGCCCAGGCCCAGCTCCATGACCTTACCAATCTGGCGCTTCTGGCCGACGGCGTCCTTGGGGTCGATGTTGAACGATCGGCCGTAGGCCACCTTGTACAAGTCCTCGCCCACGCCCTTGTCGAAATCGGCGAAGGCCTTGAGCTTCCAGCGCTCACCGGCCAGGTAGGCCAGGCCTCGGCCCTCGATGTTGGACAAGTCGGCGATCGCCAGCTTCTTGCCGGGCGGCGCGACGATGCAGCCACGGATCGCGTTGGCAGTCAGGCCGATCACGTTATTGAACATCAGGTCTGCGCAGTCGGCCTTGAGAGCGGCGATGCCTTCCTCGAGGTAAGGCTCGAGCATGTCCTCGGCCTGCTTGAACGAGACGCCGAAGTGCTCGGCCACCAAGGCGATGTTGGGCCGGGGCATGTTCTGTGGCTGGAAGATCCGGCCAGCCCAGCGTGCGGTGCGCTGCGCACCGGCAAACTGCAGCGTGTTGCGCAAGCGGCCATCGTCACTGGTGGCCTTGATCAGGGCCTTGTACTTGGCGGTGGATGTCTTCGTGCCTTCGAGGCGCATAGCGATCAGGAGCTTGACGCCCTCTGGCAGATCGGGGTCTTCGAGGCGGCGCTTGAGTGTGTCGGCCTTCATGTCGGGCAGGTCGACACCGTACTCGGCGCAGATGAACGCAAGCATCTGGTCGCGCTTGCTGACGTTCTGCACCAGGCCGTCGGTGAGCTCCGTGATCTCGTGCTTCAGCCGCTTTTGCTCCCGGGCCACAGCTTCGATAGCTGCTCCCGCGAGATCAAGATCGACCGCCACTCCGCGGTCGTTGATGCGCTGGTCCAGGTGCCAGATGGCCAGCTCAGGATGACCGGGTCGGTAGTTCCAGGAAGGAAGGCGCTGGTCGATCGCGCGCATGGCGACAATATCTTGCCTGGAGTACTCGAGGAACTCGGCCCACTGTTCGGGGTGTGTCTCACGCGTGGCCCTTCGCAAAATGCTATTCTTGGGGCGCGGCTTGCAGAAAAGCATGATCAAGTCGCGGCCGCGTTTGTCCTTGGCCTGGTCAGCCTCGAGGCCAACGATCTGGCCGATCTTATCCAGGCTGCCTGGCAGGCCATGGGCCATGCCCTTGATCATAGTGTCGCGCCAGCGCTCCACGGTCACGTCGATGCCCCAGACGTGGCGCAGCAGGGTGCGGTCGAACATGCTGTTGTGCGCCACGATGGTGACGGTGGGGTCCTGCAGTAGGGCGACCAGTTCTTGATCGACCCAGTGCGTGTTGCCTGGGTCTGTGCAGTCGCGCACTACCGGCTCGCCGTCGTCGATGGCCCACTGGGCCACAGTGATCTCGGTGCTGGGGTGTTCTGCGTAGCGGTGCGTGCCGTGCGCTTTGAGATCGCACTCGCTGTAGGTTTCTGTGTCGAACCAGAGGGTGGTCATGTTGTGCTTTCAGTTTTTGGTGAGGGCGCTCGAGTCGTCAACTCGAGTCAAGGGTGACGCACGCCCTCACAAAAAAGTCCTCGTCTTTCCGAGGCGTCAGATCTGCAATCAGATTTCCGGCTTAATGTATTAAGAGCCCACCGGGTTAAGCACCTCGCACCGCCGTCATTCACCTCGGGGGCCTGTGCAATTAGCCATCTGATCTTTGGCAACCAGGAGATCAACCCGGCAAGGAGGTTTGGGCTCCCCGTTGTGTCAGGAGGGCCGCACGCGACCCTCGAAACACAACAGGGCCGAAGCCCTGAGTGCTTACGCGAAGTCCCCGGCGTCAGCGCCTTCAGTCACTTCGTCGAACTCGTCAGCGTCGGCTGGGCGGCCTGCGCTGAAGCTGTCGCCGTCCTTGTAGAACTGGATGCCACGCAGCTGGGCGTTGATGCGCGAACCACCTTTGGGGTGGTCCTTCTGCGCCCAGAACTCGATGCTGGCGTTCACGTAGCAGCCTGGGTAAGGCTTGCCCGAGGACTTGGCCAGCGGGTTGCGAGCCTGGTCGACAACGGTGGGCGGCGTGTTCTCGTTGCTGTTGGCATTGATGAACAGGTTGCCCGCATAGCCGTCGTACTTGGCTTTGATGTCGCCGTCGTGCAGCGCCATACGGTCCTGCTTTTCCAGGCCCTTCTTGGTGATGGCCCACTTGTCGGCCCACTTGGCGACACCGGCTGCGTTCATGGCCGCCTCGATCTCGGCGATCTGGGGGTGGTCAGTGGGCAGGATCAGCGCAGCGCCAAAGGACTTGCGGCCGCTGTCCTGGTCGGTCTTTGG
>ERZ1034361.1667-NODE-1667-length-11440-cov-2.546159_pt1 | contig 11440 bp, 16 predicted proteins | sample MGYA00520617_ERZ1034361 | MGnify/ENA primary metagenome ERZ1034361 (study PRJEB33736, sample SAMEA104284507) | Azolla filiculoides | biome: Urban; feature: Water surface; material: Ditch water | place: Netherlands | collected 2015-10-28 | depth 0-0.1 m ... | reverse complement strand
AACCTCCTGTAAGCTCCCCAATGTGGGGAACAATGTCATTGGTACTGCACGGAGTGCAGTCTTAATTTCTTTACTCATATTTATCGGATGCGTGTTCTCATTAGCATCTCAAAATGTGGAATTTCTTCTGTGATCTCCGAATAGGGAATCACATATTCTTCACCACGGTCTTCGTCATAGGCATATATCTGTTCACCATCTGTAGCTTGCATACGCAGCCAGAGTCCTTCTGGAGTTACATAAAAGCAAGATAGTTCAGCAGCAGCCTTAATTTGTTGAATGGTGTATGGCATGGCTATTTAGCTATCCCACGCCAGATCAGATAGGCATGGCGTCGGTGTTGCTCCATTTGATAGCTCCGGAGAGCTTTATCTGGATTGGGTTGCATCCAGCCCCACTCTTTGCCATCAAAGTAGGCATACCAAACATCATTCTCAAAGGCAGGAGAAGGGATATTCCAATCAGCCTGATACACGCCTATGCGTGCTGGCTTAATGTTCATGGGATACCAAGGGGTAAGGCCGTGATATTTCATTTGGTTCGTGCTTTCATCATCGCGTCAGCCATCAAATAAGCATGGGCAGCAATGTAGCCACACTCAGTGGTGTTATTTCGCATATCTCGGGAAATCCCAATAGCATTCATGGCATGGGTTGCGAAGTAATCCCGCAGGGTCATACCACCAGTGGTAGTCCAGTTATCTTCACCTTCTAGCTTCACATCGGAAGGGAATGCGTATTCAGGGTTCATTTGGTTTCCTTGATTGGTTGTTTCTTTTGAGCTTGAGTCCAAGCCCATGAGTTTTTGTATGGAGTAATGGGCAATTGCTTGCCATTCTTGATTGGGCCTAGTCCCATATTTAACTTTGGTTAGACCCTCGGCTGTATATAGTCGAAAATCGATTTTTGTGAAAGTTAGTATATCGGTTAGACATTTGATAGAACTTCTATGACTGTCTTTGGCTACCTAACTGCTAAAGGTAAAAAAATAGAGATACACCCTTTCGGATGCATCTCTATCGCTCAACCAACCACAAAAGCGCAGGGACTGCGCCTATATCAACACAGTGCGTAGTTACTACCTTTGATAAGTTCTGGGAGAGTTGTAGACAACTTCTTAAAAGTACCTTGATAACCAGTAATCTGGCTTAGGAGATCATCTAGAACATTACTAGCAGCCAGTTCAGCCAACATATTCCTGTACTGCATACGCAGATAGTTCATGTTATTGGCATGACATTTGAACTCATCATGGATAGTTACAACCTGAAATGGCTTGTACTGCAACATACCTTCGATGATCTCTGCCAAGGCTTGTAGATGTTTAGTAGTTAGATAGCCCATATCCCCACAAGTGAGATGGGGAACTATCACAACATCTGCCATACCACTACGTTCATACTGTTCCACGTAGTAAATCACCTCTTCAGTTACCTCTACCCATGTAGCTGGAGTACCTAAACTACGGTGAATCAATTCATGTTCAATCAGATAAGCAGCACGTTGGAATACTTCTAGATCATAGTTACAACGTCTATGGATACTTCTCAAGATGTATGCATCCACACTGTGCACAACATTGGCTACATTGCTCAAACCCTTCATCTTGCCTTTATTTTCATAGAACTCATAGGTGAAACTGGCATGATCCAGTTCATCTACTTCTATTCTGGCTTCGACTTTCTCCATTACCTTAACGCGAGCATCGAAACCATCAGGCAGCTTCCAAGCATGTACCAATGCCATAGGTTGCCAACTAGCCAACAGATCCTGTAATAGTTCCCATGCACCGGGAGCAACAATGTTTGCTGCTTCATAGAATGCATTCAACTCTGGAGTATCTTCTCCAAAGATCTCTATTGGCTTGGCTTTACTCCCATAGAAACTGGTCATTAGAGCTTCTTTAGCCTGTTTCCTAGTAACTCCTACTGCTGTACCTAAGATACCTTTCATGACTTCTGTAGTCTTTGAATAGGCATCTGCACGGACATTAGGATCTACTAGACCAGTAGCAGTAGCACCAGCAATGCAGCCAGTTAAAGCTGACATTACTTGTACACCACTACAAACAGCATCAAAACCTACCAAATGACCAGTAGGCAAACCCTTCTGAGCCTTACGAATAGCCATTACAGCTTTCATATACAAGGGTTTGTTTTCAGCAGTAGCTACCAGTTGTTCCAACTGGCTTAGATTGACATTGGCCCATTCAAGCCTCTTATCAAAGGTCAGCTTATCACCGCCCCATTGATTGCAGGCATCTATCAGCAAATACTCGAATCCTGTGAATGTCTGCATAAGTACCTCAATTAGTTAAATACCTGTCACTACCTCCTCATCAGCCAGTTCAATCATGGCTTTCTTGAAAGGAGTACCTTGTGTAGAGATGTGATAACCCTGTGCGTAGATCCTTCCACGCTTATCTACCTTGTTAGTCAAATAGAACTTGTTACCCTGAGTAGCCATTAACAGATAGAACTCATAAGATTGCTTCTTAAAGTCTCTCCATAGCTGGCATTTCTCTGGTGTATCCAGTTCAAAGGTGGGTTCTTCCTCTACTTTAGATACAAAGTCTGTATCTACCTTCAATGGAACTTTGTTAATCAGATTAAGAACATCTAGGCATATATCACCATCATGCATGTTCCCACTACCTAGTATTAGTCCATCACTATGGCTTAGATACCCACTACTGTAGTTGTTAGTCAACTCCAAGGGCACACATACCATCGGTGGCAAGTATTGACTATTAAGTATGAAGTCCACCAACTTAGAAGTCAGTGGAATCCTACTAACTACTACTAAACTACTTCCTTTACTGGCTTTAACAATGTCATAAGCATCGGTAGCACAGACAACAGCAAGTATTTCAGCAATAGTCTTAATAGCATCAGTCTTATCTGAGAACTTCAGTCTACTAGCCATCTGAGCAGTAACAGAAGTAAACAACTCTTCTGTCTGACAGTAAGCAACACCCACAAATACATCTAGTACTAGCTGTTCTATGTCTAGACCAACCAACTGAGCAATGCGTGCATTCTTACTGGCATAGTAGGAGCCTGACATGTACTTATCAACCAAGGTAATACCTTGTTGAACCTTATTGCACATGTCTGGGTTACTTCTGATCTCTTCACGGATATATCCGTCAATATGCTTACGAGAGTAGTTCTTTTCATTCAGTTCCTGTCTGTAAATCTGACGAATATTGGGCATAAAGTCTCCTAGTAGTTGGTGGAATCTTCCATACTTGTATAGAAGTGGTCTGGAGCCTTCACACGAGGCACTGCTCCAATAGCATCACAAATGTCCTTGGACTCTTTCAAGCCCAAGTTATGCTGCAAACGCAAGAAGCGAATAGCAGTAACTTTGTGAGGATCAGTCATGTTGTACAACTCATGTACCAAGTCGTACTCTGCATCTGACACAGTATGTTGCTTATATACAGCCGCATAACGAACACTAATCATTTCAAACTCCTTGATAAGTAACTACAAATACTGTCTTTCCCAGTCGCTTCATGAACTCAATCATGTGTCTAGTACCTCTGGATTCACCATCCCAAAAGGCAACTAGACCATCAGCGAACCTACCCATTTCCTCATTTCGCACATATCCAGCACGTTTACCGTACTTATTCCATTGAGCATGGAACTCATGTACCTTAATACCGTGCTGATGTGCAAACATATAGCCAAGTGCATCTGCACCTCTAGCCATACCACTAACAATGTCTATCTCTATGTCAGCAAGTACTCCATCCCCAAGGGAATACATTATTTCCGACAATAGATTTAGATCGGTAAAGTCCCTACCACCAGCAATAATCAAGCGGTAAGGACGTAGTTCTTCAGTCATATTTATGCTCCTTATTGAACAAATGCCAGCCATACGCGGTAGCGTTTGTAGGTTTACCAACCAAGCAGGAAGAAAAAAACAAACCCAACCCCGAAGGGTTGGATTAGGTTTATTCCTGAAGCATGAAGTAGTACTCATACTCCAGCATGTCATTGATTTCTTCAATGATGTGATCACGTTCTTCCAGAGATAACTCTTCCCAAATAGATGTAGCCATGAGGTTCTCCTAAATGAATATAGAACTACCTACCTCTATTGCTAGAAGTAGGTAGAAGTGGCTTTAGAAGCCTACGGATGCCACAGGCACCACTTGATCAGCACGCTGGAAGTCGATTTCCAGTGCCTTCATGAGAGCCACTACAGCCTCATCACCGCCAGTAGTCAGGCGTTCGATAACAGCCTTCTCAAAGGCACGGCTATCCTTCAACGGGATAGAACCCAAACGAGCACGAGAACCATCTGGTTTCTTGATCCAGAGATTCACAAAGGCAGTAGCCTTCCACGAATCATCAGAAGTAGAAACAACAGAACGAGATGCATTTTGAAATGCCATGATAGATACTCCAGTAGTTAATGAATAAGACTCAAGACATTGAATCCAGTTCATAGCCGGTAGGCTATAACGAGTACCAACCAAGCAGGCAGAAACCAACAACATATCGGGTATGTATCGGTTCTGAGAGGGTTTAGGAGAGAAGGGAAATGGTAGGGAGTTTTACTATCACACTACACATTCCCATAGTTTTCTCCTATCCCTAGTCTAAAACTGTCTCTAGCTTCTCCTCCTATCTTGAGAATCTAACTGTCTCTAGTAAATGCCCCCTGTGTACGGTATTTGGTATTCGGTGTGTACGGTATTGATGTGTACTGCACCAGGGTTTAGGAAAGAAATAACCTACCCCGAAGGGTAGGTAAGGTTAGCGTGGATACTCTGCTTGCTCCACTGCATATCCAGCGAGGAATGTGCACAGGATTACAGGAATAGGCAGAACGAAGATGTTGTTTGTTACTTGAGCTAACCATGCTCCGAGGTAGAGAGCAGGGATCATTGCAACAACAGATACACAGGCAATAGCCAAGAATGCATTACGCATGATTAACTCCAAAGATATAGGGAAGAAGCCCACTTACCCGAAGGTAAGCAGGCATGATCAATTACTTGATCTTTTTGGTAGCAGGAACTTCAGTAGAACCAGCTTCCAGACCACCGATAGTGAGCTTGACGCCAGTCTCTGCCATCAACTCATTCAGACGTTGTTGACGTTTGATACGAGCTTCATCAGCAAAAGAACCAGCACTTTCCTCACTCCATTCAGCAAGGTGATTCAAAGCACCAGCAGTCTTCTCCCCTGCGAGGAAGAGAATACGAATAGTGTTGAACAACTGAGTGAACATTGCGAACATGGTAAATACTCCTTAATAAACTAACACATGGCAAGACGCCACAACATGCACGGATGTGCATCTAAGAGTATGTTTACGTAACTAAGCACATACTCCAGTTCATGCACGGAGTGCTGCATGAGTGCAATAACATACGAAGCAGAAGATATGTAGGCATGGGTAGGGTAGGGTAATTACGAAAACTGAAAGAGGTAGGGGGGGTAGTTCGGTTTTTGGAGTTCCAAACTTAAGTACTACATCCGTACCCAGATTAGAAAAATCTCAAAAATGCTAATCACTGGAATTACATACAGTAGTCGATTATTAAAAAAATAATGCATACTCCTACTATATAAACCCGATAGGCTAACTATGACTGCACTTACTATTGAACAATTCAAGCAAGCTCTACCTGATAAGGTAAAGAAGAGTGTCAACCAAGAGCTAATTGATCAAATTAATACTACGCTTGGTGATCCTGAAATGTATGAGAGCTATCGGGATAACCTGATGAGCTACACCAAGGTAATGGCTGATGGTCGATTCAAGATCAGTAATTACATTGAGGCTGTGAAGTATGTGAGTCACAAGTTGATGGGTTGCAGCAACATTGATGCCTATATCAAGACCTATCCTGATAAGTACCAGCGTTTTATTGCTCAAGGTGTGAGTGCCAAGGATATTGCTAGTTATGTCACTGCTTATAACAAGAGCAAGCTGGTAAACTTAATCTTTGAGCAAACGCTGATCCCTAGTTACGTTCTAAACCAAGATCTGTACCAGAAAGCACTGAATGTTCAGGCAGAGTTAATGGTTACTAGCCATAGCGATAAGGTTCGCTGTGATGCTGCTAATAGCCTGTTGACTCATTTGAAGATGCCCGAGACACAGAAGGTAGAGTTGGAAATTGGTATGAAGGAAGATGGATCTATTGCAGCGTTGCGTGCTACTACGTTGGAGTTGGCTCGTCAGCAGAGATTGATGCTGGAGAGTGGCGCTATGAATGCACAGGAAGTGGCGCATAGCAAGATTCAAGTGGTTGATGTTGAAGCCACGGAGGTCTAAATGACCGAACCAATGAAGGTAGAAGACTACCTGAATCAAACTGACTACCGCATTGATCCTAGCTATGTCCCTAGCGACTTTGCACTGGAGTTCATTACGTTTATTAAGCTGGTGAACGGGACACAGGGTGAGGAACATAAGACCCCGTTGGTTCACTATCGAATGCTGGATACGGTTACTGATGGGGGTAAGCGGGTGGTTAACCTGTGCCACCGTGGTATTGCCAAGACTACCGTGATGGGCGAGTACTTGTTTCTCTATCTGGCTACGTATGGTTTGATTCCTGGTTTCGGTGAGGTTGATCTGGCTTTGTATGTGTCTGACTCCATTGAGAATGGTGTGAAGAACATGCGGAAGAATCTTGAGTTCCGTTGGGAGAACAGTGACTTCTTGCGGCAGTATGTACCAGAGGTACGCTTCACTGACATTCGTTGGGAGTTCAAGAATGTAGATGGCAAGAGCTTCATTGTTAAGGGTTATGGCGCTAAGACAGGTGTTCGTGGTGCTAAGGAAATGGGTAAGCGTCCTAAGCTGGCAGTGCTCGATGACTTGATCAGCGATGAGGATGCTCGTAGTGCAACAGTAATTAGTGCGGTTGAGGATACAGTGTACAAAGCTGTGAACTATGCGCTGCATCCTACTAATAACATGATCATCTGGAGTGGTACGCCGTTTAACGCAAAGGATCCGCTGTATAAGGCAGTTGAATCCGGTGCATGGGGGGTGAATGTGTTCCCTGTGTGTGAACAGTTCCCTTGTGATAAGTCAGAGTTCCGTGGTAGTTGGGAAGATCGCTTTACTTATGAATACGTAAGAGAACAGTATGACAACGCTGTTAAATTAGGTAAGGTGGAGACTTTCAATCAAGAGTTGATGCTTCGGATCATGTCTGAAGAAGACCGTATGATCCAAGACAGTGACATATCGTGGTACAAGCTCGATAACGTCCTGCAGAACAAAGGTAAGTTCAACTTCTATATCACTACCGACTTCGCTACCTCGGTGAAGCAAAGTGCTGACTTCTCGGTAATTAGTGTGTGGGCCTACAACAATGTTGGGGATTGGTTGTGGGTGGATGGAATTTGTAAACGACAATTAATGGATGCTAATCTGGATGACTTATTCAGATTGGCACAACTATATAAGCCACAGTCAGTGGGCATTGAAGTTACAGGTCAGCAAGGTGGATTCATTCAATGGATTCAAAGTCAAATGATGACCCGTAACATCTACTTCCCCTTGGCTACTGAGGGCAATGACAGCAAACCTGGGATTCGACCCAACACCAATAAGATGGTACGGTTTAATACCGTGGTTCCGTTGTTCAAAGCTAAGAAGATGTTCTTCCCAGAAGAGAAGAAGAAAGAGGTTCCGTTACAGGAAGCTCTGAATGAATTGGGTTTGGCTTCGGTGTCCGGTTTCCGTAGTAAGCATGATGACTTCATTGATACTGTTTCAATGCTTGGGTCACTCATTCCTTGGAAACCATCAGAGGAAGCACCAATGGTTGAATCTAAAGAGTCTAGTGGTGGTGGTTTATGGGATCTGGATATTGAACCAGAGACTATGGATCGCCGTGCCTCATACATTGTTTAAGGAATGAAAATGAAATTGTCTGAAGTGTTTGACCAGTTGAAGTACGGTGAGTTGTCCCAGATCAGTATTGGTGGTGCACAACCTGGAGTCATTGATGATACGAACTACGAGAGCATTCTGGCTCACGTTAATCTGGCTATGCTGGCTCTGTACAAACGCTTTCCTCTCAAGGAAGGCCATGTAACTGTGCAGTTGCAGGCAGGTAAGATTGCCTATCCGATTACATCTAACTTCGCTGCTAGTAATCGCCGTTCTCGGGAGTCATTCAAGTACGTGCTAGATACGATGGAGTTCCCATTCTTGGATGATATTTTCAAGATTGAGAATGTGCAGACAGATCAGGGTCTGGATATGGCTCTGAATGACCAGCAGGATGAGTTCTCGGTCTATACGCCTAGTGTCAATCTGCTTCAGGTGCCTTGGGATATTGCTGCCAAGTTGGATGAATTGCCTAATGAGTGGAAAACCAGTACGGTTACTGTGTCCTATCAGGCTATGCCAGTGCCGATTGTGAAGGGAATGGGTAACTTTGACCCTACTCGTGTGGAAGTGGAGCTTCCGTACAGCCATCTAGAGCCGTTGCTGCTGTATGTGGCTAGTCGAGTGAACAATCCTATTGGCATTATCAATGGCAATACCAATTTCACGATGGGTAACAACTACGCTGCCAAGTATGAGGCTGCTTGTCAGGCCCTGGAGACAGTGAATCTGCGTGTGGATCAGGGTTCACAGAACCACCGTCTTGAGAAAAACGGTTGGGTATAAAAAGAAAGGGGGAACCTAATGGCTCCCCCGATCTATCACGGCGTCTTACTTCGTGAATTCTTTACTTACCGCTAGAACCAAAGCCACCAGAACCACGTTCTGTGTCATCTAGCTCGTCTACTTGTTCCAATTCTACAGAGAGTACCGGAACAATCAAGAACTGAAGCAGACGATCTTCAGCTTTGTAGTCATAAGAGACAGTATTCTTGGTTCGGAGTGCTGCTTTCCATTCGCCTCGGTAATCAGAATCGATTACACCGCAGGTATTATTCAGTTCGACTCCATGTTTAGCTCCAATACTGGATCTTGGTAGAATTAGAGCTACATATCCGGTTGGAACTTCGGCAGCAAAGCCTAAGCCTACCATAGTAGGTGACAACGAGCCTATTGAACCGCCCTCTGGCATGTATATATCGTATGCTCCTGCCTTATCACTACCCTTTGTGGGCATAATAAAGGCTGGATGTAATGCTTTAACTCGCATAAGTGGGTTTCCTTGTTGTTAAAAGTGGGTATTGCATCATTGTACTTAGCTGGAGTATCACAGAACATGACAGAACAACCAATTGAAGATGCTGACGAGTCTAAAGAAGAGTCTCAGTGGAAGAATCCCCCCACACTCCTTGATCTAAAACAAGATTTGCTAGATGCTCGTCCTGTTCATGATGAACAGAAGGTCAAGATTGATGGTTGGCTTGATAACCTGAATGTCACAGGTAAAGCCAAGGTGGATACACCTAAAGGCAACTCAAAGATTGTTCCTAAGCTCATTCGCAAACAAGCTGAATGGCGTTATGCGGCTCTAAGTGAGCCGTTTCTGAGTACCCCAGATCTGTATAAGGTCAAGCCGATTACTTGGGAAGATCGTAAAGCTGCTCAACAGAATGCTCTGGTTTTGAATAATCAGGTCAATACTCAGATCGATAAGGTTCGATTCATTGATGAGTATGTCCGTGCTGCTGTGGATGAGGGTACGGTTATTGTTCGTGTGGGTTGGGACTTTCAAGAGGAAGAATATGAGGGAGATTTCCCTCAGATTCAGTATCGAGTTAATCCTGCTATGGCTCCTATGCTTCAGCATTTGGATGAATTGGAGAAAACATCCCCAAGTCAGTACCAAACTGATGTTCCAGAGGAAATGAAGCAGGCACATGAGCTATCCAAGCAACAAGGTCAGCCTATTGAGGCAGTAGTTGTTGGACACGCTAAGGAAAAGCGTATGCGTACAGTTAAAAACTGTCCTACGCTTGAGGTCTGTGATTATCGGAATGTAGTTATCGATCCCACCTGCATGGGTGATATTGATAAAGCTGGCTTTCTTATTTACCACTTTGAATCTTCACTGTCTGAGTTGGAGAAAACAGGTAAATACAAGGATCTCGATAAGATCAATGTAAGTTCTAACTCTGTTCTGGGTGAACCAGACCACAGTGCTTCAGAAGGTACTCGTAATTTCAATTTCTCCGACAAGCCGCGCATGAAGTTCGTGGTTTATGAGTATTGGGGCTATTGGGATGTTGATGGAACTGGCTTAGTTAAGCCAATCGTAGTTTCATGGGTTGGAGATACTATTATCCGTATGGAGGATTCTCCATTCCCTGATAAGAAGATCCCGTTTGTTATTGAACAGTATCTGCCTGTTCGTAAGAGCGTCTATGGTGAACCTGATGGTGCACTACTTGAAGATAATCAAAAGATTATTGGTGCTGTTACCCGTGGAATGATCGATATTATGGGTAAATCTGCCAATGGGCAGACAGGTGTTCGTAAAGATGCTCTGGATATTACCAATCGACGTAAGTTCGATAAGGGTCAGGACTATGAGTTCAATGTAAATGTGGATCCTCGTCAGGGTATCTACATGCATACCTTCCCTGAGATCCCACAGTCTGCACAATTCATGCTGCAACTGCAAAACCAAGAAGCTGAGTCCCTAACTGGTGTGAAATCCTTTAGTCAGGGTGTTTCAGGCAATAGCTTGGGTGATGTAGCTGCTGGTGTACGTGGTGCACTGGACGCTGCAAGTAAGCGCGAATTGGGTATCCTGCGCCGATTGAGTTCTGGAATGGTCAAGATTGGTCGCAAACTGATCAGTATGAACGCCGAGTTCCTTTCTGAAGTGGAAGTGGTTCGGATTACGAATGATGAGTTTGTGAAGGTTCGTCGTGATGACCTTCCAGGTAATTTCGATCTGAGTCTGAGTATCTCCACTGCAGAGGAAGATAACAACAAGGCTCAAGAACTAGCTTTCATGCTGCAGACTATGGGCAACAACATGGATCCAGAGTTATCTAAGATGATTCTGTCTGATATTGCTCGCCTTCGTAAGATGCCTGATCTTGCTGCCAAGATTGAGAAATACCAGCCCCAACCAGATCCAATGGTTCAGCAGAAGATGCAATTGGAGATGGAATTGCTGGCTGCTCAATTGGAAACTGAGAAATCTAAAGCTGCGTTGAACTACGCTCAAGCTCAGTTGGCTGGTGAAAAGATGGGTACTGAGGTCGCTAAGGCTAGTAATCTCAAGTCTGACGCTGACCTAAAGAACTTGGATTTTGTTGAACAAGAGTCGGGTACTAAACAAGAGCGTGAACTGCAGAAAACTGGTGAACAAGCCCGTGCTAATGCAGCTTTAGCCACACATCAGCATCATTTAGACCAAATTGGCAAAATAAATGACACAAAGTTGGCACCAACCGCTTCAAAGTAATAATAAGTTGATATATAGTCGCACTGTTTGTTATTAACCTCTATTAACTTCAGAAAGCACTAGT
>ERZ1034361.1665-NODE-1665-length-11441-cov-9.313094_pt1 | contig 11441 bp, 8 predicted proteins | sample MGYA00520617_ERZ1034361 | MGnify/ENA primary metagenome ERZ1034361 (study PRJEB33736, sample SAMEA104284507) | Azolla filiculoides | biome: Urban; feature: Water surface; material: Ditch water | place: Netherlands | collected 2015-10-28 | depth 0-0.1 m ... | reverse complement strand
AAACCGTTTATCACTAAAGGCTTAGAGTAAAATCTAAGCCTTTTTTATTGTGTGAAATTCTTGAAATTAAATTTTAAAAATGTGAACTATCATTTAACGGTAGAATAATAAACGATATATCCCACCCGAAATGTCAACTAATTTGGCGAAACGGTTTGAATTATTCAGATCCCAACATTTAGATTAACTAATACACCAAAAAAACAACGAATAACAGGTAAAAGTTTATGTATGCAGAAAAATTAGAACAATTCCATAATGTGGAAAATTTAGGCGGCAAGGCGTGGGAACATGCTGTTATGATTGATTTAGCTGATAAATCAGACATCAAAGATTGTGCTATGCACTGCTTTCATTATCAGCAAATGTTTGAATTGTTACTTAAACACTTGCTTGAAACGCAAACAGAATTTGGTGCTTATCCACATACTCACAAACTTAATAAACTCTTAGCGCAATTTGCAAAAGAAACGAGTTTTGAAATTGATTCATTACATTATTTGGATGCGCTAAATACCATCACCGTTTGCGCTGAAGCCTATCGTTACAACTTTTTGATTGATTGCACCACTTATCAGCGTAGCATTCAAATTCTCAATCCATTACTGGATGAATTAGTTGAATTTGCCAATAAAAAATGATTAATTAGGCCTTGCCACCATTTACAATCTGGAGATTTCAACGCATGCGTGACACAATCAAAGCTCAAATTTATGTCGGTGAAGAGTCTGGATTTGTTGCAGCATGATGATATTGTTTACAAAGTCTAAATAAGTATAACTTTATTAACAATAAGTTATGAAATTTTATAGGGTAGTACTTACGATGTAAGTACTGGTACCGAGAAAAGGACTTGAACCTTCACGGGCTTGCGCCCACTAGCACCTGAAGCTAGCGTGTCTACCATTCCACCACCTCGGCATGGACGGTGCGAACTATACGCAGCGCTGCCACGTTTGTCAATGCTAACCCAAAAACACGTTTAGAGTAAAAACCTTTGAATCATTTAGCTTTGCGCCTTTTACCTTGAGCGTTAAACCTGTATGATAACAGGCAAATTACTATTGAATTTTTTCTAAAAGAAGTTGCCCAAAAAAAATGCCATCAAAGTCTAAACATCCTGTTGATTTCGCGTCAAAAAATGATCCTTTCGCAGAACGCGAAGCTGAAAAATATGACAATCCCATTCCCAGTCGTGAATTAATTCTGCAATTACTCAGCGATGAAGGTCGCCCGCTGTCGCGCCCAGACATTGCGCATGCGTTTGCTATTGAAGATGATGAACGTCTCGAGGCGTTGCGCCGCCGCTTACGGGCAATGGAGCGTGATGGACAGGTGTTGTTTAATCGTGGCAGTCGCTATTGCCTTGTGAATAACAAAGATTTGATTGTAGGACGCGTCATTGGGCACGTTGACGGGTTTGGTTTTGTTCGCCCTGATGACGGCTCAGAGGATTTGTATTTATCTCCGCGTGAAATGAACGTACTTCTCCACAATGACCGAACAATGGTTCGGGTTGTTGGTGTTGATAGAAAAAATCGTCGTGAAGGCGCGGTGGTTGAAATTTTAGAGCGCAATACGCACCAAATTGTTGGTCGTTTGTATGTTGAAGATGAATTTACTTATGTGATTCCCGACAATAAAAATATCGCGCAAACGGTGTTAGTGGAAACGGGTCATGTCGCGGGCGCTCAACATGGCCAAATTGTCGTCGCGCAAATTACACAACAACCGACGAAATTGCATCAACCTTTAGGGCGTATTATTGAAATTCTAGGTGATCATTTAGCACCCGGTATGGAAATTGAGATGGCTATTCGTACGCATGAATTGCCAAGTATCTGGCCGGAGGCATTGCTTACCGAAATTGCACCATTGACTGGCGACGTTCCCGAAGAAGCAAAAGTGGGACGTGTGGATTTACGCAGTACGCCACTGGTAACCATTGACGGTGAAGATGCCCGCGATTTTGATGATGCGGTATATTGCAAAAAAACGCCCAAAGGCTGGAAATTATTAGTAGCTATCGCTGATGTGTCGCATTATGTGACGGTTGGCAGTGAACTCGATAAAGAAGCGCACAATCGCAGCACGTCGGTGTATTTCCCCGAGCAAGTGATTCCCATGTTGCCCGAAATTTTGTCAAATGGCTTATGCTCGCTTAATCCTCATGTAGACCGTTTGTGTATGGTCTGTGAAATGATTATTGATGAAGAAGGGCAAGTTGGACGTTCACGTTTTTATGATGCGGTGATGCGTTCGCACGCACGTTTAACGTATAACGATGTGGCGAAAATGCTCGTTGAAGGCGACGAAACGCTAACGCAGCAACATGCGGCATTGATGCCCGATTTAACGCAGCTTTATCAACTTTACCAAGCCATGCGCAAGGCCCGTGAAAAACGCGGCGCAATGGATTTTGATACGCAAGAAACGCGTATTGTTTTCGGTGAAAATCGTAAAATCGACAAAATTATTCCCGTCGTTCGCAACGATGCCCATAAATTAATTGAAGAATTTATGATTGCGGCCAATGGCTGTGCGGCGCGTTTTCTCAATAACAAAAAAATGCCTAAATTACTGCGTGTGCATGAAGGCCCCAGTGAAGAAAAATTAGCGAATTTACGCACATTTTTGGGTGAATTAGGACTGCGGATGTCGGGTGATATGTCGCCAACACCGCTGGATTATATGCACCTCATTGAGCAAATCAAAGAGCGCCCCGATGCGCATTTAATTCAAACAGTGCTACTACGCTCTATGTCACAAGCGGTTTACAGTGCGGAAGAAAAAGGCCATTTTGGTTTAGCGCTTGACGCGTATGCGCATTTTACCTCGCCCATTCGCCGTTATCCTGATTTGCTCGTCCATCGCGCCATTCGCCATTGTTTGCAAGACAAAAAAGCAGATAGTTTTGTTTACGGTGTGCCGGATATGGTGATGCTAGGTGAACATTGCTCAGCTAACGAGCGTCGCGCAGATGATGCCACGCGTGATGTGACAAGTTGGCTCAAATGTGAATACATGATGGACAAAATTGGCGAAGAATTTGACGGCGTGATTTCAGCCGTGACGTCTTTTGGCTTTTTTGTGGAACTGGCGAATATTTATGTTGAAGGCCTCGTGCATATCAGTAGTTTAGGGCAAGATTATTTCCATTTTGACGCGTTGAGTCATCAACTCAAAGGCGAGCACAGCAACACGCGTTATCGTTTAGGGGATCGCGTCAAAATTAAAGTAGTGCGTGTGGATTTAGACGAGAAAAAAATGGATTTCACCTTGATTTTAAAAACGAAATCAAATACAGCTGAACTGCCGCCTAAAAAGAAATCAAAACGCAAACCTAAGCCAAAGTCAAAATCAGACAAAAAACCGTCTGATGCGCCTAAAACTAACGTCAGTGAAACCAAACTTGACGGTGTACCTGCGAAGAAAAAACGCAGAAAACGCAACAAAAGTCCTAAAAAACCAGCCATCACGCTTGAATCATGAAAAAAGTTCGCTTTATTTTTCTTTCTACCGTATTAGCGTGTACGTTAGTGGCTTGTGGTCAAACAGGTGCGCTTGTTTTGCCCAGTAAAACACCAACGTCCACCGTTCATCCTTAATTTATTTTAACTATTACAGTTTACATTCATGGATCATTTTACCTACCGCGAAAATCAACTTTTTGTCGAAAATGTGGCGATTGACACAATCGTAAAAAAACACGGCAGTCCTTGCTACATTTATTCTCGTGCCACACTTGAGCGACACTGGAATGCATTCAACAATGCGTTTGGCTCACATTCGCACTTAATTTGCTATGCCGTCAAAGCCAATTCCAATTTAGGCGTGTTGAATGTATTAGCGCGACTGGGATCAGGGTTTGATATTGTGTCTATTGGTGAGCTTGAGCGTGTCCTTCAAGCGGGTGGTGATGCGAAGAAAATCGTTTTTTCAGGCGTGGGAAAACGTGAAGATGAAATTCGCGCTGCGTTAAAAATGGGTATTCGCTGTTTCAATATCGAGGTGCTTGGTGAACTTGAGCGTATTAATCAAGTCGCTGGCGAGCTTGGCGTAAAAGCGCCCGTTTCGTTTCGCGTCAATCCCGATGTCGATGCGCAAACGCACCCCTATATTTCAACAGGTTTAAAAGAAAATAAATTTGGTATCGCCATCGAAGATGCACTAGACGCGTATCAAGCAGCGGCGGCACTTCCTCATATTGAAATTGTTGGTGTGGATTGTCATATTGGCTCACAATTGACGCAGACACGCCCTTTCTTAGATGCGCTTGATAAAGTCTTGCTACTCATTGATAAACTCCGTGAACATGGCATTACGCTTAAACATTTGGATTTAGGGGGAGGGCTTGGGATTTGCTACCGTGATGAGCAACCGCCCGAACCCGCAGATTACATTGCAGCAGTTTTGGCGCGTTTGGGCGAATCGTCACTGGAAATTATGCTAGAACCAGGACGCGCCATTGTGGGTAATGCCGGTATTTTAGTCACGCGCGTGGAATATTTAAAACCAACTGAGCATAAAAACTTTGCGATTGTTGACGCGGCCATGAATGATTTGGTACGCCCTGCGCTTTACGGCGCATGGCAAGAGATTATTCCTGTCAAAAATGACAGCACAGCGCCTGAATTACTCTGGGATATTGTGGGGCCTGTGTGCGAAACAGGGGATTTTTTAGGAAAGGAACGTACACTAAAATTAAGTCAAAATGATTTACTCGCTGTACGCTCGTCGGGTGCTTATGGTTTTACCATGAGTTCTAATTACAATTCACGTCCGCGTGTTGTGGAAGTGATGGTGGATGACGATCAAATTCATGTCGTGCGTGAGCGTGAAACGTTAGCGCAATTATGGCAAGGCGAGCGCGTGCTTCCCTAATCTGTTTTGTCTTTTTATTTTTTTGTTTGAAAGGTTTTTTATGTCAGCTCCTCAATTGAGTTTTGAATTTTACCCACCCAAAACGCCTGAAGGCGCGACGAATTTACTTGCCGTTCAAAAACAGCTTATGCAATGCGAGCCTGAATTTTTTTCTGTGACGTTTGGCGCAGGCGGTTCAACGCGCGATAAAACATTTGAAACCGTGCTTCAAATCAAAAATCAAGGCGTTGCCGCTGCGCCGCATTTATCCTGCGTTGCATCAACAAAAGAAAGTATCCGAGCGATTTTAAATGATTACCGTCAACATGATATTCGGAAAATTGTGGCATTGCGGGGCGATTTGCCCTCAGGCACGCTGTCGGCGGGCGAATTTCGCTATGCTAACGAACTCGTGAGCTTTATTCGTCAAGAAACAGGCGATTACTTTGATATTCACGTTGCCGCTTATCCTGAAGTTCATCCGCAAGCCGCAAATGGTGTTGAGGATTTTAAAAATTTTCAGCGTAAAGTAGATGCAGGAGCCAATGCAGCGATTACGCAATATTTTTATAATGTTGAAGCGTATTTTCAATTTGTAAATCAATGTGAAAAAGCAGGAATGACGATTCCTATTGCCGCAGGTATTATGCCTATCTCACAATATTCGCAATTATTTCGTTTTTCTGAAATGTGTGGCGCTGATATTCCACGCTGGATGCGCAAGCGGCTTGAAAGTTTTGGTGATGATCGTCAATCCGTTCAAGCGTTTGGCGTGGAAGTCGTGACGCGACTATGTGAGCAGTTAATTGACGGTGGTGCGACAAATTTACATTTTTATACGATGAATCAATCAGCATTAACGCTAGCTATTTTGAATAATTTGAATTTGACGTTGTAATTGATGATTCAACGCAAAACGCCCGCTGTGTTTGCACACAGACGGGCGTTTTTTTTACGTCAATGAATTACACTGTATAAGTTGTCGCTGAAGCGTCACCGCCCTCGCCTGTCCAATCAGTGTGGAAAAATTCACCACGCGGTTTATCAGTACGCTCGTATGTATGCGCACCAAAATAATCGCGTTGAGCTTGAAGTAAATTGGCCGGCAATTTTTCTGAGCGATAACCGTCGTAATACGCTAACGCAGATGAGAATGTCGGTGTTGGAATCGATAATTCAATCCCTAAAATCACCGCTTTGCGCCATCCTGCTTCAGCTTTTTGCATGGCGTTCACAAAGAAATCATCGAGTAGCAAATTTTCTAAATCGGGATCTTTGTTGTATGCGTGTTTAATATTATTTAAGAATTGACTGCGAATAATACAGCCACCTCGCCACATTAACGCAATATCACCATAATTGAGCGCAAAATGATATTCTTTTGACGCTTCACGCATTAAGCGAAAGCCTTGCGCATACGAAATTAATTTGGCTGCATACAGCGCATCACCAATGGCATTAATCATCGCGGCTTTATCGCCAGTAAATGCCACTTTCGTTTTGGGTAAACGCGCCGCTGCACGAACGCGCTCTTCTTTTTGCGCAGATAAACAACGGGCAAAAACGGCTTCACCAATTAGTGTTAGTGGAATGCCTAAATCGAGTGCATTAATGCCGGTCCATTTTCCTGTACCTTTTTGGCCGGCGGTATCTAATATTTTTTCAACAAGCGGCTGCCCATCATCATCTTTATGAGCAAAAATATCGGTAGTGATTTCAATCAAATAGGAACTCAGTTCACCTTGATTCCACTGTTTGAATACGTTGTATAACTCATCATGACTTAATCCTAAGCCTTCGGATAAAAGCTGATAAGCTTCACAAATAAGCTGCATATCACCATATTCAATGCCATTGTGTACCATTTTGACATAATGCCCAGCGCCATTATCGCCAACCCAATGACAGCAAGGTTCACCTTCCACTTTTGCGCTAATCGCTTGAAAAATAGGTTTAACCGTTTTCCATGCGGCATGATTTCCACCGGGCATCATAGACGCGCCATAATGTGCACCATGCTCACCACCCGACACGCCCATGCCGATAAAATTCAAGCCTTTTTCATTTAAACGGGCAACGCGACGATTGGTATCGGTAAACAGTGAGTTCCCACCATCAACGATAATGTCACCTTCTGATAATAATGGAATGAGTTGATCGATATAAAAATCGACGACATCACCTGCGCGAACCATCATGAATACAACGCGTGGCGCTTGAAGACTATCAACAAGTTCTTTGAGTGAATGTGTACTGATGATATGTAATTCTTGAGGATCTTCGATTTTTTCTACCTTGGCTTGTATTTCAGAAAAACTGTCTGCAACACCTTCAACATATTCAAATACCGCTACTTTAAAGCCATGATCTCGAATGTTCATCGCTAAATTTTTACCCATTACTGCAAGCCCAATTAAACCAATATCTGCTATCATTTTTTCGCCTTTTGAGAAGTGGATGGTACAAGGAAATTTTAACACGTTATTTCAAAATAGCGGGGAGTTGTTTTTTTCGTATCAATGATAATGATCAATTTACGCAGTCAAATTAATGCCATATCAGCGACTCAGATTTTTAGTATTAAATCCTTGTATATGTTTATTTAGGATGCAAATGATATTGAATATTCATTTAATATGTGTTTATATAAACATATATTGTTCAGATAAGCGTTATATTGATAGAGAGAAATGAGTTGATAAATCCGTTAATTCTTATGCCTAATACGACGGGTATTCAAGGTGATGTCGTGATTGCATCCCATGTACGCATTTATAATGATTGTGAATTACTGCAAGTGTCGATAGGTGCTTTCACCCACATTGCCAGTGGTGCGTGGTTACTAGATGTTGATATTGGCAGATATTGCTCTATTGGCGATGGCGTTCATATTCTGTCGCAGCAACCCACTAAAATGTTAACCACGAGTCCGCTTGTTTACTCTAATACCTTTGATGAGTTGGCAACGGTGCTAAAAAAAGCCGAATTTAAAGTGTTAAAGCGTACAACTATTGGCAATGATGTTTGGATAGGCTCTGGCGTTAAAATTAAAACAGGCATTAAAATTGGGGATGGTGCGGTTATCGGTGCTGGGAGTGTGGTCACAAAAGATGTTGCGCCCTATTCCATTATTGGTGGCGTGCCCGCTAAACAAATCAAAATGCGCTTTCCACCCAAAGTCATTGCACGTCTTAGAAAACTCGAATGGTGGAAATATAATCTCACGCAGTATGATTTAGTATGGGATAACATTGACATTGCGTTGCAGCAACTTGAGCAATTGCAACTCGACAATAAATTAACGCTTTACGTCGCTAACAAATATAAAGTTTGGAAAGAAGGAAATGAAATTAAGGCTAAATTTTTAGACTTAGCGTCCGTAACGTGACAAGTTGAATCATTGTTGTATTTTACAAGGATTTATTGCACCAGTTCAGATTCCTCGTCGTCCACTTTCATTAAATGAATTAACGTATTAAGCTGTAAAGAAAGTTGTTTTAACTCATTTTCTGGCATTTCAAACAACGCTTGCTGCAATTTTCCGCGTGGCTCTAAAGTGTTATTATTGATCAATGTCTGTCCGTTTTCGGTTAATATTAATTTAACGACACGATTATCCTTGAGGCATTTTTCTTTTAATACCAATCCTTTTTTTGATAATTTATTCACGAGTGTATTTGTCGTGGAATGATGAATTGACATTGCTTTTGCTAAATCCGTAATTTTAATGCCTGGGGTTTTAAATATTTCCCATATAGCCCAAAGCTGTGAGCTACTAACACCACTTTGACTTTCAGCCAATTTCGAATGTTGCTGAATAGCTTTAAATATCAATCTAAATTGTTTTAAAGCAATATGTGATATTTGTGATTCTATTTCAAGAAACTGGTGATGATTCATATTTTCAATTCATGTATCGACAAGGAAATCATAAATCTAATACAAAATCTATACTTCGTATTTTGCAACTAGAGATGATTCAACTTGTTTACTTTTTATGGACAATTGTCTCCATTATATGCGTCTATAAATAGCGATACATCCTCCAAATGAGGGATGAAATTTGAAAAAATTCTATTTTTTGTAGCAATGTAAAATCTATAAAAAAAGGGTTCATATAGATGAACCCTTTTTTATTATCGGAAAATGAGGTGCGGTTTATGCGTAGATACTTAACAAACCATTGGTGCCGTTTGTGCTGATAACTTGACCATTTTCAAATTCATCAACCGTTTCATTATTTGCATTTGATGCGATCACATTTCCTTCAGAATCCACTTCAGGTGTATTTTGACGATTACCTTGTCCATTTGACATATCTGCTGTTGCTTGTGCGAAGGCAGAGCGTCCAGAATCGCTATTTGACGTTGATTGTTGCGATACACTCACGTCTGCCAAATTCACCTGTTGTGCGCTCAACATTTCACGCAATTTGGGTAAAGAGGCTTCGAGAGCATCACGTACGACACTATTTTGCGCCGTAAACGCAATAGTGGCTTGATCTTGATTCATATCAATACGCACTGTAATAGGCCCCATGTGCTCAGGATTCATTTTAATTTCAGCACTTGAAATGCCGCGACTATTCATCCAAACAATGCGCTCGCCTAAATCTTCATTCCATTGCGGATGTGACAGCGGTCTAGTCAAGGGTGCAACATCGGCTGATTTGACATCTTGAGCTAATTTATTAACAACAGCGTTCACAGCTTGTGGCGTGGCTTTGTCTGCACTGGATACACTAATGACATCCGCTTTTTCTGCGCTTAATAGCGTAGCAAAGCTTTTCGCATCGATATTCTGTTTGTTATCAATAGATTGATTTAACGAGGTGTCATTACTCAAACTGGAATTCTGCGGCGTATTTGAACTGTGGTTGCCATTTCCCGCATCACCACTATTATTTCGATTCGCAACCGCATCCATTAACAATGTTTTGGCAGATGTTAATGTTGTGATTCTATCACCCGTGTTCGAAGAATCACTGCCTTTATCAAAAACGATGTCAGATTCCGTTTGATCAACTGGTACATCTTGAGCAACCACTTGAGGTGTAACTTGCATAGTAACCAGTGTATCCGGTAATAGCGTCGCGTCAACTACTACCTGTTGTGCGTTTTGATCACTAACGACCGCAGACGAGTCAGATAATTGCGCATCAACAAGTAGGGGTGTTTCAATGGTAATTTCAAGTGAACCATTCAAATTTTCACCTGTTAAATCTGAAGAATTCACAACATCAGTTGCTATCGATACTGGTGTTTTAACCGCTTTTGGAGAAGTTTCTATTTGCGGATTTTGGATCGCATTGTTCGCTATACTTTGCGCCGTTTGTTGTGAGGCGACTAAGGCTGTATTTTCGATTGTTGTCTGTACTGATTGTGCCACAACAGCCTGGTTCAACGTATCTTGTTGCGTTGGTGCGGTTAAAACAGGATTTTGTGTTAATGCAACCGTGTTTTGCTTGATAGCCAATTGCTGTTGAGTGACTTGAGTGGTTTTAGTCTCTACAGGAGTTTGCTGTGTCGCTATTCCTTGCAATAACGCTGCTTCTGTAAGCGTTTTTTCTTGAGAACTTGCTTGTGCATCCACGGCCGTTTGCGCAGTAACTTGATCTGAAGTTATTTGCTGTGCTGCTATGGCTTGCTGAGTAGTCAATATAGCGTTATTGGCTCGTGTAATATTTTTCTGAATGATAAGCGCTGCGCTAGTGTTATCAGATTGATCGGTATTTTGCTGTGCTACATTTTGATTTTGTACCGTATTGGACAAAACATTATCTTGCAATAAACCAGCAGTTTGAACCGAATTTGAAGTTGAGATACGATTCAATCCAACATTTTGTTCGTTGGCGATGTTTATTGCATCTAAAACGAGGGCACTCGCTTTCGAGGATTCTGTATCAACCGTCGTAGATGTCGTGACGGGTGTTTGTGTAACCGCTTGATTAACAGCTGATTGAAGAGTTTGCTGGGTCAACGTACTCGTAGGTAATTGAATAGTTTGTCCGGCAGTCAATGTATCGCCTAATTTCGCCCCAGAAGCGATAAATTTTAGCGTATCGGTTACTGTAGATAAAATAGCGGTATCTTTTTCGCTCATTGCGGCAGGATCGACTATCGCGATTGCGTCTACCGCAGGCGTGTCTACTGAGAGTGTCACCGCGCTTGCAACAGTAGATGCGAGGCCTTCAGTAGCGGCTAGTAGCGCAGCATTTGTCACCTCTGCTGATGCGGCAGATGGCGTAGCTAAATTCAACTGACCATTTAATGCGCTCGAAAAATCTTCTTGCGAAACGGTTCCTTGGGCGGATGTTTGAATTGTTTGTGCACTATCAACAACAGGCGAAGCCAATGGCGTTAATGTATTCGTTGGCGCAGTATTCGTTACAGTAATCATAAGAGTTACCTGTTTAAATTAGTTTTCGTCTTTTACCTAGACCGTTTTTTCTAGGTTGCGTTATATTTTTTTCGTCCTAAACGTGAAGAATGTTCATCTTGCTCATGTTGCTCACGTTTATTTTCGTGATGTCGCTCTACCTTTAACGCTGATTCGCGGACTTTTTGGATCGTTTGTGT
>ERZ1034361.1661-NODE-1661-length-11451-cov-3.459029_pt1 | contig 11451 bp, 12 predicted proteins | sample MGYA00520617_ERZ1034361 | MGnify/ENA primary metagenome ERZ1034361 (study PRJEB33736, sample SAMEA104284507) | Azolla filiculoides | biome: Urban; feature: Water surface; material: Ditch water | place: Netherlands | collected 2015-10-28 | depth 0-0.1 m ... | reverse complement strand
TTCATCGGGGATGTCGGCGTAGCCGCGCACGATGCGCCCGGCCGCCGGGTCCACCGCGATCACGCCGGACAGAAAGACGAAGTCGCCTGCGCGGCGCCAGGCGGCGTAGCGTGCCAGCGGCTGGGCGATGCCGGGGGCGGGTGTCGAAGGTGTGCTCATGCGGGACTCCCGGCGGTGGATACAGCCTGCGTCCAGGCGGCGGGCACCTGACCGTGCAGGGGCAAGCCGTTGCGCAGCACCACACGCGACTGCGTGCGCGAGGGAAAGCCCCAGCGGTCGGCGGCGGTGAAGACGACGAGGTCGGCCGGCGCGCCGGCCGCCAGCGGCAGCGCGGCCGGGCCACGGCGCAGCCAGTCGGCGCGGCACAGGGCTTCGGACCAGATGTCGAACGGTGTCTCCAGCTGTGCGGCGGGTACGCCCAGCGTCAGGGCTTCGAGCGGGTCGAAGCTGCCGACCGGGCAGAACGGGTCCTGCACGTTGTCGCTGGCGATCAGCACGGGAATGCCGCGTGCGCGTGCTTCCTTGACCAGCGTGAGCCCGCGGGTGCGCGGCGTGCGGCCGGTGGTGGCGTCCTGCAGCAGCAGGTTGGTCACGGGCAGCGTGACCAGGGTGATCGGGGCCTGCGCCACGGCGTCCAGCGTGGCCAGGGCCTGGGCGCCGTCCTGTGCTGCCAGCGCGCAGGCGTGGCCGCACACCACCTGGCCGGCAAAGTCCAACTCGCGCAGCAGGGTTGCGGTGGTGGCCAGGCCCTGGGCGGCGGGGTTGAGTTCTTCGTCCACATGCAGGTCCACGTCCAGGCCGTGGTGCGCGGCGGCCTCCAGCAGGTGGCGCAGCGCGGACGGGTCCCAGTTGGTCGAATGCACAAAGCCGCCCAGCAGCGCGCCGGGGCCGCTGGCGGCCACCTGCGCGGCCAGCGCAAAGGCGGTGGCCCGGTCGGCATAGAGGTGCAGCGGGATCAGGCTCACGCGCTCCAGCGTGATGCGGCCGGCCCATTCATCGGCCAGCGCGCGCAGCACGGCCCAGGCCACGGGCTGCGTCGCGGGCTCCCACCAGTCGCAATGGGTGCGCAGGTGCGTGGTGCCGGCTTGATAAGCCCATTGCAGGGCGCGCGAGGCACGCTGGCGCACGTCGTCGGGCGTCCAGGTCACGCGGTCGGCCATCATGGCTTCGATGGCGCCCAGCAGGCCGGGCTGCACCGTGCCCATGCGCGGCAGGGTGAAGGTCTTGTCGATGTGGGTGTGCGCATCCACCAGCCCCGGCAGCACCAGCGCGCCGGCCAGGTCCCAGGCCGTGCCGGGGGGCACGGGGGCGGCGGCGTCATGCGGCGCGAGGCTTTCAATGCGGCCAGCAGCCAGACGCAGATCGGCCAGGGCCGGGCCATCGGCCGTCTGCGGCCAGCCGCTGGGCAGCAGCCATTGCGGCAGGCGGGCGCGGGTGATGCGCGTGGGTGCGGTGCTTGTGTTGTTCATGCCGGGGCCTTCAGGCAAAACGCGCCATGGCCTGGCCGACGCGGGCCTTGAAGGCCTCCAGGCGCGGCGGCGTGGCGACGTTCATGTGGTAGTACGCGTGGTAGTCCACCCGGGCACGCCCGCCGGTGAGCAGGCGCAGGTAACGCGTGATGGACTTGCGCGGCGGGTCACCCATGAGCAGCGCGGTCCAGCGCGGGCGGCCGTAGGTCACCACCGCCGAGATGCGCTGGATGTGTGTGAGCGCCGGCTTGACGTTGTTCGGGTCGCTGATGTCGAAGGCCACGCCGGGCATCAACACGCGGTCGAAAAAGCCCTTGAGCATGGCGGGCATGCCGAAGCACCAGGTGGGAAAGCAGAACACCAGCGCCTCGGCCCACTGCAGCCGTTCGACATACCGCTGCACGGGCCCGCGGTTTTGCGGCACCTCGTGGTAACCCAGGCGCTCGGCGCGCGACATCACGGGGTTGAAGTCTTCGGCGTAGAGGTCGCAGTCGTCCACCTCATGGCCGGCCGTTTTCAGGCTGTACACCACCTGCTGGTGCAGCGCGGCGTTGTAGCTGGTCTCAACCGGGTGGCAGTAAATCACGAGCACACGCATGGCAGGAATCCTCTTTGACCATTTGATTTGATCGATTGGTCAAATCAAATGCAAAGGCTGTGCCAGTGTGTAGAACGTTTGCAGGGGTTGTGTCGACGCTACCGTGCCCCAGCAAGGGCCGTTGGGGCTTTAGTCTGGTGCGAGGCCGCAGCCCAGCAGCACAAAAGTGGTGAGTTCGCGCGCGATCGGCTCGCGGTCGATGGGGGCGTCCGGGGCCAGGCCCAGCATCACGCGCACCTGCACGCTGTAGTCGGCGTAGTGCTGGGTCATGCCCCAGATCTGCATCAACAGCAGCCGGGGCTCCAGCGGTCGCATGCGGCCTTCGGCGATCCAGCGGCGGATCACGGCGGACTTCTGCTCGGTCGAGCGCAGCGCAATGGGCCAGTACTTGCCCAGGTTGGGGCCGCCGCCCAGCAGTTCGGTGGTGAAGATGCGCGACAGGCCGGGGTTGTCCAGCGCGTAGTCCAGTTTCTTGCGCACGTACTGGCGCAGCACCTGGCCCGGGTCGTTGGAGTCGGCATCAAAACTGAAAGCCTCCGACCAGCCCTGCAGCACCGACGACAGCAGTTCCTCGTACAGCTCTTCCTTGCCGTGGATGTAGTAGTGCAGCTGCGGCTTGGTCAGCCCGGCGCGGGCTGCAATGCCCTGGGTGGAGGCGCCCTTGAAGCCGTGCAGGCTGAACTCGGTGATGGCGGCATCGCGGATGGCGGCCTGGATGCGCTCGCGCCCGGGCTTGTGGCGGGCGGGGGGAGTGTCGGTGTGCGCCAGGGTCATGATGCGTGCGGAGGGGGCGGGAGCCCGTTGCCGCCCGATTCTAGGCTGCGGCGCGTTGGGGGTTTCAGCGCTTCCAGAACCCTTCGTGGGGCGCGCCGGCCTCGTCGATCAGCGCCGGACCGATGCATTCGATGGCATGGGGCGAGGCAGCAAACACGTCGCGGCACGACAGTTCCGCATCGCGCTGCTCGCCCAGCTCGCCCCGGAACACCCGCAGCCGCACCGCGTCAATGCCAAACACCACGCGCCCGATGCCCGACCAGAAGATCGCGCCCGCGCACATCACGCAGGGTTCGGCCGACGAGTACAGCGTGGCCTGCGCCAGCACCGCGCGGTCCACGCGCGGGCTGAGCAGGCGGACCACATTGGTCTCTGCGTGGCCGGTGCAGTCACCGGTTTCGGTGGTGTTGCAGAAGGCCTCGCCCAGCACGTCGCCATCGGCCGACACCACCACCGCGCCAAACGGCCGGTTGCCGCGCGCACGGGCGGTGCGCGACCAGTCAATGGCCTGGCGCAGGTAGCGGCCATCGGCCTCGGACAGCAGTGTGGGCGGGAGTACGGTGGCCGTGTGAAGTGGGGCGGGGCTTTCAGTCATGCGGGTCTCGGTGGTGTATTTCAATAAACGTAGCAAACTATGACCAATTCACGCTGGGTATAGGCCATTTTGATTCAAATTTTCAGTTTCCGGGCCTGCGGGGCGGCCTGGTGGCCGTTTCAGACTGGCCGGGCCGCAGCCACGGCGCCATCGGGCAGGCCGCTGGTGCTGACGCGAAATACCTGGTCTTCGGGGTCGGCCAGCACGGCCTGCCACTGGCGGTAATAGCTGGCGTAAGGTGGTTTGATGACGCGACCGCCCAGCGCCACCACACGCCGGGCGGCGGTGTCCACGTCCTGCGGGGTGGCCAGCATGAAGGTGGCATAACCGGTGACCGGTGCAGGCTGGTGCGGCTGCGGCGTGCGGTCGCCCAGGCTCAGCAGGCCGTAGGCGGGCGGTGCGTGAAAGCCGAACTGGAAGCTGTCGGTCTCGATGGCCCGGTAGATCGGCGAGCGGCTGTGTTCGGCTTCCGGCAGGCCCAGCAGGGCCTGGTAGAAAGCCAGCTGGGCCTCGATGTCGCGGCAGAACAGGTTGACGAAGAGTTTCATACGGGTGCCGTCACTGAAACGCAGGCTTTCTGGCCGTAGGTCTTCTGGTACATCTCGCGCAGGTGCTCGCCCACGGTGCAGGGCGTGAACGCCGGCGTCTGGCCCGCCGGCACGCAGGTCGCCACCGGTTCCACGCGGGCCTCGTAGTCGGGGCTGTAGAAAAAGGGCAGCGAGTGCCGGAACGCCCCGCCGCTGTGCACGTTGCGCACGCGGTGCGGGTTGGAGTGGTAACGGCCGTTGGTCCAGCGCGGAATCATGTCGCCCAGGTTCACGACGAAGGCGCCCGGGTGCGGCGGCGCGGCCACCCAGCTGCCGTCGGGCAGGCAGACTTCCAGCCCGCCGTGGGCGTCCTGCGCCAGCAGGGTGATCGCGCCCCAGTCGGTGTGCGCACCCGCGCCAAAGGTCAGCGCGTCCGCACCTTCCGGGTGCGGCGGGTAGCGCAGCAGGCGCAGCGTGATCATCGGGTTGTCGTGCGTGTGGTCGAAGTAGCTCTCGGGCAGGTCCAGCGACAGGGCCATCAGCTGCATCAGGCGCTGGGCCAGCGCACGTAGCGCGGCGATGTAGGTCTCGCACTGCGCGGCCATGCCCGGCAGCGCCGCCGGCCACTGGTTCGCGCCGTACGAGGTGTAGCCGCGCTGCACATACGGGTGCTCGGGCGGGCAGGGCACACCGCAGTAGAAGCTCTCTTTCAGGTCAGGGCTGGCGGCAGCGTCCAGCGTCTGCTCGCCCAGGGCCTCGTAGCCGCGCATGGCGGGGGAGTTTTTCAGCGAGATCGCCGTCTTGTCCGCCAGCGGCAGGTCAAAGAACTGTGCTGCCAGTGCGAACTGGCGCGCGATCAGCGCGGGGTCCACGCTGTGGTGCGTGGCGTAGAAAAAGCCCGAGGCCAGGCCGGCCTCGCGCAGCTGCGCGGCCACCTCGGCGCTGCGCGGGCTGCCCGGCGTCAGCGCGTCGGTCAGGTCCAGGATCGGAATGCCCATGGTGCGACCTCCTGCCTTGTTCGTGGGTGTGGCGCTCAGCCCTTGAGCTTGCGGTCGGCCGCGCCGGGCAGGAAGCGGTCGGTCCAGATGTCGGCCACTGTCAGCCCGCCCTTGAGGCCCAGCGCCGCCACGGTTTCATCCAGCGTGGCCTGCAACCGCGCGGGGGTGGCAGCGCCCCAGCCGTTGGCGCGGGTGTCGGCCGTTTTCATGGAGCCGTCCACCATCAGCTTCAGGCGCTCGAATTCGAGTTCCTCGTTGGCCAGCGGCTCGCGGGTCTTGACGGCGGCGGCGCCAGCCTTCGGGTCGGCGATCACGTCCACCCAGCCGCGCGTCGTGGCCTTGACGAAGGCGCGCATCGCATCGGGCGACTCCTGCTGGCTTTTTGAGCTCGCCACCAGCCCGTTGCCGTAGGACTTCATGCCGTAGTCGGAGTAGCGGAACACGGTGAGCTGGTCCGCGCCCATGCCGCGGCCCTTGAGGTTGAGCAGGCCGGTGAAATAGAAATAGGCCACGCCGTCGAAGTCGCCCTTCACAAAACGCGTGTCGCCGATGTCGGGCGTGACGTTGTCCCACTTCACGGTGGTGGGGTCGAACCCCTGCGCCTTGGCGAAGGCCGGAAACAGCTTGCGTGAGGCGTTGAAGGGCTGGCCCAGCAGGCTCTTGCCCACCAGGTCGGCCGGTTTCTTGATCGGGCCGTCGCGGCGCACCATCACCGCGTTGGGGTTCAGGTCGTACTGGATGGCCACCGCCTGCAGCTTGGCGGCAGGGTTGGCTGTGTTGAACTCGATCATGGTGGACAAGTCGGCCGAGGCGGCGTCGTAGGCGTTGCTGCCAACCAGGCTGATGGCGGCGGCCGAGCCGTTGCCGGTGTCGATGGTCACGTCCAGCCCGGCGTCGCGGTAGTAGCCGCGCTGCAGCGCCAGCAGAAAGCCCGCGCCCGAGGCCTCGACCTTCCAGCCGAGGTTGAACTTGAACTTGTGCAGGGACGACTGTGCCCGCACAAAGGGCGTGGCGGCCAGCAGGGTGGCGGCGCCCGTGGCGCGAAGAAGGGAACGACGATGCATGGTGAAGCACTCCGGGGCAGGTTTGGCAAAACCCGGCGCCACCTGTTGGTGGGCACCGGACGATGGAAACACGCTGCAGGGCGCGGGGAACAGGCGCGCACGCCAGGGCAAGGACCGGGGCGCACCCTGACGCCGCCACTGCAGTGGACTCCGGGAGCAATTTCCGGGCGGTGGGCCGCTGAACGCTTCTACTCCTTGTGGTGCCTTTTGCAGGAACCGTGCCATGCCCTGACGGCCCGGTCCGGCGTGCTGTGCACCAAGGGGCGGCACGAACCGCGCCATGTCAGTGCGAAATGCGACGGCCCGGCCGCTTGCAGGACTGGCACGAAGCCTGCATGATGGCCGGCAAGAGTAGAAGCGTTCATCCCGCCGCGTGCAGGCACTTGTTGCACCGGCTGGCCGGGAATTGCTCTTGACGTCCGTGCTGACGGGTCTCACGCCCTGGTGTGAGCCTCCGCGAGGACTTCAGGGGTTGCGCCTTCCTCTGTGATGGCGCTGCGCTCTGGGGTTGTCATGCCGGACGGTTTTGAACCAACGTCCTGTTTTTTCCGGAGAACCACCATGACCGCACACACCGCCGCCCCCTACGGCCTGACCGAACTCAACAAGGAATCGCGCATGGGCGCGACCGGCTCCGACACCGCCGCGCGCGAGGTCCGCTGCATCGACCTGTCGGACTTCGCCCGGCGCAAGGCGCAGATCACTGAAGAGCTCTGGGCCGCCGTCGTTGAAGTCGGCTTTTTCCAGGTGCGCCACCACGGCATCGACCTCGCGCATGTGCAGGACGCCTTCGACCGCACCGCCAGCTTCTTTGCCTTGTCCGATGAAATCAAGGCCCGCCACCCGCTGAAGAAGGCGCTGAACTCCGGCTGGGAAAGCCGCGCGCAGGTGCGTCCGTCCACCGGCACGGCCGACCAGAAAGAGTCCTACCAGATCACCCGCCCCCACATGGCCGGCCTGTGGCCTGCCGAGGAAGAACTGCCGGGCTTCCACGATGCCATGCTCGCTTTCGAGTCCCGGTGCCACGCGCTGGCCATGCAGATCCTGTCGTGCTTCGCCGTGAAACTGGGGTTTGACGCCGAGTTCTTCACTCGCGCCCACGACCCTGCAACGCCGGCCTACCAGAGCACGCTGCGTCTGCTGCATTACTTCGCGGTGGACCCGGCACAGCAGGCGCACCTGGGCCTTTGGCGTGCCGGAGCCCATACCGACTTCAACTGCCTGACGCTGCTGTTCCAGCGCAAGGGGCAAGGCGGCCTGCAGGTCTGCCCGGGCAAAGAAATGGATGCGCAGGCCTGGAGCACCGTGGTGCCCGCCGACGACGTCATCACCTGCAACATCGGCGACATGCTGATGCGCTGGAGCGACGACCAGCTGCCCTCCAACTTCCACCGCGTGCGCAACCCCCTGCCCGACGAATACCAGGGCTCGCGCTACAGCATCGCCTTCTTCGCCCAGGCCAACAAGGACCAGGTCATCGAAGGCCCCGGCCACAAGTACCCGCCAATCACGGCCGGCGACTACATTCAGCAGCGCATCAATGCGAATTTCAAGGCGTATTGAGGCTTCAGCAGGTCATTTGGGTGATGGATCTGCAGGGCACAGACGCCTGTCGCGGGGACGTCGAAGGGTTGAAAGCCTGTGCGTGGGTCTGGGCTTGGGTGCGCGGGAATGCGGTCACACCACGATCGGGTGCAGCGCCCCGTCCATGCTCATGCAAATTCCGGTGACATAACTGGCCTTGGGCGAGGCCAGAAATAGCACGGCGTTGGCAATTTCCTCGGGCTCGGCCATGCGTCCCAGCGGAATCCTGGCCACCGATTGCGCCATGACTTCGTCCGGGCTGAGGCCCTTGAGGCGGGCGTCTGCGGCAAAGCCTTCGTGCAGGCGACCGGTCAGCGTGAGGCCGGGGTTGACGGCATTCACCCGAATGCCCTGCGGGCCGTAGGCCGCCGCCAGACCCGCGCTCACCAGCATCAGGGCCGCATTGGCCGCGCCACCCGGCAGGTGGATCGGACTGGCCACTTTGCCGCCGTTGCCCACCACATTGACCACGGCCCCCTGGCCGCGCGCGGCCATGCGCTGGATGGTCGGTGTGAGCATGTGGATGGTGGTGAAGTACTTGGCCTGCATGGCATCGGCAAAGGACTCGGATGTCAGTTCCGGTGCGGGCGTGCGCTTGGCGGCGCCTGCGGAATTGACCAGCACATCCACCGGGCCGAGCGCAGCTTCGGCCGCGTCGAGTGCCTTCAGGGCCTCGGTGGCGTCGCGCAAATCGGCGGCCACGGTGTGGATGCGTGCGCCGGGGCAGGCGGCCAGCAGTTGCTGCTGCGCGCGTGCCAGGTTAGCCGCGTCGCGCGAGACCAGCGTGACGCAGCTGCCTTCGGTCAGAAAGCCCTGCGCGCACGCCAAGCCAATGCCTTTGCTGCCGCCGGTGATGAGGATGTGCTTGTCGCTTAGGTGAAGGTCCATGGTGTTTTCTCTGATGAAATCAAAAATTCTGACCCTGTCACTTTAATCACTCTTGCACAAGTCCTGTTCCATGAATCCTAAAACCTCTGCGCTGCGTGCGCGATTGAACCAAGCTGGCCTGGTGGTCGCCCCCGGTGTGTTTGACATGGTCTCGCTGCGCCTGGCCGACAGCTTTGGCTTTGATGCGCTGTACATGACCGGCTACGGCACCGTGGCCTCGCACATGGGCTTGCCCGATGCCGGCCTGGCCACCTACAGCGACATGGTGGGCCGCGTCACGGCCATGGCGGGCATGGCCCGAACTCCCTTGATCGCCGATGCCGACACCGGCTACGGCGGCCTGCTGAACATGCGCCACACCATCCGGGGCTACGAAGCGGCTGGCGCGGCAGCCATTCAGATCGAAGACCAGGAATTCCCCAAAAAATGTGGCCACACCCCGGGCCGCAGGGTCATTCCCATGGCCGACATGGTGCGCAAGATCCAGGTAGCGGTGGACGCGCGTGCGTCGAAAGATTTTCTGATCATTGCCCGGACCGACGCCCGCACCACACTCGGCCTGGACGAAGCACTGCGTCGGGCCGAGGCGTATGCCAAGGCGGGTGCTGACATCCTGTTTGTCGAGTCGCCCGAATCCGAAGAGGAAATGCGCCGCATCGGCCAGCGCTTTGACCTGCCCCTCGTGGCCAACATGGTCGAAAAAGGCCGCACCCCGGTGCTGACCCGCCCCGAGCTGGAGGCGCTGGGCTACAAGATCGCCATCTTCCCGGTCACCGCCTTGCTGGCAGGGGTGCAGGCGATGGCCCAGGTGTACCAGCAGTTCAAGGACACCGGCTCATCGGCCCAGGGCCGCACGCCCCTGTATGACTTTGCCGACCTGACGCGCCTGATGGGCTTTGAAGACGTGTGGAACTTTGAAAAGCGCTACGCCGAGACCGAGTGACGGATGGCGCCGCCCTGACCCAAAACCAGGCGGCAACGGTGCAAGCCCGGAATACAAACCCACCCTGCAATGGCAAGACCGGTGCGGCCCACCTGGTCCTGGTGTCGCACCCGGTGGCAGCCCAGCGCCTGAAAAAGGGGGGGCGCCTGGTTGCAAGCCCTGCCTGGCCGTGTGTGAAGGTCTGAACGACTGAACGTCTGGCCCTTACCGCCAGCCCAACGCAATAATAGGCACATGAACACACCGATCTCTTTGCACGAACTTCCGCAACACAACCTCTTTCGCCCGGGCGACGTGTTCGTCCTCTTTGGCGAGCTTTTCGGGCGCGGCTATGTCAATGGCCTGGTGAACGAAGCCCGCAAGGCTGGGATGAAGATCGTCGGCATCACCGTGGGGCGGCGCGATGAAGCCAATGCGCTGCGTCCGCTGAACGCCGAAGAGCTGGCGCAGGCCGAAAGCGGGCTGGGCGGCACCATCATCAACGTGCCGCTGATGGCGGGCTTTGATCTGGATGCGCCGGCGGGCACGCCTACCCCCACCGAAATGCTGGGCAAGCTGACGCTCAAGACCTGGACCGAAGACAAGCTCGACTGGGCGCACATCGAACAGTGCCGTGAAGTGGGCGTGAAGCGCTTCACGGACTCTGTCGCCCAGGTGATGGCCCAGCTGGACGGCATGATCCCCGCGGGCGCCAACGTGTTTTTTGCCCACACCATGGCGGGCGGCATCCCGAAGGCCAAAGTCTTCCTGGCCATTGCCAACCGCGTGTACAAGGGGCGCGGCGAGCGCTACCTGTCGTCGCAGACGCTGCTGGACAGCGACCTGGGCAAGCTGATCCTGAAGAACTTCGATGAAGTGTCGGCCAACACCTTCGGGCACCTGATCGAAGCGAGTGCCGCCATCCGCACCCGTGTGGAGGCCGCAGGTGGTCAGGTGCGCTACTCGGCCTACGGCTACCACGGCACGGAAATCCTGATCGAAGGCCGCTACACCTGGCAGACCTACACCAACTACACCCAGGGCCTGGCAAAGATGCGGCTGGAGCGGATTGCGCAGGCGGCGTGGGCGCAGGGCGTCAAGGCCACGGTCTACAACTGCCCGGAAATCCGCACCAATTCATCCGACATCTTCGCGGGCGTCGAGCTGCCACTGGTGGGGCTGCTCAGTGCGCTCAAAAAAGAAAACGGCGGCGCCTGGGCGCAGGCGCAGTGGCAGGCCTGTGCCGAACTGCTGGCCGACGGCTTCACCGTGGACGCCATGTTGGCGAAGGTGGAAGCCTTCCACACCAGCGACGTGATGCGGCCCTTCCGCAACTTTGCCGCCTGGCCCATGCCCAACGCAGCAGAGCAGGCCGACCTGACCATCGGAACCTCCGACGAGGTGCAGAAGATGCACAAGGACCCCAAGGCCCTGGTCACCGACCTGCTCAGCAGCCTGGTGATCGAAGCCACCGGGCCCTTGATGTTCCGGGAGTCGTCAGCCCCGGCCGGGCCGGTGCTCTGGCTGAATCACGACATCATTGCGCAGCAGCTGAACCTGCTTCACGCCTGAGGTTCGGGCGGGTCCGGGGGCGGGGCGGACTTCCTGACAAGCTGCCAGTCCGGGTGGATGCCCGTCAGCAGCAGGAACATCGCAAACACGGGGCCCTGCATGTTGCGGTCGCCACTGGGGCTTTCCATGGCTTGCCAAGTGCGCGACTGCACCCCGCCACGGCTGCCCTGCTGGGTTGAATAGCCCATCAGCTCGGCCGCCTGCACCTGGCTCAACCCGGCAGCCAGGCGTGCTGCCTTGAGTTCTTCGCCGCTGGGGGAGGGCATGTCGAGGGGCGGGATGGTGTCCATGGGCGTCTGCCGTGGTGGGAATTTGATTCAGTAAATATAGCAAACAATGACCATTCCACGCTGGGATGGTCCTGATTTGACTAAGATTTCCAGAAATCCAGGTGCAGCGCGGCGATCTCGGGCTCGACTTCGTACACCGGGCCGATGATGTCGATGGTTTTCTGGCCCGC
>ERZ1034361.1660-NODE-1660-length-11466-cov-2.410835_pt1 | contig 11466 bp, 8 predicted proteins | sample MGYA00520617_ERZ1034361 | MGnify/ENA primary metagenome ERZ1034361 (study PRJEB33736, sample SAMEA104284507) | Azolla filiculoides | biome: Urban; feature: Water surface; material: Ditch water | place: Netherlands | collected 2015-10-28 | depth 0-0.1 m ... | reverse complement strand
GCTGAAAATGGAAGATACTGTGCAGACATCGCCAATCAAATTAATGCAACAATTTGACTGCTCAAATCAGCCAACCGTGAACTCATGCGAAATCATCTTGCAACCTGTGGAAAAAAGAAATTCACCGAAGGAAATGATGAGGAAATTGGATTATTTATTGATGAATTGGTTCGAACTTGGGATGTTGCGACCAGAAAATAATTATTATTTCCTTTCTTCCATTTCTTCTATGCGTTTTTTATTCTTCTTCATTTTTCTTTTTCTTGTTTCTTCCTGTAACTATCAAACCAAGGAAAACTCTTCAGAACATGATATGATGAGTCATAATTCTCAAAAGAATTCTTTCGGTACTGGAAATTTTTCGATCGAAACGGATTTTATTGATGAAAGAAATGAATCATCAATCGTCAATCTCTCAAACAATGATGCCTATGATCTCACTATTGGTGCAATTGGGACAAAAATTGGATGACTTCCCATTACTATGCTTGCATATAATCAAAGTATTCCATGACCAGCACTTCGTGTTCCTGTTGGATCTAAAATTATTTTTCACGTGAAAAATCTTATTAAAAATCTTCCAGAAACCCTTCATCCACATGGAGTACGAACCGATTGGAAATGAGATGGAGTATTAAAAATACATGGCTGAGCTCATGAACCTATTTTATATGGAGAAACTGATACGTATGAAATAACTTTTCCGGACACGGGAATTTATTGGTATCATCCACATATTGCCCGTGATGATATTGCACAAGAATATGGACTCTATGGAACGATACTCGTCTACAATCCAAACGAAAAAGTTCAATATACGACTGAAACCATAATTACCCTTGATGATATTGCACTTTCTCAAAATGGAATACTCCCATTTTGAGTTGATTCTATTGATCATACTATCATGGGGCGATATGGAGATACTTTTTTAATCAATGGGAAAGAGAATCCAACTTTTTCTTTTACTCCAAAAAATATTCATCGTATATACCTTGTAAATCCATCAAATGCTCGGCCTTATAATGTATTTTTCTCATGAGCTCAGATGAAAATGATTGGAAGTGATGGATGAGAATATGGAAAAGAATATATGACAACGTGAGTTATTGTATGACCTGGGGAACGTGCGACGGTTGATGTCTATTATGAATCAACGGGAAGCTATGAATTCTTTACAAATAATGAAAAAAAGGATATTTCTCTTGCAAAAATAGAAATAAAAGACTCTCTCATACAAAGTCCATCTGCTCTTACTCGTTTTTCTCAAATAGAGAGCAATAAGAAAATGTTTGATACGATGCAAAGTTGAACTGTACTTTCTGACATAGTAGATAAGTATTCGAGTCAAAAGCCAGATAAAATCCTGAGCATTCATATGGAAATGATGGGAATGAATATGGGAAATATGGAAGAAACCCATACATGAGCTATAGAATGGGAGGATACCATGAAACAAATGAATCAGATGCATACTGATAAACAAGTACTTTGGAAATTAACCGATGAAATAAGTGGAAAAAGTAATATGGATATTGATTGGAAATTTAAGAAGAATTCCTATGTAGTCTTGCAAGTAAAGAATCCATTGAATTCATCCCATCCAATGCAACACCCATTCCATATTCATGGTCAAAGATTTCTTGTTCTCACTTCAAATCAAACGAAGAATGAGAATCCAGTGTGGAAAGATACTGTCCTTATATCAGCAGGATGAGAGGTGAATTTATTAATTGATATGAGTAACCCTGGAACTTGGCCAGCCCATTGTCACACATTGGAACACATGCTTTCTGGTAGGATGTTTCATTTTACGGTTGAATAAAATGTATTGACATACTAATATATATGCCTTTTATGAATTCATAAAAGGCATTTTTTATATATACAAAGCCAAATCTTAATATGAAATTAAGTAACAGAGCTTAATTGATGGGATGAAGAAGTTCTGGTAAACTATTTGGGTACATAAAACTCTGTAATTCCAATGTTTTTTTCATTTTCAAAACATACCGTAATAAGTTGTATTCTTCTCTTTAGTTTCACTGGGAATATTTTTCAGTGAACCTATTGAAATGAAGATATTTATAATACAACTCTTACCACGGATGAAATATTTGAAAACATGATACAACAACATGAAAATACCATATTTCAAGGTGAAATCTTCCCTTCTATGGAATCCCCTATTATTCTCGGAAATTGATCTGAAAAATCGATAGAACAAGATGCTACAAAAAAACGAGCAAGAACTCTCAAAAATACGATTATACAAAATAGAACTTCTGATTTTTGAAGTGGAATAATTTCTGCTGAAATTGAAAAAGATACTCAAATCATCAGTCAGACAAATAGTTTTCAAGTAAGTTCTTTTTGAATTCATGAAGCAACTAAGATTAAAAAAGAACAAGCAAAATCCACTTTTTCCTCCAAACAAAAAAATATTCCTATTAAAAAAAGGAAAGACATACTCACCTCAAAGACATTTGAGTTTTGACTTACTGATACGCATCTTACATTTTCAAAGCCAGTAAAGATAACTCTCCCTGCGGAGAATCTTATCGATGGAAGTAGCGTAGAGATACTCGTTCAACATATCGGAGAAAATACCTATGGAAGTTCTTCGATTGCAAGCCTTCCAATCAGTGGATGTTCCGATGGAACTGCAACTCTTAAGAATAATATTGTCACAGTACAGAGTGGGATGGTTGTATTTTATACTTGTGGTGCTTCTACATTTACCATGAATCCAACTGGATGAATACTCTGATCATGAGATCTCAGACTGGTCATCGGGGATTGTGGACAATTTCAACTCTACTACAATGGAACACCCAATTTTTATACAGGAAATCCTCCTGCAACCACCGGATGTAATCAATCGCTTGACAGCTGGATTGCTCTTCGAATATGAGGATCTATCTATTGTAGCTATTGAGCATGTGCTTCAACTCGATGGTCTACGAACACTACCGTTTGAAGCCAGATCGGGAATACCTATTCATGAACTACCAATCTTACACGTGTGGTAGGAGGAAGAACCTATCAGGTCATATTAGCCTGGAAATACACGGCTCCAAATAAGTTCTTTACTATTGATTATTCAATCGTAATCCCAACGGGGAATACGAACAATATACGATTTTACATAGGATGAGATACAACGGTTGGATGATGAGATGGAAATGATGTTGGTTTTTCATGATCAGCCCCAACTTCTACCTTCTGAGTGTATGATAGTGTATTGAATCAACTCTCTGCGATACGATACGTTTCTTGAGCGCTTTGGAATGGTGCACAATCAAATAATTATACAACCATTCGAAATGTTATTAATGGTGGAACAGATTTTAATAATACTATCGTTGCCAATGCTGATCTCGGATTTTGAGTAAACTGGAATTTTGGAACTGCTCCTGGAACACGTACTGGGAGTCTTGAATGGAGACTTCTTCCATTTGTTGCTACCGCTGTTCCTGATGTGATCGTAGGTATTGGTCAACCAGTGCCGAATCTTCAAGTTGGAATCACTTCTAATCTCCCAGTTATCGTAACCAATGCTGGAAATACTTCTTCAACCGGATTACATACGGTAGTGATGAGTATACCGAATACTATTATCTGACCAGCAAATCCATTCAGTGATAATGGTTGGTCATGTTGAGCACAAATAGGAACGGGGGTAACATGTACAAAAACTACCACGATAACAAGTCTCTGAAATGATACGGTAAATATACCAGTCATCCCTCTCCCCGCAGCGAATGGGACAACCGTTCGTTTTAATGCATATATAAGCAATATAAACGACAGCAATCTTACGAATAACTCAGCTTTTGTAGATCTTCAAGTAACGGTGGCACCTGCTCCACCAGATACCATTCCTCCAACTATAGATACAACATCTATTAATAGTGGAGCCCTTTTCCCAAATGGAAATATACAACTGAGTTATACGTATAGTGACAATGTATGATGAAGTGGAATCAATGCAAATTCAGCAAATTTTACGCTCTATAAATGGAATGCAGCCAGTGGAACCTATGGATGAGATATATCTCCAAGTTATGAGACACTCCTGGAGCGAACAGTAACTGGAGCAACCTTTCAACTCATCAATCTTCCCTACGGAAAATATGAAGTTATTATGTATGTAAGTGATATAGTTGGAAATATTGCTCTTAGAAAAGTCACATTTTATATTGATGAAATAGAATTCATCGTAAGTAGTGGGAGTATTTATATAGATACTACTGATACAGACACTACTATATTATCCGATGAAGAACTCTATATAACTGTAAAAACAGTGTGAGCAGCCTTTAATATCACTATGAATAAGAGTGGAAATATTATGGCAAATGGAACTCCGATTCTTGATTGGGATGGAATGTATGGTTTTTGATATGAACAATATAATGGTATAGGATATACTAATAGTCTGAGTAATCTCACTCCAAATACCATTCTTTGATCACAAGGTAATAGTAATCATCCAGATGGAATGAAATATACGTATGTATATCGAGTGAAATATGGTACGAAAATCGATGACATTCAATCGTCATGATTTTATAGTGGTGACTTGAGTTTTAATATCGTTGCAAATTACTAATAGTAGGTTGATTTTTTGCATCAATAAGCGAAATATGATACAATAATTATAAGCTTTGTGTGAAGCTTCTTATATTTAATTATTTTCTTCTATGACAAAAACACATATACATCGTGCGCTTATTGTAGGAATGACTCTTGCAGCTGCTTGAGCCGCAAGTCTTGCAGTTCATGCTGCACAAATTGGTACTGGTACTATCACTGGTAGTGGATCATCTCCAATTATCTGGAATGATGTTCTTCCTGGAGTGGCAACTGGTACGATTAACGGAGTAAAGATTAATGCTCGAGTAGTGCCTCTTCTCAATATGGTTATCAGTACTGGTACAATTAATCTCGGGGATCTCAATCCTTCATCTGCGGTATCTGGTAGTATCTCTCTTGAGATTGGAACCAATGCTGCAAACGGAGTGAATGTAACCGCTCGCTCTACCAATGGTGGACTTTCTGGAACAACTGCCGTTATTAATAGCTCAAACGGAAGTGGAAGTTATGCATTCTCATCATCAGTTGGAGGTGTTGATTCTGGAGTTTCTGGATACACGCATTCCGCTGCACTCAATGCAGAAGTAGTAAATGCAACTACGGAACATGTCGTGTATACTTCTGATCGTCCTGAAAAACTCGTAAATACGGATGATGCAACATTTACTGTATCAGCAAAACCTGATGCAGAAACAGCTGCTGGAGATTATACAGATACGGTAGTATTTACTGTAGTAGGTAACTTCTAATAGAAATCTCCTCTATACATATAAAAAGCCCTCTTACAAGAGGGCTTTTTTTGATTTTATTGAATAAGATCATATAGTACCAGTATCTCTTTCTATACTATTTATGAAACTAGCAATTAGCTCACTTGTATTATTCCTCTGCCTTTTTGTTCCAAAATTTTCGTATGCTGCTATTGATCTTTCTGTCACTCCTATTCGATATGAGATCACAGCAGATCCTGGAAAAAGCGTTACAAAATCCGCAAAAATTATCAATAATACCAATGCATCTGTACAAATTGTGATGGGAAAATCTGATTTTCAAGCAAAGTGAACGGATGGAAATTCACTTTTTGTAAGAAAGAGTGAAATGGTATATCCAGAACAAGAACTTTCCAATTGGATATCAATTTGAAATACTACTTTCACCTTAGGGCCAAAACAATCAAAAGAAGTGAGCTTTACGATTGCTATACCATCCAATGCAACTCCCGGATGACACTACTGAGCAATATTTTTTAAAAATAAGAATGCATCATCGAGTGGAAGTGTATGACTTCAGGTAGATTATGGGGTTCTTCTCCTTGTAAAGGTTAATGGAGATGTCATATCAGAGGGGAAACCATGAGAACTTCGAGTGAGTGGAGGTGGTTGAATCCGTATTGTCCTCGATGATTGTAGGATTGATTTTACGTCCAGTCCTCTTGATGGAAAATGTTTTGATAGTGTGGAAGATTTTTTTGTTGCTCCAGATAAGAAAAAATGATTTAGAAAGGAGTGAGCTCCCGAATGATTTGCTGTCGTTTTTGATCTCCCATTTGAAAATATTGGAAATACGCATATTAAACCAGAAGGGAAAATTCTTCTCGTCGATAAAGATGGAAAGCCCTTCGAAAAAATAGGAAAAGAGATTATTCGTGATGAAAATGGTTCAATGGTATGAGAGCGAATAGTTGATTACCTTCCACTCAATGATGAATGAGGGAATACACTCCCAAAAACCACAAGAGATTTCCATATTGAATGGAAAGGGTTTCCCTATAAAGGATATGATGAAAAATGAAATGAAATGATCAAATATTGGACACCTGGGGAATATTATACGATGCTCAATAAATCAGATCGTCAGTTTATTATGTTCTGGGAAAGAATCGCAGAGAAAACCTCTATCGTACCTATTACTGCACGAATTGATCTTTCCTATGTATGAGAAGATGGAAAAGAAAAAAAATTCCATCAAGAAAAAACATTTGATATTACCTATATTGAAGAATACATTGGACTCAATCCTTATGTAATTGCTCCACTTTCCATCCTTGTTCTTTTTATCTTCATTTTCTTTCTCTTTGGTCGAAAACGAAGAAGAAAGAAGGAAACAGGGGTACTTCGATACTTTTTACGAGAACATTTTCATCGATATTGGGAAAATATTTATATATCAGCGGATGAAAGTGTTCGTGACTTTTACAATAATGCCTCACTCGAAAAACGATTGAAACTTGCAAATGAAATAGAGAAAATTATCATAAATAACCCTCAATCAAAAAAACTGAAAAAGGTAGTTGAAAAACTCGGTCTCCACTATATTCCAGAAAAGGATAATATCTCTCTTCAAGATTGGCTCATGGAAATTCATGAACTCATGATCCATAAAGAAAGAAAAACAAGACAAAGAAAAGTTCAATAATAATAAGCTCCCAGATATTCTGGGGGCTTATTATTATATGTGTTGTAACATTGCAACGAGAGCATCTTTTATATGGAGTTTTTCTTTTTTAAGTTGTGAGAGTTCAATATCGGACATAAGATATCCAGGAATAAGACTCTCAGCACGACAAATCTCCATATCGAGCCCTTCGTATTCTCGAAGCAGTCTGGAAAAATGCGTATTCTCTTTTTTAAGAAGTTGAATTGCCTCTGTAAACTCAGGATTCCCTGAGAGAAATGGATGATGATCAATAATCATAATTTTAAAAAAAGGAAATAAATACATTTCATATTGTATCTATTTCCTTTCGTCTGGCAATCTTCATTTTAGAGAAGATTGATAGCTATCCAATTCGGATCAAGCCCCTTAAAATACGTAATGTGCTGTGCAATAATGAAACGATCTCCATGTTCACGAAGTGCCTCAAAGATTGCTTTATGATCGACAGAGCGAAATATATTTCATAAATGTTTCATAATAAGCTCTCCTTCATCCGCACGAATAAGTGCTACTGCAACTTCCGTATCGAGATCTCAAAAGAGTCGAAAGTTTCGCACTACGGTATTTACTTTTCAGTGCTCAATAAGATAAAGTGCACTTACTTTTGTTGCTCATGAAAATAATCGAATGGATTGAATTGTCTCCTTTGCAAGACCATTTTCAAAAAATAAACGAATCAAAGCATCATGAGAGGCTCATTGGAGGAGTGATACCTTCTGAAGCAATAAAAACCCCTTTCCTTCTTGGAGAAGTTTTAGGATAATATCTTCAGAAATTACATAAAAATGCTCAATATATTCGACAAGAAGTTGTGATTTATCATTTTCTAGAAGAAGTTCAGCTGTTTCAATTCCCTGCTTTCACTTTTGGATTTCTTCTATAATTCTTGTCCAATCTCAAAGCTTAATCAATGAGAGCATTTCAAAAGGAATTCAAATTGGAGCTTCATCTCAATTCATACTAGGAATTTTTTCTCAAGAAAGAGAAGAATCATTCTTATCGATTGTTGAGGAAGGAATAACTCCCTGAAGAGGTTCTTCTTTATCCTGAGAATCAGTAAGCTCAGAAAAAATCTCAGGCAAGAGTACATCCTGAGTTGGGGAGTCTTGATCTCAATCTTCAAGTGAAGAGATATGAGCAGCAAATCATTCACGTAAAATATCTTGAATATGATTCATATTAGACGTATCTTCCTCTATTTCCTGAGAAAAATGAACATCATCCATTGGTTGAGCGGGGAGTATTGTTTGTTCTTGAGATGGATTGTTTGGTTGAATATTTTCTTCCAATACATCATCTTGATTCTTTCCTTGTGGAAGAGCTTCAAGTGGATCTAAAGGAGTTAGGAGTGATAATTTCATATGCTCGAGGAGCTCCAAATCATCCGGGGCAGTAAGAAGTTCGTGATGATCCCCCGCAGATAATAATTCATGGTGGTCACCCGCATCAAGGAGCTTATACTCTTCACCCTGTGAAAGAAGTACAACCTCATGAATTGATTCGGTAGGAACAGAATCATGAACAATCTCCTGAGTTGGATTGGAAACTCATGAAACATCAAAAATAGCATCATTGGCAGATGGAGTATTTCCAATAATTCATATAACTCGTAAAGAAACAGTTTTTGCATAAATTCGCGAAAGATTCTCATCGGTTACAATTTCAAATACCGGTTCGATAGTTTCTTGTGGGGTCTCATCAAAAAGAGCGACATCTGGATCGAAAAATGTAATACCGTGATCTTTCAGGGAGCAAGCTTGACCTGTTGTCATATCAAGACGAATGATAGAGTAAATAATCTTCTTTTTCTACTCTATAGGAATTCATATTGCTTGTCAAAACAGACTAAAAAGAAGAAAGAAATATGGCTTTACAAATTATAAGAAATATCTCTTATAAATGTATTAATGGGGAATTCCATCAATACTTGGATAATGCTTCCAAAATTCCTCACGAAAACTTTGAAATTGCCCCTGAAGAATTGATTTTCGTGCTTCTTTTGCAAGAGTGATAAGATACTCCATATTATGGAGAGAAAGGAGAGTTCACCCGAGTGATTCTCCTACATTCATAAGATGCCGTAAATATCCGAGTGAATACCGTCTTGAAATATTCGTTTCAAATCATGGAATCATAGGAATATGTTCATGCGAAAGTTTATATTTTTCATTTGTTATTTTTACATTTCCAAATGATGAAAATACCTCTCAATGCCTTCATAATCTGGTTGGTAGTACACAATCAAACATATCTATACCTCGAGCAATTCACTCAACAACATCTTCTGGAGTACCAACTCACATAAGATACCTTGGCTTTTCTCTCGGAAGAATCGGTGCAAGGGTATCAAGGATACGGTACATATCTTCCTTGGATTCTCCAACCGACAAACCTCATATAGCTATACCAGTTGTATCAAGTTTTGAGAGAAAATGACAAGATTCTTCACGAAGGTGATTATATACCACTCATTGTATAATCGGGAAAAGTGTTTGTGGATAGAGTCATGCCTCTTTACGAATTCATTCATTTATTTTCCATTGACTATAGGAACGAAGTGCCCAACGATGGGTACGCTCCATAGCAGCCCGAGCATAAGATTCGGATGAACAACCAGGTGCACATTCATCAAATGCCATAATAATATCTGCCCCGAGAGAGGATTGGATATCCATGACACGTTCAGGAGTAAAGAAATGTTTAGAACCATCACGATAAGAGCGAAACTCCACACCATCTTCTGTTATTTTTACGAGTTTCTCTTTATTCTTAAAACCTCCTCATGCGGTTTGTCCGAGTGAAAACACCTGAAATCCACCACTATCAGTCAATATTGGAATAGGAATATCCATAAAGCTATGGAGTCATCCAAAATGCTCTACCACTTCCGCTCCAGGTCGAAGATAGAGGTGGTATGTATTTGAGAGCATAATTTGTGCTCCTGTTGAGAGTACTTGATCAGCAGTGATTCATTTCACGGTTGCCTGAGTTCCAACTGGCATAAATATTGGTGTCTCAATAATTCCATGCGGTGTTACGAATGTACCAGCACGCGCAAAGCCATCTTGATGATGAAGAGAAAAAGAAAACATAGAAAAAAATTACTCGAAACCGAGTATATAGAAAATATGTTCCGAGTAAATAAAGAAGTACACCTATAGAATAGGTTTAAGCTTGAGTATTAGCAAAATTTTGAATATTATTTACAAAATACTCATAAAAAGCATGTTTTTGAAGAGTTCCATTTTTCACTATTTGACTCATCGGTGCTGATGTTTCCAATCTATCAATTGCTGTATCTAATTTCTTTTGATTTCATAATTGATACGTTCCAAGAGTAGCAAGGCTTTCAGGATAAGGTTGTTTTTCATCATACTTTGATACAAGCTCACTCTTTTTATCATCACTCTTTATTTCTGAACTTCCTATATTTCCAATTTTTCCATCTATAATTGGAGCCTGTACCATTTGAGTAATAAACTCTAACAATAAAGCTGCAAATTTGTAGCTTGGTACCATTTGATCATTTTGATCCTTCAGATGATTAAATGCTGGATCACGGTTGATTTTATCGTAGATATCAGTAAAGAAAGTTCATCCTCCAGGAAGAAAATGATTTCGTAAAAATGGAATACTTGCACATGCTTCGATACGACGAAATAATCATGGAATCTCATTAGCTTTATGTGCTGGCCACTCATCTCCACATCATTTTACGGATAAGGTCGTATCATTTACTTTATGCACTACAATATCCGTCCCTGTCAGTCGCACTGGAAGACCACTCTCGATCGCATCTTTCAATTCCCAATGATTTCTATGCTTATTAGAAGAGACTTCTTTTTGATTTCAATACATATTTATAGTATCTTGTCAAAACCCATTGACAGAATTCAGATTGTTTCATATATTTGTTGAAATTTTCTCATCTTTCTGTGTTGTATTATTTTGAAGATTATTATCAATTTCGATATATCGTTTCTTTGCGTCATTTAAATATCTTTCTGAATCATATATTTTATTTTCAATATGTTCTTTTTCTAAATCTTTTCGTTCTGTGGACTCAAATGAATGAAACAAATCTAAAAGAGCCTTGTTATCACTATTGGGATTTATAATTATAAGAGCTTCTTCAAGAAATTCATCGTTCTTTCCAAGCGCATCCATGACAGCTGGAATATTATAGAAACTTTCGATAGGATCATTTTCTGATAAAGTGTCATAAGGTGGTCATAGAAGTTTTAATACTGTCAGTATATTTTTAATATATGGCTTGATAATCTCTTTGATAGCTGATTCATCTTTAATTAAATCTATTAAAAGACTTTGAGCGTGTAATTGACGAGTTAGATGTATATGTGTTCGATAACTGGATCGACGGAGAACTTGTCGAAGGACCTAAAGAAAGTCGCTACTTTGTAGAATGTACTT
>ERZ1034361.1658-NODE-1658-length-11469-cov-26.181794_pt1 | contig 11469 bp, 10 predicted proteins | sample MGYA00520617_ERZ1034361 | MGnify/ENA primary metagenome ERZ1034361 (study PRJEB33736, sample SAMEA104284507) | Azolla filiculoides | biome: Urban; feature: Water surface; material: Ditch water | place: Netherlands | collected 2015-10-28 | depth 0-0.1 m ... | reverse complement strand
GAAGGCATTAACGGCATCCAAACGGCCACCTAAGCCAACCTCGAGGATGGCGACCTCCACCCCTGTTTTGATGAAATGCCAAACAGCGGCTAAAGTACCCACTTCAAAATAGGTTAGCGCTATGGCTGGTTCAACACGCCTAGCTTGCTCAACCACAGCGAAAGCTTGACACAGTGCCGCATCGCTAGTTGGCGCGCCATTGACTCTAACGCGCTCGTTGTATTGCAGGATGTGCGGTGAGGTGTAGCAGCCAACTTGATAGCCCGCCTGCAAATAAATTTGCTCTAGCATGGCGCAAGTTGAACCCTTGCCATTGGTGCCAGCCACGGTAATAAGAGGAAATGGCGTGGCTTGCAATTGCAATCGGCTCAGCATTTGCTGAACCCTATCTAACCCCATGGCGATGGATTTGGGATGCAAACTTTCGATGTAGCTGAGCCAGGCGGCCAAGTCGTTTGATTGAAACGCTGAACTGGTGATCTCGTTAGAAATGGCTAAGACCTTTTAGTCTGGCAAAAAAAAGCTGGCCAAAAAGAGGCCAGCGCTAGTTGGGGTGATTAAGCCGCCACCGGCAATCGCATTAAATTAGCCAAGATATTAGCTAACTTATCGCGCATTTCACGCCTATCCACGATCATGTCTATGGCGCCGTGTTCGAGTAAAAATTCCGCGCGTTGGAATCCGTCCGGCAATGTTTCACGAACCGTCTGCTCAATCACACGCGGGCCAGCAAAACCAATTAAAGCTTGCGGCTCTGCAATAATGACATCGCCCAACATGGCAAAGCTGGCTGACACACCACCCATGGTTGGATCCGTCAAAACGGAAACAAAGGGCAAGCCGGCTTTGCTCAACTGCGTGAGTGCAGCACTGGTTTTAGCCATCTGCATAAGCGACAACAAGCCTTCTTGCATACGCGCCCCGCCGCTGGCAGAGACGCAAACGAATGCCATTTTATTGTCTATGGCGGTTTGCACGCCGCGCACAAAACGCTCGCCCACCACCGAACCCATGGAGCCGCCCATGAATCTAAATTCAAACGCCGCCACCACCGCAGGCACGGTTTTAATGCTGCCCTGCATGACCACCAATGCGTCTTTTTCTGCCACGGCTTTTTGCGATTCAACTATGCGCTCCGCATAGGTTTTGCTGTCTTTAAATTTAAGTGGGTCTATGGGTTGCACGGATGCGCCAATCTCAAACTGGCCATCGGCGTCCAACAACAAGGCTATGCGCTCACGCGCTCCGATGCGATGGTGATGCGCGCACTTAGGGCAAACTTCCGAGTTGTCTTCCAAGTCTTTTTTATACAAGACGGTTTGGCAGGCTGGGCATTTACTCCACAAGCCTTCTGGCACGGTTTTTTTATCTCGGCCAACCACCCGTTTAATTTTTTGCGGTAATTTATTTAACCAACTCATCTGACTAATCCTCTTTATTGCTCGTTTGTTTAGGCCGCGTCTACGGCCGTTTTTAATTCCGTCATCAAGTTCGCCACATTGCTTAACAAATTGGCTTCATTGGAACCCTCTATGGCTAGCACCATGCGACTGCCTACCACTACTGCATCCGCAATCGCAGCCGTGGCTTTAGCCGTAGCGGCATCGCGTATACCAAAGCCTACGCCCACCGGTAAATTTGTTTGTTCGCGTATGCTCGCTACCCGACCCGCGACCTCGACGATATCCAAGTTGGCCGCACCGGTTACGCCTTTTAGTGACACGTAATAGACAAAGCCACTGGCCTGATTGACAATGAGCTCCACGCGTTTTGCATCGGTGGTAGGAGACAACAAGAATACCGGATCAATGTCCCTGTCCTGCAATTCTTTAACAAAACTGCCGCATTCTTCGGGCGGATAATCCACAGTAATCACGCCATCGACATCGGCTGCTTTGGCTTTATCAGCAAAAGCCACGGCACCAACCGCCTCTATCGGGTTGGCGTAACCCATTAAAATAATGGGCGTGGCCTGATCGGTCTGCCTAAAGGTTTTAACCATGTCCAACACCGCTGTTAGGCCTACTTTATGCAACAAAGCACGTTCGCTGGCACGCTGAATTACGGGTCCATCGGCCATGGGGTCAGAGAATGGCACGCCCAACTCTATCATGTCTGCGCCATGCTCCACCAAGGTATGCATCAAGCTCACGGTGAATTTAGGGTGCGGATCACCGGCCGTGATATACGGGATCAAGGCGGTCTTACCTTGTTGTTTTAGGGAGGCAAATACGGTTTTGATTCTAGACATAAGGGTCGTCAGTAAAAATTAATCGGCTGGGGTTTACAAGCTAATATTAGCCAATTTGGCCACGGTATTGATGTCTTTATCACCACGACCAGACAGGTTAACCAAGATGATTTTATCCTTGCTCATGGTTTTAGCTAATTTTTCCGCGTAGGCTAAACCATGACTGGATTCCAATGCAGGAATGATGCCTTCGGTACGGCATAAATTATGGAAAGCGGCCATGGCTTCGTCATCGGTCACGGCCACGTATTCCGCGCGTTTAATGTCTTTCAACCAGGCGTGCTCAGGACCTACCCCAGGGTAATCCAAGCCGGCTGAGATGGAGTGCGTTTCGATGATGTTGCCGTCGGCATCTTGCATCAAATAGGTACGGTTGCCGTGCAACACGCCGACCGCACTGTTAGCCGTTAACGGTGCGGCATGCTTGCCAGTTTCCATGCCTAAGCCTGCCGCTTCGACGCCTATCAAACGCACATTAGGCACGTCGATATAAGGGTAAAAAATACCCATGGCATTAGACCCACCACCCACACAGGCGACCACCGCTTCAGGTTGGCGCCCTACCATTTCCATCATTTGTTGCTTGGCTTCTATGCCTATGATGGCTTGAAAATCCCGCACCATCATGGGATAAGGATGCGGGCCGGCTACCGTGCCTATGATGTAAAAGGTATTGTGTACATTGGTCACCCAATCGCGCATGGCTTCATTAAGCGCATCTTTTAAAGTTTTGGAGCCACTTTCTACCGGCACCACGGTCGCGCCCAACAACTTCATTCTAAACACATTCGGCGCTTGCCGTTTTACGTCTTCGCTACCCATGTAGACTACGCATTCCAGGCCCAACCTAGCGGCAATGGTAGCGGTAGCCACACCATGTTGACCGGCACCGGTTTCAGCAATCACACGAGGCTTGCCCATGCGTTTAGCCAATAAAGCTTGGCCTATGGTGTTGTTGATTTTGTGTGCGCCGGTATGGTTTAAATCTTCACGCTTTAAATAGATTTGCGCACCACCGACTTTGTCCGACAAGCGTTTTGCGTGATAAATAGGACTGGGGCGACCAACAAAATGTTTTAAATCGTAGGCGTACTCAGCTAAAAATACCGGGTCGTGACGGTATTTTTCATACATCACGCGCAATTCTTCTAATGCCTCAACCAAAGTTTCGGCAACAAATGTACCACCGTACTGACCAAAATGGCCTCGTGCATCTGGCATGTCATAAAGCTGCATGTTTATTTCCCCACGTTTAATATTCTTGCAAACGCCTAAGCGTTTACGCTAGCCATTCACCGCATGCATAAAGCGCGCAATTTTAGCTTGATCTTTAATGCCTTTGGCCGATTCAACGCCGCCACTGACGTCCACCGCATAAGGTCTGACTTGCCCAATGGCCAAGGCCACATTAGCGTCGTTTAACCCACCAGCTAGAATCAGCACCGGCGTTTCAACCGACCTGTCTGTGGTCATGCAAGTAGGGATTAAGTTCCAATCAAATGCATGACCGGTGCCACCTGCTTGCCCTTCGGTATAGGTATCCAGTAACAAGGCCTTGGCCGCTGAAAAATCGTTTGCACATTGTAACAAATTTGTCTCAGGCTTAACCCGTATTGCTTTGATAAACGGCAAGCCATACGCTGCGCATTGCTCAGGCGTTTCGTCGCCATGAAATTGCAAGGTATCCAAATGCACAGCGGCCAACACCGAGCGTATGAAATCCGGGGTCGCATCAACAAACAGGCCGACTGCATTAACAAAGGCAGGCAGTTCGCGACTAATGGCAGCAGCTTGCGCCACACTGACGTTGCGTGCACTGTGCTCATAAAATACCAAGCCTATGGCGTCCGCGCCTGCGGCTACAGCAGCGAGCGCATCCTCAACGCGGGTAATACCGCAAATTTTAACTCGGGTTCTCAATCGTTTTGTCTCATTCTAGGCTAGCAGCATGACCCATTTCGTCATAGCGATATTGTAACGCTTAAATCACCAAGGTAATGGATTTCGCATCGTTTTTCGCTAGCGGTAAGCGCCATTTTTCATGGTAGCGAACTTGCGTCAAATAAAGTCCGCTTGGGGAAAATGTCGGCGGGGCCAAATTTCGGTCGCGCTGCGCTAACATGGTCTGCATGTAACTGGCCGGGTAGGCGCCTTTACCTATATAGACCAAAGCACCCACCATATTGCGCACCTGGTGTTGCAGGAAAGCATTGGCTGAAAAATCGAATACCACATACGCACCCTGCTCTTGCACTTGCGCTTTGGTCATGGTTCTAATTGGGCTTTTTGCTTGGCATTCGGCCGCACGAAATGCACTGAAGTCATGCTCGCCAATTAAATACGAGGCGGCTTCTGCCATGGCGGCTACATTCAGCGGCAAATGAAACCAACCGGCTTTGCTGGCCATCAGCGCCGAGCTAACGGGAGCGTTATACAAGAGGTATTGGTAACTGCGCTCTAAGGCAGAAAAACGTGCATGAAACTCGTCATCGACAGGCTGCGCCCATTCCACACGCACGCTACTAGGTAGATAGGCATTGACCCCTCGCACCCAGGCAGAAAGTGGTCTGTCGCTATCGGTGTCAAAATGCACCACCTGCCCCAGTCCGTGCACACCGGTATCGGTTCTGCCCGCGGCATGCAAACGTATCGGATGAAGCGCAATTTTAGCTAATGCCAATTCCAGGGCATCTTGCACACCGCATGCGCTTGGCTGACTTTGCCAGCCACAAAAACCCGAGCCATCGTAGGCTATACCTAAAGCCAGCCTCATGCCTGCCACACCTTAAAAAAATCCACTGCGCCAACAAATTTGCTAAAACTTAAGCCCATCACGGCCAGCAACATTAAACTCAGCATGGCTTTATCGAACCAAGTAAAAGCCGGTTGCGCCAAGATTAAAGGTGGCGTTGCACCAGGCTCATCAGGCGCTAAAGCCAGTTTATCGAGTTGAGAGAAATCCAGCTTAAGCTTAGTTTGGACCGCCATTTGCTCTACGTAATGCAAAGTGAGCAGCATCCTTACCGTGAAGCGCTCCACATTCAATCCCACTAAGCGCAATGGCGACAACAAGGTCCACAAGCCGGCCATCAATTGGCTTTTACTAGCGCTAGCAAATAAGGCCGACAAGCTAGCCACGGCGATTAGCAACTTGGCTATTTGCATCAGGCCGAGGTGCAAGCCCTCAAAGCTGGGGGCCACATTTAATGGCAAAAATGCCAGGTATTCTCCGGGTGTGGCGTAGGCATAAACCAAAAGCAAGGACAAAAACAACCAACGCATGCGCTTAATCAATTGAGAAAAATGCGGCAAATTGAGCACGGCCGCCAACAGGCAGACAAGGCCGCATAGGACTGCGATGGAGGATGGGCTTAAATACTGCAGTAGCAGCAATAGGAAGAAAAAGCAGGCTATTTTTACAAATGGATGCATAAAAATACGCGCCGTATGCAGACCTTAAGTCTCAGTGGCTTTTGGCTTTTTTTTGCTGGGCGCGATGGCATTGGCCAAGGTCAATTCATCTTCGGTCTCGCTTAGGTCTAGGCTTATCGCCGAGAGGTCTATGCGTATCACTTCCATGTCACCGTCTGCTGCAGTCACTTCATTGGCATCGGTCTTGATGAAGCTAGTCTGCCCGGTTTTTTTCTTGGCTTTTGCTTTACTAGGAGGCAGCGTCTGCTCCGCTGGCTTAACTTGCAATACGGCAGGCTCTGTGAAATTAAGGTCTAGCCCGGCTAAATCCACAGGCGGCGCATCGCTCGCAGCGCTCAGCGCTTCGCCAGCCAGGTTAGCCTCAGGCTTTGCTTGTGATTTAGCTTGCCCTTGAACTTGCGCCTGCTTTTCAAGCGCTAAATTTGCTTGATTACCGTCAATGGCTTGGCCTTTAAAATCGAGTAAGTTCGCTCTGCGCTTATTACTGCGGCTTAACCAAGTGAAGGCGGCAACGATGGCTAACAAGGTTAAAGATAAAACCAACCAGTCTGCCCAAGCGGCTCTTTTAGGCTTATGTTCAGCCTGCTTGGCTTGATTGGCTTGTTTAGCTTCAGTAGCATGCTTTTGCAGATCGGCCATGGATTGGTTTTTAAGTCGCAACAATTGCTGCATGTCTTGGATTTGTTTTTGCAAGGCTTGGGCGCGCGCTTCGGATTCTTGTAGGGATTTCTCACGCGCCGTGGCGTCTTCTTGCAATGCCATTAGTTTGGCGTCGGCCGACTTCGCCGCTTCCTTGCCACCCGCGCTCAATTTAACTACGTCATTATTTGTGGTCTTGACCTTTTCCGCATCGTCTTTGGCACTGGCAATTTTGCCGGATGCCGATTGCGCCTGCACGGCATCGGGACGAGCAATTTGAGTTAAGACCTTATTGGCTAAAGCAGCACGGTAGGCCTGCCAATTACTGGCATGCAATTTTACTTCGGCTGTCGCTGCAGCAGCTTGGGTGGCCAACAATTCGGCTGGCGATGGCAATGCTAAGGTCTGGCCTGCTTTTAATCGGTTCATGTTGCCAGCCTCGAAGGCTTGTGGGTTGGCTTGGTACAAACCTAAAAGCATTTGATCCAAACTCACGCCTTCTTGCGCCATGGCTTTAGCCAAGCTAGACAAAGTATCCCCAGGCTTGCTGACTAAGGCTAATGGTCGTGCCCGATCAACTTGGTCTGAGGACTGGTCAGGCAGCATTGCGGCTTGCAATTGATCATCGGTATTAGCCGCTTCGCCACTCGCCAGTGGTGCGACTATCGCCTCGGGTTCGGCTTCTGCCAGTTGTGGCGGATCCAGCAAGACGATGTATTGTTTTTGCAAGCGACCGGCTGCCCAATCAAGTTGCAACAACACATCCAAATACGGCTCATTAATAGGCAAGCTAGAGCTAAGCTTTAATACCGCTAAACCTTGTGGGTTTTGTTGCAATTCAACTTTAAGGTCAAGGTAATGGGATTGATAACGAATGCCTTGCTTAGCGTAGGCTTGCTCGCTGGCAAGCGCGGCCTGCAAACCACTTAAAGACTCCTGTGGCTCCAATAGCACCTCAACTTCAGCCAACAAGGGTTCGCCTAGGTTAGAACTTAGATTCAAGCTACCTAAACTGGCGGCGTGACTAAGCGGCGCCAGCATCAGGCTAAGCAGCAAAAACAACACCGGCATAGATTTAATCTTGCTCACGCTCACCCGCCATTATTTTTCAATTAAGATGCGCAACATGCGACGCAAGGGTTCAGCAGCACCCCAAAGCAACTGATCGCCCACGGTAAAGGCCGATAAATACTCACCGCCCATGCTCAATTTACGCAAACGGCCCACCGGGGTCATTAACTTACCGGTGACGGCGGCTGGCGTCAATTCACGCATGCTAATTTCACGCTCATTGGGCACCACCTTGGCCCATGGGTTGGCTTCCGCTAGCATGGCCTCAATCTCATCCAGTGGCACATTTTTAGTTAACTTGATGGTCAAGGCCTGACTGTGACAACGCATGGCGCCAATGCGCACGCACAAGCCATCAATCAATATAGGATGGGCTTCGCGTCCTAGGATCTTATTGGTTTCAACACCACCTTTCCATTCCTCTTTACTTTGGCCATTACCTAAGTCTTTGTCTATCCATGGTATCAAGCTGCCAGCCAAGGCTACGCCAAAATTTTCCGTGGGAAATTGCGCGTCGCGCAATGTGCTAGCGACACGACGGTCTATGTCTAAAATAGCCGAAGCCGGGTCGGCCAATAAGCCACTGACAGAGGCATGGGCTGCGCCCATTTGCTTGAGTAATTCGCGCATGTTTTGCGCGCCGGCACCGGATGCTGCCTGGTAGGTCATGGAGGTGGCCCACTCAACCAAATTGGCTTTGAATAAGCCATTTAATGCCATCAACATCAAGGATACGGTGCAATTGCCGCCCACCCAATTTTTGTTACCGGCAGCATAGGCCGCTTGAATCACATGCATATTGACCGGATCAAGCACGATTACCGCGTCTTTTTCCATACGCAATGTTGAGGCTGCATCTATCCAATGACCGGTCCAACCGTCTGCGCGCAATTTAGGGAACACCTCACCGGTGTAATCGCCACCTTGGCAGGAAATAATCACGTCCATGGCTTTCAACTGCGCCACACTCATGGCATCTTGCAATGGCGGCGTGTCTTTGCCTACGTTAGGGGCAGCGGCACCAATTTGCGACGTGGTAAAAAATTGCGGGTCTATCAAGGCAAAATCCTGCTCTTCCATCATGCGCTGCATCAGCACAGAACCCACCATGCCACGCCAACCGACCAAACCCACTTTTAACATACGCTGCATCCTAAACTTTCAAATATCCGTTATTTTAAATTACCACTGCGACTTTACAGCGCTGCCACCACGGCATCGCCCATCTCACTGCAACCCACTTGTTTGCAACCATCCGTCGCAATGTCGGCCGTGCGGTAACCTTGCGCCAAGGCTTTCTTAACGGCATTTTCTATGCGCAAGGCATTGCTTTCATCGTTAAAGGTATAACGCAACATCATCGCTGCCGACAATATCGTAGCCAATGGGTTGGCAATGTTTTTACCGGCGATATCGGGTGCCGAGCCATGACTAGGCTCGTACATGCCTTTGTTGTTTTCATCCAATGAGGCCGATGGCAACATGCCTATGGAGCCGGTTAGCATGGACGCTTCATCGGAAAGAATGTCGCCAAAAATATTACCCGTCACCATCACGTCAAATTGCTTAGGCGCACGAATTAACTGCATGGCGGCGTTATCCACGTACATATGGCTTAATTCCACTTCAGGGTACTCAGCCGACAGTTCTATCATGACTTGGCGCCATAACTCGGTGGTTTCCAACACGTTGGCTTTGTCCACGGAACAGACTTTGGCTTTCTGACCGGGTTGACGGCGCTTCATGGCAATGTCAAAGGCAACGCGACCTATGCGACGAATTTCGGATTCACAGTAGCGCATGGTGTTAATGCCTTCGCGCTCGCCGTTTGGCAATGTGCTAATGCCACGCGGTTGGCCAAAATAAATGTCGCCGGTGAGCTCACGGACTATCATGATGTCCAAACCGGACACCACTTCCGGTTTCAATGTAGACGCGCCAGCTAATTCTGGATAAAGCAAGGCTGGTCGCAAGTTAGCGAATAAATTCAAGGCCTTACGTATGCGCAATAAACCACGCTCAGGGCGTAAATGGCGTTCTAATTTGTCGTATTTCCAATCGCCTACCGCGCCCAACAACACCGCATCCGAATCCAAAGCCAATTGCAAAGTGGCGTCTGGCAGTGGATCGCCTGACGCTTCGTAACCGGCACCGCCTATCGGCGCCTCGGTCATGGTCATGTTTAAATTTAGGGCTTTTAGCACTTTAACAGCCTGCGCCACGATTTCCGGTCCTATGCCATCGCCTGGCAATATCGCTAATTTCATCTTCTTTTTTTCCGTTAGGGTTTTATTTAATCTTAATTATAAAGCCATGGCTGAGCTTGCTGATGGCGCGCTTCAAAGGCTTTAATTTTGTCTTGGTGTTGCATGGTCAAGCCTATGTCATCCAGCCCGTTTAATAAGCAGTGCTTACGGAAGGCGTCCACGCTAAAACTGAAGCTCTCACCCGATGGCGTGTTCACTGTTTGCGCGGCCAAATCAACCTGCAATTTATAATTCGGCGTTGCCGCCACTTGCTTAAATAAGCTGTCAACAATATCGGCACTTAATACGATGGGCAGCATGCCATTCTTAAAGCAATTGTTATAAAAAATATCGGCGTAGCTGGAAGCAATAATGACTTTGAAACCAAAGTCTTCCAAGGCCCATGGCGCATGCTCGCGGCTGGAGCCGCAGCCAAAATTTTCGCGGGTAAGCAATATGCTGGCGCCTTGATAGCGGGCTTGATTGAGCACAAAGTCCGGATTAATTTGACGCTTGCTGTTATCCATACCTGGCTCACCGTGATCTAGGTAACGCCATTCATCAAAGGCATTCACGCCAAAACCGGAACGCTTGATGGACTTCAAAAATTGCTTAGGGATGATCGCGTCGGTGTCGACGTTGGCTCTGTCTAAAGGGGCAACCAAACCGTTTAATTGGGTGAAAGCTTGCATGTTTTTCGTCTTTAATTTGCTTAATTTTAATCAGTATTAATGGTTATTATTGATGGCTGACGTCAACAAAGTGACCCGCGATGGCAGCCGCAGCCGCCATGGCTGGGCTAACTAGATGGGTGCGACCACCTTGACCTTGCCTGCCTTCAAAATTGCGGTTTGAAGTTGAGGCACAGCGTTCACCTGCCTCCAAACGGTCAGCATTCATGGCCAAACACATGGAACAGCCAGGCTGACGCCATTCAAAACCGGCTTCGCTAAATACCTTATCCAAGCCCTCTTGTTCGGCTTGGGCTTTAACCAATCCAGAGCCGGGCACGACTAGGGCCAATTTGACGTTAGCCGCCACGCGTTTACCTTTGGCAACGGCGGCCGCTGCGCGCAGGTCTTCGATACGCGAATTGGTGCAGGAGCCGATGAATACTTTGTCTATACGAATTTCGCTAATTGGCGTGTTAGGTTGTAAACCCATGTAAGCGTAAGCACGCTCCCAATCGGCTTTTTGCACGGCATTTTTAGCCAGATCCAAACTGGGTACACGCCCGTCTATGGCCACCACCATTTCCGGCGAAGTGCCCCAAGTGACTTGCGGCTTAATGTCTTCGGCTTGCAAGCGCACCACTAAATCGAATTGTGCCCCCGCATCGGATTGCAAGGTGCGCCAATATGCCACGGCAGCATCCCATTGATCTGCTTTAGGCGCGTAAGGGCGGCCTTTAATGTAATTAATGGTGGTGTCATCCACCGCCACCATACCGGCACGCGCACCGGCTTCAATCGCCATATTGCAAAGCGTCATGCGCCCTTCCATGGACAGACCGCGTATTGCCGAACCAGCAAATTCAATGGCATAACCATTGCCGCCAGCGGTGCCGGTTTTACCTATGATGGCTAATGCCACGTCCTTGGCCGTGACCATGGGGCCCAACTGACCTTCCACCAAGACTTGCATGGCTTTGGATTTTTTTTGCACCAAACACTGGGTGGCCATCACGTGCTCCACTTCCGATGTGCCTATGCCGTGTGCTAAGGCACCAAACGCGCCGTGCGTACTGGTATGCGAATCGCCGCACACCACCGTCATGCCTGGCAAGGTTGCACCTTGCTCAGGGCCAACCACGTGCACTATGCCTTGTCG
>ERZ1034361.1656-NODE-1656-length-11479-cov-3.363006_pt1 | contig 11479 bp, 10 predicted proteins | sample MGYA00520617_ERZ1034361 | MGnify/ENA primary metagenome ERZ1034361 (study PRJEB33736, sample SAMEA104284507) | Azolla filiculoides | biome: Urban; feature: Water surface; material: Ditch water | place: Netherlands | collected 2015-10-28 | depth 0-0.1 m ... | reverse complement strand
CCTGGTCGGCGACCGAGATTGCCAGCGCGCCGCCGGAGCCCCCCTCGCCGATGATGGTCGAGATGATCGGCACCTCGAGCTGCGCCATCTCGAAGATGTTGCGCCCGATCGCCTCGGACTGGCCGCGCTCCTCGGCGTCGATGCCGGGATAGGCACCCGGGGTGTCGACGAAGGTGAACACCGGCAGCTTGAACTTCTCGGCCAGCTTCATCAGGCGCAGCGCCTTGCGGTAACCCTCGGGCTTGGTCATGCCGAAGTTGCGCATCGCGCGCTCCTTGGTGTCGCGGCCCTTCTGGTGACCGATGACCATGCAGGGCTGGCCGTTGAAGCGCGCCAGGCCACCAACGATCGCGAGATCGTCAGCGAAATGGCGGTCGCCATGCAGCTCGACAAAGTGGGTGAAGATGCCCGCCACATAGTCCAGCGTGTAGGGCCGGTCGCTGTGGCGCGCGATCTTGGTGATCTGCCACGGCGTCAGCTGACTGTAGATGTCCTTGGTCAGCTGCAGGCTCTTCTTGCTGAGCTGCTCGATCTCTTCCGAGATGTCGACCGCGGACTCGCTCTGGACATAGCGCAGTTCTTCGATCTTGTTTTCGAGTTCGGCAATCGGTTGCTCGAAGTCGAGGAAATTCTTTTTCGCCAAGGTGTACTCCTTTGGTCGGTTCTATGGTGCGCGAACGCTTCAGGTCGCCGTCGGCACGGGATCCAACGAGCGCCAAATATACCAAGTCGCGACGCTGCAGTAGGGCGACCAGGCCGCGGCAACCTCGCGCGCCTCGCTGCGGCTGACCGGTTCGCCCGAGAAATAGCCTTCGCTGATGCCTCGGATCAGCCCCGCATCATCGAGCGGCAGCACGTTGGGACGCAACAGGTAGAAGATCAGGAACATCTCGGCCGTCCAGCGGCCGATGCCGCGGATCGCGACCAGTTCCTGGATGATGGACTCGTCATCCATGTCGTGCCAGGCATCGACATGCAGAACGCCCGAGTCGAAGTGGCGCGCGAGGTCGACCAGATAATCGATCTTGCGCGCGCTCAGACCCGCGGTGCGCATGGCCTCGGGCGCCAGCGTCAACACGCCAGCCGGGCTGATCTCGGGCAACAGCTTGACGAAGCGGTGCCAGGCCGCCTGCGCCGACTTGACTGAGATCTGCTGGCCGATCACGCTGCGCGCCAGCGTCGTGAAGGGATCGGCGCGCGACTGCAGCGTCACATCCGGAAACTGCGGGATGAGCTTCTTCATCACGCGGTCGCGCTTCATCAGGTGACGGCAGGCCTCGGCCCAGTAGGGCGGGCGCAGCGGTGGCGCTGCGCCCGCAGCCGTTTCGACCAGCGGCAAGGCGACCGACTCGATCGGAGTCTTGGCCATTTCAGGCCCGTTCCCAGCTGGTGCCGGCGGGACCGTCCTTCAGCACCACGCCCTGCTCGAGCAGGGCCTTGCGGATGCGGTCGGCTTGCGGCCAGTCCTTGGCCGCCTTGGCCACGGCACGGGCTTCGATCTGCGCCTGGATCGCGGCTTCATCGAGGCCGCCGGCCACGCTGCCGCCCTGCAGGAAGGCGGTCGGTTCTTCCTGCAGCAGTCCGAGGATGGCGCCCAGCGCTTTCAGCAGGCCGGCGCGCTCGGCCGAGCGGCTGCGGTTGACTTCGCTCGCGAGCTCGAACAACACGGCGACCGCCTCGGGCGTGCCGAAGTCCTCGTCCATGGCAGCCTTGAAGCGGGCGGCGTACTCGTCGGTCCAGTCGATCGGGGCTTCAGCCGCCGGCACCGAGGCCAGCGCGGTGTAGAGGCGCTTCAGGGCGTTGCGCGCGTCGTCGAGATGGGCATCGCTGTAGTTGAGCGCACTGCGGTAATGCGCGCGCAGGATGAAGAAGCGCACGGTCTCGGCGTCGTACTGGGCCAGCACTTCACGGATGGTGAAGAAGTTGCCCAGGCTCTTGGACATCTTCTCGTTGTCGACGCGCACGAAGCCGTTGTGCATCCAGAACCGGGCCAGCGGCTGACCGCTCGCGCCTTCGCTCTGCGCGATCTCGTTCTCGTGGTGCGGAAACTGCAGGTCGGCGCCGCCGCCATGGATGTCGAAGCTCTCGCCGAGCATCTCGCAGCTCATGGCCGAGCACTCGATATGCCAGCCCGGCCGGCCGAGGCCGTAGGCACCGTCCCACTTGGCTTCGGCCGGCTCCTCGGCCTTGGCCGCCTTCCAGAGCACGAAGTCGAGCGGGTCCTGCTTGCCGTCGTCGACCGCGACGCGCTCGCCGGCGCGCAAGTCGTCGAGGCTCTTGCCCGACAGCTTGCCGTAGCCCTCGAACTGGCGCACGGCATAGTTGACGTCGCCGTTGGCGCTGCGGTAGGCCAGGCCTTTGCGTTCGAGCTTGCCGATCAGGTCGAGCATCTGCGGCACATAGTCGGTCGCGCGTGGCTCGAAGGTCGGACGCTCGATCTTGAGCGCGTCGGCATCCTGGTGCAGTGCCTCGACCATTCGGTCGGTCAGGCCACGGATGGTTTCGCCGTTCTTGAGCGCACGCGCGATGATCTTGTCGTCGATATCGGTGACGTTGCGCACATAGGTGACGCGGTAGCCACTGGCCTTGAGCCAGCGCTGCACGACATCGAAGGCAACCATCGAACGGGCATGGCCCAGGTGGCAGAGGTCGTAGACCGTCATGCCACAGACGTAGAGGCGCACATGGCCGGGCTCGAGCGGAGAGAAGTCGTCGACGCGGCGCGTCAGCGAGTTATAAATGCGCAAGGTCATGGGGAGCTTGGGGGCGGGACCCCTCAGATACAATCTTTTGCAGTATATCGGCGCAGGCTGACGGGATCGTGCTGGACAATCCTACGCTGCGCAAGGTCGCGTATTGTGCCCGTTTTGGCGCGGCGCCGGCCCCACCCCTTGCCGCAACGCCACCATGCCACGCTTCCACCACGGTTTCGCCCTCCTCCGGTCCGCCGCAATGCACGCCCTGCTGGGTCTGGGCTGCTGGCTGGTCATCGGCACCGCGCAGGCCCAGTCACCGGCGCATGAAGAAATCGCCCGGCTGCTGCGTTCCGGCCTGACCGAGCAGGCCCAGCAGAAGGCCGAAGCCGGTCTGGTCACGCATCCGAACGACGCGCAACTGCGCTTCCTCAAGGGCGTGGCGCAAAGCCAGAGCAATCAGCCCGACGCCGCGAGCGCGACCTTCACGGCGCTGACGCAGGACTTTCCCGAGCTGCCCGAGCCTTACAACAACCTCGCGGTGCTGGAGGCGGCCGCCGGCCGGCTCGACGCGGCGCGGGCCGCGCTCGAGACCGCCTTGCGCCTGAACCCCGGCTACGCAACCGCACAGCAGAACCTCGGCGATGTCTACGCCCGCCTCGCGGGCCGGGCCTGGGCGCGCGCGCTCGAGCTCGACCCCGCCAATCCCGCGCTGCAACCCCGGCTGCAGATCCTGCAGCAGCTGCCGACGACCAACGCGGCACGCTGACCCGACCGACATCATCGATTGAGCGAGAACAAGCCATGCACAGAAGAACCCTGACCCGCTGGGTCGCCAGCGCCGCGCTGGCCCTGACGGCCGCCCTGCCCGCCTCGGCCCAGCAGGCCGGCCCGAACACGGCGGCGCCGCGCGTCAAGCTCGAGACCAGCCTGGGCGTCATCACGCTCGAACTCGATGCGCAGAAGGCGCCCAAGACGGTCGCCAACTTCGTCCAGTACGTCAAGGACAAGCATTACGACGGCACGGTGTTCCACCGCGTGATCGACGGCTTCATGATCCAGGGCGGTGGCTTCACGGCCGACATGCAGCAAAAGGCCACCCGGCCCTCGATCCAGAACGAGGCCGACAACGGGCTCAAGAACCTGCCGCTGACGGTCGCGATGGCGCGCACCAACGATCCGCATTCGGCCTCGGCCCAGTTCTTCATCAACATCGCCGACAACCGCTTCCTCAACCACACCCAGCCGACGCTGAACGGTTGGGGTTATGCGGTGTTCGGCAAGGTCGTTGCCGGCGCCGACGTGGTCGACAAGATCCGCCAGGTCCGCACCGGCAACCGCGGCATGTTCGAGAACGTGCCGACCACCCCCGTCACCATCCTCAAAGCCACATTGGAGAAATGAACATGGCCAAGCCCCAAGTCGAACTGCACATCAAGGACCACGGCGTGATCACGCTCGAACTCGACGACGAGAAGGCGCCGATCTCGGCCGCCAACTTCCTCGAGTATGTCAAGAGCGGACACTACGACAACACCATCTTCCACCGCGTGATCGACGGTTTCATGATCCAGGGCGGCGGTTTCGAGCCCGGCATGAAGCAAAAGCCCACCGGCGCCGAGATCAAGAACGAAGCCAACAACCAGCTCAAGAACGACAAGTACACGGTCGCGATGGCGCGCACCAACGCCCCGCACTCGGCGACGGCCCAGTTCTTCATCAACGTGGCCAACAACGAGTTCCTGAACTTCAAGAGCGAGACCCCGAGCGGCTGGGGCTATGCCGTGTTCGGCAAGGTGGTCCAGGGTACCGAGATCGTCGACAAGCTGCGCGGCGTCAAGACCGGCAACAAGGGCTATCACAGCGATGTGCCGGCGACCGATGTCGTGATCGAAAAGGCCGTTGCGCTCTGAGACTGAAGCACCGGCGCGCTGGGGCGAACTAGACGCCTGGGCGCATTGGCGCGCGATCGACTTCATCTCCGACCTGCACCTGCAGGCCGGCGAGCCCGCCACCGCGCAGGCCTTCAGGCGCTACCTGCAGGACTGCCAGGCGGACGCGCTCTTCATCCTCGGCGACCTGTTCGAGGTCTGGATCGGCGACGTCCTGCTCGACGGTGTTGCGGTCGAGCGGGCCGCCGAGCCCGAATACGACTTCCTGGCTGACATCTGCGCCGATCTGCGCGCATTTTCGGCCCGGCGTGCGCTCTATGTCATGCGCGGCAACCGCGACTTCCTGCTCGGCGCACGCTTTGCCGCCGCCAGCGGCGCCACCCTGCTCGATGACCCGACCCTGCTGCGCTGGCATGGCCAGCGGATTCTGCTGAGCCATGGCGATGCCTGGTGTCTGGACGACCGCGACTACCTCGAATTCCGCGCCCAGGTGCGCAGCCCCGGCTGGCAGACGGCCTTCCTGCAGCGCCCGCTGCCTGAGCGCGCCGCGCTGGCGCGTGGCCTGCGCGCCCGGAGCGAGGCGCGCAAGCAGGACCCGACCCAGGACTGGGCCGATGTCCACGCGGCCACGGCGAGCGACTGGCTGCAGGCCAGCGGCGCCAGTACGCTCGTGCATGGCCACACCCACCAACCGGCCCGTCACGAACTGGGCCACGGGCTGCAGCGGCTGGTGCTGAGCGACTGGGATCTCGATGCCAGTCCCGCGCGCGCCGAAGCGCTGCGACTGCAAGCATCAGGCGACTGGCAGCGGATCGCGCTGACAGCCTGCGCCCAGGCCAAACCCCAGCCTGATGCCATGACACCGACTGGCCGATGACCGCACCCACCCGCTGGTCAACGCTGCTGCAATGGCTGCCAGGCTGGGCCCGGCGCTGGCTGGACCGCCCGGGGGGCCTGATGCAACCCACCGCCATACCGGAGGCGCTCTGGCAACAGGTCCTGCGCGGCCTGCCCTGCCTGGCCGAGCTGAGCCACGAGGAAAAGGCCAGCTTGCAGGCCCTCTGCGCGCGCTTCCTGGCCGACAAGGAATTCCATGGTGCGCGGGGCCTGGCGGTCAGCGACGCGATGGCACTGGCAGTCGCGGCCCAGGCCTGCCTGCCGCTGCTGTACTGGGGCCCTGACGCGCTCGACTGCTACGACGATTTCGTCGGCATCGTGCTGCATGCCGGCGAGGTGCTGGCGCCGCGCGAGGCGCTCGACGCGGCCGGCGTGCTGCACCACTGGCGCGAGCCGCTGATCGGCGAGGCCATGGCCGGCGGCCCGGTGATGCTGGCCTGGTCGCATGTCAGGGGCGACCGGCAGGCGCAGACGCAAGGGCACAACCTCGTGATCCACGAGTTCGCGCACAAGCTCGACCTGCGCGGCAAGCCGGCCGGGACGCCCGCCAACGGCTGCCCGCAGCTGCCGGCGGGCTTCATGGGATTGGATCGGCCCAGCGCACAGAGGCGCTGGCAGCAGGACTGGAGCGCGGCCTATGCGCATTTCTGCGAACAGCTGGCACTGGCCGAACGCTTCGGCCAGCCAGCACCCTGGCTCGACCCCTACGCGGCGCAGGCGCCGGCCGAGTTCTTCGCCTGCGCCTGCGAGGCCTACTGGGTAGCACGGCCACGCTTCGCGCTCGAGTTTCCAGCGCTCGCCGCGCTGCTCGACGCCTTCTTCAGGCGGCCGCCACGCTGACAGGCGCGGCCGCCCGAGCCAGGGCCCTTACTTGCGCAGCAGCAGCTTGAGCGCTGCCTGCAGGCGACGGGCCTGGGCCGCGTCGTAACCCGAGGCCAGCACCTGGGCCACGTCCTGGGCCCAGGTCTGGGCCGGCGCCGGGTCGTTGCGGCGGGTCAGCAGCTTGAGCTGCAGCGCGCGGCGCGCGTCGAGCTGTTCGGCCGGGGTCGGCACTTCGGCCGCCATCTCGAGACGCAGCAGGCTCTCGGCGACGGAGCCGCCGGCCGGTGCCTGGCCCAGGGCCTGGGCCCAGGCGGCACGGGCATTGCCAACCCGGCCACCCAGGGCTTGTGCGGCCGGCAGGGCGGCAGCGTCACGCTGCTCCCAGGCGCCCAGCAGCTGGGTCATCACTTCGCCATGAGCATGCGCGGCGAGCTTGCGCAGCGCGGCCTCGGCATGCTCGATCGCCTCGCGCTGGGCGCGGAAAGCGCTGTCGCCCAGGCGCGGACCGCGCGGCTCGAAGTCGGCACGGTCGCTGCGCTCGAAACGGCCCGGACCGTCGCGGCGGCTGTCACGGCTGCCGCCGCGCTCGTCACGGCCACCGGCACGCGGACCCCGATCGCCCGGACGGCCACCGACAGCCGGCTGGGCCTTGACCATGCCGGGGCGGTCGTCGCCGCGCACGGCAACGATCTTCTTCGGTGCCGGCGCCTGCTTGACCACAGCGGCTGCGGCCGGTTCGTCGGCAGCCGCTTCGGTCGCGGCGTCAGCGACGGCTTCAATCGCCGGTTCGGTCGGCGCTTGATCGGCCGGCTTGGCCTGCTCGGCGGCGACAGCCGCGGCCTGGCCGCGGATCGCTTCCTGCAGCGCCTGCATCGCGGCGCGGATCTGCTGCGCGTCGCCGCCAGCGTTGGCGGCCTCGAGCGCCTTGGCGGCCTCGAGCACGATCTTGTCATGTTCGCTGACGGCCGAGGCCGACTTGCTGCGCTCGGAACCCTTGCGCTCGAACGCCTCGTCGATCGGCTGGCGGAACGCTTCCCAGAGCTTCTGCTCCTGCTTGCGGTCGAGCGGGACGGCATGGGCCTCCTGCTGCCAGCGCTGCTGCAGCGCCTTGACCGCGTCGATGCGCAGCGTGGGCGCGGCGCCCAGCTGCCTGGCTTCGTCGATCAGCGCATGGCGGCGCGCCATGCTTTCGTGCTGGGCCGCTTCCAGGCGCACATGGGCCGACTGCATCGCGGCTTTCCAGAGCGGCTGCAGTTCGGTGTAGAGCTTCTCGCTGACATGGCCCGACTGGCGCCAGCGCTCGGAGAAGGCATGCAGCTCGCGCAACTGGGCCTTCCAGTCGCTGTTGTCGGCATGCGCCACGGTCCAGGCCTTGAGGTCCTCGATCATGGCCAGGCGCTGGGCGCGGCTGGTCTCGTTCTGTTCCTTGAGCTTGCCGAGCCAGGCTTCGACCAGCTTGTGCGCGGCGGTGCAGGCCTCGTCGAACTTCTTCCACAGCGCATGGTTCGGGGCGCCGCCCTGGTCGGTCGCCTTCCACTGCTCGCGCAGGGTGCGCAGCGTTTCCTGGATCTTGCGGCCGCCCGGGCGCTGGCCTTCGGGGGCCTGGGTCAGCTCGAGCGCCTTGGCCAGCAGCTCCTCGCGCAGCTGGTCGGCGCGCTGGCGCTGGCCACCGGCGAGTTCACCGGCCTGGGCCAGCGTGGCCTGGATCAGGGGCTCGAGTTCGGCCGCGACATGGCGGCCATGCTCCTTGAGCGCGGTGCGCAGGGCCGAGACCGCCTTGGGCGTGGCCTTGTTGTGGCCTTCGGCCAGGTTCTGCTGCAGCGCGCTCAGCGCGGCGCCGACGACTTCGGCCGCCTTGGCCTGCAGCAGCGCCAGCTGGGCCGGATCGATCTCGACTGCGGCCGCCACAGCGGCAACGGCGGCCGGGGCTTCACCGCGCGCCAGGCGCAGCTCGTCGGCCCAGACCGGGACCGCGGGCAGCGGGGCCTCGGCGTTATCGGCGGCGGCGGCAGCCTGCTCGAGCGCGGCGCAGAAGGCTTCCCAGACCAGGGTCAGCTGGTGACGCGAGGCCTCGAGCTGCTTCGGAAACTTGGGGTCCAGGCTGTTCCAGGCCGAATCGGCATTGAACTGGTCGGCGGCAGCCTGCCACTGCGTGACATCGGCGCGCAAGGCCTCGAGCACGGCCTGGGCCTCGCGCCAGGGCTTGGTCGAGAGCACCTCGATGCGCTGGGCCAGCAGCAGCGCGGTCTCGCGCTCGACCTGGACCCGATGCTGCAGGTCCTCGACCGCCTTCATGCGCTCGGCCAGCGCGGCCTTGAGGCCAGCCAGCGGCTCGCGCGACAACGGCGCGCCGGCCTTGGCGGCATCGCGCTGCCAGGCCATCGCATTGGCCAGGTTCAGGCAGGGCTGCTCGATCAGGGCGCGCGCCTTGGCGGCCCATTCCTCGGCGATCGCTTCCTGCGCCTTGGCGCGCTTGAGCTCGTCGAGCTTTTCCTTCAGCGCCTTGGCCGCGCCCTTGTCGCGGTGCGACAGCTCGCGGTAGACCTCGGCCATCTGGTCGACCGAGGGCTCGGACGCCAGCCACTCACGCAGGCGGGCGGCGCGCTCGCCCGAGGTCGGCGCGGTGAAGGCTCCGCCCGTGAGGGCGTCGAGTTGCGAGAGATCGGCGGGCTTGGAGGAAGGCTTGGAGGTATTCACGACGCGAACAGTATTCAGAAATTAGACGCGCGGGGCGGCTCTCGCCCCGGCATGGGTAATGCGCTATTGTCGCCTGTCTTTGCCAGACAGGGAAACCGACATCAATGGCCGTCGTCCGGCAGGAACAGTTCCTGCAGATCGCTGAGGAAGTCGAAGCCGCGCTCGGTCGGGCGCAGCTGGGCCAGATCGCGCTCGATCCAGCCCTTGGCCTCGGCCTGCTGCAGCGCCGGCATGATCTTGCTGAGCGGCAATCCGGTGCGCTCGTTGAACAGCGCCAGCGGAAAGCCCTCGCGCAGGCGCAGCGCGTTGAGCATGAACTCGAACGGCAGTTCGCCAGGCGCGACCTCCTCCTCGCTCGACATCGGCTGGCCCTGCAGGGCGTTGTCCATGTAGAGCTGCGGGTCGCGCCAGCGCACCTGGCGCAGCACGCGGTGCGCGAAGCTGAGCTTGCCATGCGCCCCGGCACCGATGCCGAGGTAGTCGCCGAACTGCCAGTAGTTCCAGTTGTGGAAGCAGCGGTGGCCGGCGCGCGCATAGGCCGAGACCTCGTAGCGCGCCAGCCCGGCCTGGCCGGTGCGCTCGGTGATGCGGTCGAGCATCGCGTAAGCCAGGTCCTCGTCCGGCAAGACGGGCGGAAACTTGGCGAAGTAGGTGTTGGGCTCGAGCGTCAGGTGGTAGACCGACAGATGCGGCGGATTGAAGCCCAGCGCGATGTCGAGGTCGCGGTCCAGGTCGGCCAGGGTCTGGCCCGGCAGCGCATACATCAGGTCGATGTTGAAGGTCTCGAAATGGCGCGCGGCCTCGTCGAGCGCGGCCCGGGCCTGGTCGGCGCTGTGCACCCGGCCCAAGCGTTGCAGGAAGCGGTCGTCGAAGCTCTGTACGCCCACGCTCAGACGCGTGACGCCGGCCTCGCGGAAGGCCTTGAAGCGGTCCTTCTCGAAGGTGCCGGGGTTGGCCTCGAGCGTGATCTCGGTGTCGGCCTCCAGCCGCAGCAGCGCGCGGACATCGGACAGCAGGCGGTCGATCGCGTCGGGCGAGAACAGGCTCGGCGTGCCGCCGCCGATGAAGACGCTGTGCACGCTGCGGCCCCAGATCAGTGGCAGGCTGGACTCGAGGTCGGCGCGCAGCGCGTCGAGGTAGCGCTGCTCGGGGAACTCGCCCTTGGCCTCGTGCGAGTTGAAATCACAATAGGGGCATTTCTTCAGGCACCAGGGCAGGTGGATGTAGAGCGACAGCGGCGGCAAGGCCGACAGCTGCAGCTGGCCCGGGCGGTGCAGCTGGATGACGGACGGGTTCATGCGGCGGCGTCCGGATACCAGCGCTCGCGCATCAGCGCCAGCATCGCGCGCGCAGCGCGGCCGCGATGGCTGTTGGCGTTCTTGACCTCGTTGGACAGCTCGGCAAAGGTCTGGCCGAACTCGGGGATGAACATCACCGGGTCGAAGCCGAAGCCGTTGGCGCCGATCGGCTGCTCGGTGATCAGGCCGGCGACGCGCCCGCTCGCGACCAGCGGCTCGGGATCGTCGGCGCTGCGTACCGCGACCAGGGTGCTGACCATGGCAGCGCGCCGGTTGGCCTGCCCCTGCAGCTGCTCGAGCAGCGCGCGCAGGTTGTTGGCGTCGCTCTTCTCGTAACCGAACTGGGTGCAGTAATAGGCGGTGTCCACACCCGGCAGGCCGCCGAAGGCATCGACACAGAGGCCGGCGTCATCGGCCATCGCCGGCAGGCCACTCAGGGCCGCGGCATGGCGCGCCTTGGCCAGCGCGTTCTCGATGAAGGTGCGGTGCGGCTCGGGCGCCTCGGGGATGTCGAGCTCGCCCTGGCGGATCAGCTCGACCCCCAGCGGCGCGAACATGGCCTGCAACTCGACCAGCTTGCCGGCGTTGTTGGACGCCAGCACCAGTTTTCTGCCTGTCATTTCCAGCTCCTCAGATCACGTCGGCGCCGGCCAGCGCGGCCTGCTGCAGCACGATCAGCTCGGCGATGCCCTTTTCGGCCAGCAGCAGCAGCTGGTTCATGTCAGCGCGACTGAAGGGAGCGCCCTCGGCCGTGCCCTGGACCTCGACATAGTGACCGGCACCGGTCATGACCACGTTCATGTCGGTGTCGCAGCCGGAGTCCTCGAGGTAGTCGAGATCGAGCACCGGCACCCCGCCGACGATGCCGACCGAGATCGCCGCCACCGGATGCAGCACCGGGCTGTCGACCAGCTTGCCCTCGGCCAGCAACTGGTGCACCGCGTCCTGCGCCGCGACGAAGGCGCCCGTGATCGCGGCAGTGCGGGTGCCGCCGTCGGCCTGCAGCACATCGCAATCGAGCGTGAGGGTGCGCTCGCCAAGCGCCTTGAGGTCGAACACCGCGCGCAGCGAACGGCCGATCAGGCGCTGGATTTCCTGGGTGCGCCCGGTCTGCTTGCCCTTGGCGGCTTCACGGGCACTGCGCGTGTGCGTCGAGCGCGGCAGCATGCCGTATTCGGCG